>Ga0206911_1201_pt1 | contig 11953 bp, 10 predicted proteins | sample Alteio_BWOrgHeat_74_FD_152956 | JGI IMG/M metagenome (GOLD analysis project Ga0206911, IMG submission 152956) | Enriched cells from forest soil in Barre Woods Harvard Forest LTER site, Petersham, Massachusetts, United States -... | ecosystem: Environmental > Terrestrial > Soil > Temperate forest >...
TTTATCAGTACGATCTCATCGCATATCTCCTCTACCTGCTCCATCCGGTGCGTAGAGAAAATAATGGTCTTGCCCTGCTGCTTCAGATTGTATATCTCATCTTCAATCAGTTTGGAGTTGATAGGATCGAGCCCGGAGAACGGCTCGTCAAGAATAAGCATGACTGGGTCGTGTATGACCGTAGCTATAAACTGTACCTTCTGCTGCATACCTTTAGAAAGCTCCTCGATCTTTTTTTGCTTCCAGCTACTGATGTCAAATTTATCGATCCAGTGATTGACTCTTTTAGCCGCCTCTGATGATGAGAGTCCTTTCAGCCGGGCAAGGTATATCAGGTGCTCATATACTTTCATGGTCTTGTAGAGTCCACGCTCCTCAGGCATGTAGCCGATCCTGTTGGTGTCTTCTTCTTTCAGTGTCTGACCATCAAAAAGTATCGTCCCGCTATCGGGAAATATGATCCGTGTGATCATGCGTATGAGAGTGGTCTTGCCTGCACCGTTGGGGCCGAGAAGGCCAAAGATCCGACCTTTGGGAATATCGAAACTCACATCCGCCGAGGCCTCATAGGTGCCGTACTTCTTTTTGATATGGGCGAGCGAGAGTTGATTCATGGTGTTATTTGGCTGAAAGGTAATAAGGAAAAGTTAATGTGCAAATGAATAGACCTCTTGGGAAAATCATTTAATGTCTCTTCTTGTTCATACAGCAATAGGCGGCTCCTCCGGAGCGCAATTATATTCTCATTGATATTTCTATAAACAGACGGCTCCTGTCGGAGCGCTTTGAAAAAACACATATGGGGAGCTCCTCGTTCCGCAGGAACCTGTTTGGAGACTCAAAAAACGAAATGGTTTGCGCTCCTTAGGAGCCGCCAGAGCTATTTTCTGAGAGAATCTATTAAAATCGCTTCTGATAGCCACAAAAAAAGGGTTCCTGATAATATCAGGAACCCTTCATTACTAACCCCAGATGATTTACTTCATCGCCAGGTTTTGAAACTTCGCGGATGCGTCTTCCATCTTTAGGCGGGCTATGTTCTGTCCGTCTGTTTTTTCGATCTTCTTATTTATAGCCAGCAAATCATTGTTACGATTTGTTTTCGCTTCTTTCAAAGCTAACTCATCGCTTTTTAGCTGCTGTTTTTGATCTATGATCAGACGCACCTTGTCTATCGCCGCAGAGCGTCCGGCGGTCAGGTCACCTTGTAGTTGGAAGCGTGCTTTGACTAATGCAAACCGATCATTCATGGCTTGTTTTCTTCTCTCTACGATGTATGAATGATGATCCATTACCAAGTCCTTTTTATCTGCACGCAGGTATGCTTTGGCCAACCTGTGATCTGCCTCTGCTTTGCTCAACTGTTTCCTGGTTGCGTTTGTATTCATTGCCGACTTTCGTTCATCATAGACCTGTTTTTTCAAATCATTTACCCGGTCCTTTGTTACCGCCATTTGGTTCAGGTCTTTATTGATCGCTGATTTTTCTACGGTGAGCACAGGCGCCGAATTTGAGCCTCCTAGTGCCGGATAGGTGCTACCGACAACCGTCATAGCCGCCAGAATTGTGGCAACTGCAACGGATTTCATTTTTGAAGTATTCATTTTGCTTTCCGTTTTATGTGAAGAAATGAAGGACTATTTAAGCCTACTTATTTATATGCAAATGACAGGCCATACTCAAAATGAAAAACCATATTGAAAACCAAGGAGAAATAAGCGTTTACGCTGACTATTTTTAAGAAATCCGGGAACTTTTTTGCCCACTGATTAGAAATATCGCATGGCAGAACAAATTGAAAAAAATTTCTTTTTACATATTATGATGTAGCTTTAGGCTTAATAAAAACAGACACATGAAGAGAATCATACTTGCCATTACTATTCTGACAGTCAGCTTCCAAATGTCTTTTGCGCAATTCGGTATTTTAGACCCTTCCTTTGGCAATAGCTCTGTGCCGGGAATAGACACATTCTCTGCTATAGCGGTATCGGGATTTCCGCAGGCTATTGCCTTTCAGCCTGATGGGAGGATATTGGTTTCCACACTGGGAGGTACATTCGGGCTGGGTAGATTGAATACAACCGGCGCGCCCGACAATAGTTTTGGCAATGCCGGTTGGGTCAATGTAGGTCTTTTTGACATGAGTGATATAGCAGTACTGTCAGACAGCAAGATCCTGACCACAGGTAGCCCCACTAATATTTCTTATAACGACACCTATGTATGGAAATATAAAGCCGATGGCACGCTGGACAGTACTTTTGGCTATAATGGGCGCGTGGGAGACAGCACTATGGGCCCCGGGAATGCACGAGTAGCAATACAGTCCGGCACTAAAATAATCTGCTCCGGAGATCGCGGGGTCAAACGCCTGGACCTGGCCAACGGTAGCCTCGACATGAGCTTCGGTACTAATGGTTTCATTCGGGTACCGCAACTTCCATTATTCATATACTCTATGACAGTGGATAGCGCCACAGGAAATATTTTGCTGGCTGGTCTCACCTTAGGAAATCATATCGCTATAGCCAGGCTGACGGCCAATGGAGTGCTGGACGCTACTTTCGGCACCAATGGCGTAGATAGCCTTTCTATCCTGGCGACAGGCCTTGGTATCGGAATGAAGGTAAGGATAAACTCTGCCGGAAAAATAATCCTCGCCTCGGACTGCGACAAGACCTATGGATATAATCAGGTGATATGCGCTCAATTTAATGCTGACGGCTCTCCGGATAATGGCTTCGGTACAAATGGGATCAGTTATCCGGACTGGAAGACGATAGGTGGCAATACTGAATACTTCGGAGGAATGGCACTGCAAAGCGATGACAGGATAATGATCGCCAGTATGCTCAGAGATAGCGGTGTATCGACCAGTGTAAATAGTGCAGCCCTCGTAAGGCTCCATACGGACGGCAGTAGTGATACAGTGTATGGTGTGCCAAAGTTTGATTTCCACTCAAACGGTGCCTGGCCCGGCGCAATAGGCATAGGCCCAGATGGCAAAGTCGTACTTAATGGTATGACCGGTGGATATGAACTCATAGCGCGATATGGTATAGGCTATCCGTCCGGGATAAATGAAAACTCAGCACAGATCTCCGCTTTAACTTTATATCCTAATCCCACTCATGGCAATGCAATACTGTCTTTCACAGTGAAAGAAAATACCGAAGTATCAGCGACTATATACTCCGTAGATGGAAGAGCAGTAGGGCATCTATATAATGGAGAAATGTTTCAGGCCGGTAAGTACACTAAAGAAATCCCCTTGAATAATATAGCACCGGGATCTTATCATATAGTTGTCAGTGACAAGAGCGGAAGTCAGCATATTTCATTCGAGAAATTGTAGAACTACTATTCTCTGAAAACATCCTTCATTTTATCGAAGAAGCCTTTGTCACCTTTGGGAGAGTAGTTTAATACAAAAGTTGCTTTTTCAGATTTGCCAGAGACACCCAATGATTTTGAAAAAATACGTCAGATGTTTCATTTTGGGTAAAGTTTGTAATTTTTGAGCCTCCTAATGGTTGTTCTTCAATCCATTCCACCTCATCGCCGATCTCAAAGTTATCATCACCTAAAATTTCAAAAATGGAAAAATCCTCAGACTCAGTTTGTACTGATACCATTCCCTTTTTGATGTTTATGTCAGTAATAACCCCTTTCATGTTTTTATATTGATCAGTGAAAATTGAAGTTAATTTATTTTACTTACGACTCCCTGAAAACATCCTTCATTTTATCGAAGAAGCCTTTATCACCTTTGTGATCTTTCGATGGTTTGAAGTTAGGCGATGTGCGGAATTTCTCAATGATCTTGGTTTCCTCAGCGCTCAGATGTGTAGGCGTGAAAACATTGATGATGACAAGTTGGTCGCCTTTGCCGTAGCTATTGACTGATGGTATGCCTTTGCCATTGAGACGGAGGACCTTACCGGCCTGTGTACCTGCGGGTATCTTGATCTTGGCTTTGCCATCCACAGTAGGCACCTCCACGTTGCAGCCCAGCGCCGCATCAGCGAAGTTGAGGTGCAGATTATATATCACATTCTGCCCGTCTATCTCCAGCTCCGCATGCTCTTCTACCTCTATCGCAATAATGAGATCTCCTGCGGGGCCACCTTGCTCCCCTGCGTTTCCTTTGCCACTCATAGAGAGCTGCATGCCGTCCTGCACACCTGCAGGTATATCTATATTAAGTGTTTCTTCACCGTACTCTGTACCGAGGCCATTGCATGTCGCACATTTCTTAGTGATCATTTCACCTGAGCCATTACACTGTGGGCATGTAGTAGTGGTCTGCATCTGGCCGAGTATAGTGTTGGTCACTCTCTTTACGACACCTTGCCCCCCGCACATGGTACATTTACTTACAGAGCTGGCATCTTTCGCCCCGCTGCCGCCGCAGGTATGACATGCCACATGCTTTTTGACCTTGATGGTTTTGTGAGCGCCGTTAGCTACTTCGCTCAGATTCATTCTGACACGGATGCGCAGATTGCTGCCTTTGCGGCCACGCTGCCTGCCACCACCTGACGAACGGCCACCGCCAAAGAAAGATTCGAATGGATCAAATCCACCTCCGCCCTGACCTCCCTGTCCACCAAATATATCACCGAAATTGCGGAAGATGTCCTCTACGTTCATACCTCCACCGCCGTATTGTCCGCCTCCCTGGCCCATATCTGCCGCAGCATGTCCGAAGCGGTCATACTTGGCTTTCTTATTGTCATCGCTGAGTACCTCATAGGCTTCAGCAGCTTCCTTGAATTTCTCTTCTGCTTCTTTATTCCCTTGGTTACGGTCAGGGTGATATTTCAGGGCCTCCTTGCGATAAGCCTTTTTGATCTCCTCTGCTGTAGCGGTCTTAGTGACGCCCAGTACTTCGTAATAATCTCTCTTTGCCATAATTATTTGCCCACCACCACTTTCGCAAAGCGGATTATTTTATCGTTGAGGTAATATCCTTTCTCCACTTCGTCTATGACTTTGCCGGCCATATCAGGCGCCGCCTGTATCTCCGTGATAGCTTCATGCTTCTCTACATTAAACTCCTGTCCGATAGACTCTATCGGCTTCAGACCTTTGGCTTCGAGTGTTTTGATCAGCTTATTATGGATCAGGCTCATTCCTTCTTTGACGGCTGCCACATCGGTAGTATTTTCAAGTGCTTTTGTCGCTCTCTCGAAATCATCCAATATCGGGAGCAAGTCCTGGATGACATCTTTGCCCGCCGTAAGTATCAGCTCAAGCCTTTCTTTGGCATTGCGCTTTTTGAAGTTGTCAAAATCGGCGTAGAGGCGCAGGTGCTTGTCCTTGTATTCATCCACTTGCTTCTTGAGCGCAGCAATCTGCTCATCACGTGGATCAAGGGTGGACTCATTTATATCATCAAAGACCTTTTGAGTATCTTCCTGCGATAGAGTTTCTTCGTTTAGATTCTCATCCTGAGGCAATTCTGCGTTGTAATCCTTATTTTCTTCCATTTTTGACATTATTATCCGCCGCAAACATATCAAATTGTTTGCCAATGAGCATTTTGGGACATTTTGGCAGAAAAATCAGGGGACATGAGACAAGAGATGCGAGACATGAGAATAATGGCAGACAAATTTAACTTCAAAATAGAGAGACTAATCAAATTTGACTTTGTCCAAGCGCTCCATCATAGCGGGTCTGTTTTTGTACCGGATTCTATATTCGGCGATAATTTCTCGCGCTGTTTCAGGAGCGCCTATGGCTATCAGATGTTCCAAATGATGACGGATAAGATTATAGCTGGAATTGTAAGATTGCGTTGCCTGTTTATTTAGTTCGGATTTGTATAGCGACAGAACTTCTTTCCGGTATTTAGGTAATAATGCTGCCGAAAAGGATTGAAGCAAATGAATATTCAAACGTTTCTTTAACAGGTCAAGCAACTCACCCAACATGTTTTCCGCAGTATATATTTTATACAAAAGGCTTATGGAATTATAACTTAATTTAGCCTTACTGATAAACGATGAGACTTCTGTCTTCCATTGTTCCGGAGGCAATTGCTTCTTTGCAACCAGGTAATATTCTATATCGGCAGTTTCCAAAAATACTCCCAATCCTAATCGAACCACTTCCTTTGTATCTTTTTGTACCTGCGCTATCCGCAACAGATAAGCCTGCCAATAGGATTTCTGCATTCTGTAGTTATTGGACTTGTCTGCCAGTTTATCATTGATCAGTTTTTTTGCATAATTATATTCCTGTTCGTTGATAGCATGATCTATGGCCTTAGCCCGCATTTCATCGTGATAATGCACATTATCTTTGATAAGTTGGAGGGCTTCTTCGTTGCGTTTCAGTTGCTGGAGTATGTCTATCTTTAAATTGAGGTATTCGAGCCTGTCACTAAGGATATTATAGGGTATATTCCCGGGGAGTTTGGGGGTGAGTTTTGTTATTTTCTCATTTATTATTTGTAAAAACTGCTCTCTTTTGCGATTATCCATAGCCATTGACAGCAGTGAACTATAAAACCTAAGCTCAAAGATCGTATCATCGAAAGTGGCCTTCCTGCTATGACCCATACCATATTCATAGAGGTCATCTTTAAACATAAACGAAACATCAGAAGCGGCAATCGCATCCAGAAAATCGAAACACTGTATTACGATACCTTCAGTCTTATCTCCCGAAAAAGAATTGATTTTCATTGCAGACAACTCCTCTATGAGGGCCTTAATAATAAAAGTAGCCTCCAGGTAATTTTTTTCTGACAGTTGTTTTTTTGCTTTGTCCACGAGAGGCTTAAGATATTTGGCCAACTGTGAGTCATCTGTATATCTATAGCGGCTCTGGTCAGAAGTATTCCTGATTGCCAGTTTTATCAGGTCTTTATAGCCTTCTTCTGTGGCTTCCTGAGTCACAGCTACCTGTTTGGTATAAAATAAAAAGCTATTGGTGAAATCCGTATTGCGGGCTGCGTAAGCTTTTATGAAGTCACGAAGGTCTTTGACATCGGCTATGTCTGCCAGCGATTGGAGTTCCTGAAAAGGGGTTTTTACTTTAGTTTCCTTAAGTTTTTTGTCTTTTTCTGTAGTACTCCCCTTTGCCGGTTTGGTCGTTCTCTCTCTAATGGCATAGAGTACTGCGGCCACATGCTTGCAGTGATCATTTCCTTCGAAATACGGACAATTGCAATCGGTGAGCTTTATTTTTTTAGCCGCCAGTTCTATCTCTACATTATACACTGTGGAACCGTATACAGTAGCTACCCATTCACCTTTTTCTACTTCTTCGAGAGAGGTAACATTTCCCGATTCAAAATATTCCTTGCCTCGCTGCGTGATGATGTCTTCGGGACTATCAAAATTTTGGATGGTAAACGACATCGTTATTAATTATTTGATATGGTGTTTAGTTGAATTATAATGTCACAACAAGGCCCGGAATCCCGCCAATATGGGTATTAGCAACCATTACGTTATTGCCACTTGTTAGCCAAGTAAGCTTTCTCTTTAATTGATTGCCGTAAATATTAGCCCCAGCTTTTGCTCTTAAAACATTGGGATATGTGTCTTCCATCCAAAAAACCACTTTGATAGTGACATTTTGATTTGAAAGTTGAGTGACCAAGTAGTTCCAGTTAATATGGTCAGTCGTGGAATTTATATTTGCTGCTATACTACAAGATATAGTGTCTTTGACTTTGGAAGCAATATCATTTAAAAGTCGCTCCGTATTGGCAGGTGCAGTATGGCCTGAATAGTTTTTCACTTCGATAAACAATATTTCATCCTGTCTTCCACATGTAAAATCAACAGTTTTATATCGTTGTAATACCTGAGTTTTCTTTTGATCAACATGACCGTCAACTTTCATTATAACTTGCCAAACAGCAGTATTGTCAAATGTAAATTGCAACCTGGATTCAGTTAACGTAATCATGTAGATTAAACCTTGCTTGATTTATTAAAAGCAGCTCTCTCAAAATCATAATATTCCGCAAATTCATTAAGAATGGGATTATCTTTTATCTCAGCTAAGGTCGTTCCTTCTTCTATTTTAATCCCTTTGTCGCCCACATTTTCTAAACAGAAAAATTTAATGGGGAATTGAGAATTTTCATATTCACCTATAAGTGAAAGTCTCTGCGACAAAAGATAATCATGTGTAGTTATAAATATTTGAAGCCCTTTATCTACTAAGCTTCTCAAAAGAACAACAATGGCCTCAATAAGGCTTGGATTAAAATGAACTTCCGGCTCATCCCAAAGTAATACTGTATTTTCATTTATTGAGCCGTTTCCTATCAAATATATTAATTGAGATAATTTACGAAGACCTTCGGCGACAAGATGTGCTTCAATTTTACCCCACTCATATTCTAAGTAGAAACGACCATTTTCTCTTAGAACTTTAGCGTTCAATATTCTTTCAAGAGGAGAAATTAAATCATCTAACAGTTTAGTGTCTTTTAAAGGTGAAAGAGATAAAGCTTTGGCTAAATCGTAGTATGTTTCATCGAAACTATTTTCTCTTTTCTCCCAAGAAGCGATAAAGCCATCAAAAATGGAAAGCATTTCTTGAGGTGGAATATACAATGAATCTATAAAAAGTGGTGGTTTTCTGGTTGCAGCAGCGCTAGTCACTGCTGGCAAAGATTTTTTTTGTGGATCTATAGGAAAAAATATCCAGTCCGAATTCTTTAGGTTTAATTTAACATTGCCTGAATAGAGTATACTTTTTGCGACATTTTTAGTTAAGTCTACTTTTCTCAATAACTCTAACCTTGTATTCACTTTAAACACTCCACAGAAGTCCGCCTCCGCTTTTTCCCAATCGCGATGACTTTTTAAAAGAGAATAAATAATTTTCAGCAAATGCGTTTTTCCCGTCCCATTTTTACCAATAAGAACATTCAAACCAGGAGAAAATTCAATAGTATTCTTTTTGAACACAGTAAAATTTTCAATGGATAAGGATGATATTTTATTCATTTTCTTATTGATTAACTGTGCCAATTTAATTCTTTTCCGGCTTCTCGACCATATCCATGACCCCTTGCAGCTGATAGAGCTGGGTAGCGGTGGCGCTTTGTTCATCAGCCCATTTATCATACTCTTCTATGGTCTCTGCTATCTCGGCGAGGTAGCGGACGCGTGATGGGGGGATGACCTGAGTCTTACTGACAGTATTTTTCGTGGAAGTATGCTCGACCTTAAAGCTTACACCTGTCTTTTCTTCCAGTTTATGACAGAGCAGTTCAAAGAGATGGTTGACACCAGCATCGTTAAACTGAGAGGCAATAGTCCCAACTATAGGCAGTTCTTCATCCTTGGCCTGAAACTGATTATGGTTGCGCTTGTATTGCTTGCGCACGTCCAGCAGCGAGTCCAGCGCACCCGCTTTGTCAAATTTATTGATAGCGACCAGATCCGCATAGTCGAGCATATTGATCTTCTCCAACTGCGATGGTGCGCCATACTCAGGTGTCATTACATACATAGAGATATCGCAATAGTCAAGGATTGAGGCATCACTCTGCCCCACGCCTGCGCTTTCGAGTATGACAAAATCAAATCCGGCTGACTTGCATATATCTATTGCCTCCTGTACATGCTCACTGAGCGCCCGGTCGCTCTCCCTCGTAGCCAGCGAACGCATATAGGCACGCGGGTTATTGATAGAGTTCATCCGTATACGGTCACCGAGCAGGGCACCGCCGGTCTTTTTCTTGGATGGGTCCACGGATATGACAGCGATTGTTTTTTTAGGGAAGTGGCTCAGATATCTGCGTACTATTTCGTCTGTGACTGAGGATTTGCCGGCACCACCCGTACCTGTGATACCGAGAACAGGCACCTTTGTCTTCTCTTTTGGTAAAGTTATTTTATTGCCATCTTCTGCATAGGTTATCGCTTTGGCGATCACCTGCCAGTCATTTGTATTGAAATTCTTCAGTTCGCCATTCAGAGATGTGACAGTCTTAAAGTCACACTGTTTGACGAGGTCTTCGATCATGCCTTCGAGGCCCATTTTGCGGCCATCGTCAGGTGAGTAGATACGTGAGATGCCATATTTATGAAGCTCCTCTATCTCTGATGGCAGTATCGTACCACCACCGCCGCCAAATATCTTGATATGCCCGCATCCACGCTCTTTCAGCAGATCATGCATGTATTTGAAAAACTCAATGTGCCCACCCTGATAGGAGGTAACTGCTATGCCCTGTGCATCTTCCTGGATAGCGGTCTCCACTATCTCCTGTGCGCCACGATTATGGCCGAGGTGTATCACCTCCGCACCTTTGGCCTGCATGATACGGCGCATGATATTGATAGCTGCGTCATGCCCGTCGAAGAGTGCTGCAGCTGTGACTATGCGGACCTTATTTGTTAGAGTGAAGCTCATATAAGTCTAGCTATTAAATTTATTGATTATGCCCGAAAATATCTTCAGCTTGTCAATGATGAGCAAAATAACGAAAACTAATACGGAAGTCACTAAGAGCACAAGTAAAAAGTTTAAATAATTGAGGCAGGTCCATTCGATAGATACCTTGACCTTATGCATCACACTCTCATGTACGAACCGACCTTCGTACAAAGAGAAGTTGACAGTACAGAACTCATTTTCCTCTGAAAAGTCACCAAGCTCCACGCCCAGGTCCTGTAGCTGCTGCTCTATCTCCAATATTCTGTTTTGAAGATTAATGAATTCCTCAATTTTGCCGGTTTGCTTTTTCAATTCTATCAGTGAGGTACGGGTAGTTTCGAGAGAATTCTTTTTGGCATTGAGGTTTTTGAAATCACTTGTTTTGTCTGTTTTTTGTATTGAGCAGGATTTGATCGTGCCGATCTTCCTGACCTCGGTCACGAAGGAATCAAATGCTGCCGGAGGAACTCCTATGGACAGGTTGAGTTGCCTGTTTCCGGGATTTCCATTTTTGTCTTCGACCTGAATGATGGCCTGATTACTCTTTATTACCTGCCTGATCTCATTTTCTGATTTTTCATAGTGATCGGTTTTTGACCTGAGGGTGGCTACTTTCTCATATTTCTGCTCTATTGATGCGCTTTTCGCCAGTTCGGCTGATGGTTTATCATCCACAGCTGCAGCCCCTGCTTCCGCGGTCTTTGACCAATATTGAAACCTATCACTGGCAATATTTTTTCTGGTGGAAGCGAAATTATCAAAAAAGCTACTTCTGTATTCGTCGTTTCCATCAAATCCCTTTTCGGTAAAACTGAATACCAGACGGAAGATAAACAACAAGAAAAATCCTCCAAGGATCAATAGTATTCCTTTCCGCATTCTTTGTTTAAAAGTGCTTGTCATGGTGTGAAGTTTTTAATGGACTATTTTAATTCAGAGATCAAGATTCATAACGAAGCAAGGTCATATTTAGATACATGACTCTGCAAAAAAAGTTCCTTATAAATTATCAAACTGGTAGATAGGGTCTATAGCAGAGCCAGCAGGGATGTCATAAAGCGTTTTAATGAGGCCATCTTTCAGCCCGTATACCCATCCATGCAGGTCAGGCCGTTTGTTCTTTTTCCATGCTTTTTGAATGATAGAAGTTTTAGCGAGGTTATTTACCTGCTCGATCACATTGAGTTCGACCAGCCTGTTCGTACGTTCCTCTACGCTTGATATTCCATCTACTTCTGCCCTGTGGAACCGATAGACATCTTTAATGCTCGAAATCCATTTATTGACCACACCCAGGTGATGATTGCTCATGGCTGCCAGCACCCCTACACAGCCATAATGCCCGCAGACGATCACATGCTTCACTTCGAGTACTTCAACGGCATATTGTAAAACACTCAGTAGGTTTGAATCTGTCTGTATGACGATGTTGGCGACATTCCGATGGACAAATATCTCACCGGGGGGAGTATTCGTGATCTCATTGGCCGGGACACGGCTATCGGAGCAGCCTATCCACAGAAACTCAGGC
>Ga0206911_1202_pt1 | contig 11952 bp, 1 predicted proteins | sample Alteio_BWOrgHeat_74_FD_152956 | JGI IMG/M metagenome (GOLD analysis project Ga0206911, IMG submission 152956) | Enriched cells from forest soil in Barre Woods Harvard Forest LTER site, Petersham, Massachusetts, United States -... | ecosystem: Environmental > Terrestrial > Soil > Temperate forest > O...
GGCGCGGCGCTGACCGGTTCCGTACCGACCAAAACGATGGAACCTGCATTGGTGAAGCTGGACAAGGAAATGCCAAATCCAGCCAACGTCACCGTCGAGCCGGCCTGGATGGTGAGTGTGGACAGTATGACGGAGTTATTTAAGATGGGCATCGACGCGTTGCCTGTTGGCGCGATGATGGCGGCATCGGTTGTTCCGGGAACCTCTTTGGAATCCCAGTTGGTGTTTGTAAACCAGTTGCTGTCTCCGCCAATGCCTGTCCAGGTGAATATGCCGAAGTTCCAGTTTTGATTGTTGCCGGAGCTCCTGGAATTGGAGGCGAAGATCGTATTGCCGCCGGCAAAGGCCGCGCTTGAATCCTGGACATCGGCGAAGTTGACGTTGGCAGTGCCTGTGTTGGGGTTTTTCAGGCCCCAAGAGTTGCCCGGAGCCGTTGAGCGCAGATAGATATTGTTGGCAGACGAACCAACTAAATTCAGGGTGGTAATGGTGCTCGTCGATCCTGCCTGGAACTGCACCGTGGTCGCGCCCGGCAGTGCGGCGGCATTGAGGTAGAACTGCGTGGCCGAGAAGCTGGACGTGAAGATAGCGCCGGTGCCGGGCGTCGTATTGGAATCAATGAGGAGTCCGAACGCTTGGCCTCTATTGTTAATGATCTGAGTATTGCTTCCCGTCAAATTCAATGTGCTGCCATGAACGATGAATATTCCGGAGGTATTGGCCCAGCCCCCCAAAAGCGTCATGGGTTGGCTCGATCCGGTATCCAGCTTGCTGGTGAGGAGCGTCATGGTGGAATTCAGAGTGAGCGGATCTTGCAGAGTCCAAGTGCCGGCTCCCGACAGGGTGAGATTGTTAAAGGCGCTGCCGTTGGACATAATCAGTTGCCCGGCGGCAGATCCTGTCAGGGCGACTGTGTTATTGCGGGCATTGAATGTGCCGCCGTTATTCAGCCAGCTGCTGGTGACGGAAATATTGGAGGCGGAGCTGTCCAGAGTTCCCTGATTGATCGTCATCGTGGAATTGGCGGTGAGTGCGTCCTGCAGGAGCCAGCCGCCGGAGCCGTTAAAGGTGATGTTGTTGAATGGGCTGCCGCGCGAGGTGATCGAGGAATTGGTGATGGAACCCGTAAAGGTGACGGTGCTTGTTCCGGCGGTAAAGGCGCCGCCGGTATTGTTCCAGTTATTGGCCACTCCGATGGGCAGGTTGTTGCTGGTGAGTGTGCTCGCGATAAGGGTCAGGCTTTCGTTCACCGTCAAAGAAGTTCCAATGACACCGAAAGATCCGAGCGGGCCGCCGTTAATAATCAGGTTGCGGTAAGTCCAAGAGGACATGACGAGCGAATTGCCGGCGCTGGTATAGATCACAGAGGATCCGGTCACGTTCAAGGGGATAGCCGTCACCGCTTCTGTACCGGCCAAGATTAAGGTGCCGGCGTTCGTGAAGCTGGAAAGGTTCAGCGCAAAACCGGCCAACGTGATGGTGGAGCCCGCGCTGATAGTCACGGTAGAAAGAGTCACCGGCGCGTTTAGGACCGGCATATAGGTTCCCGCTCCAATGATGGCGGCATCGATAGAGCCCGGAACGGCTAAAGAATTCCAGTTGGTATTTGTAAACCAATTGCTGCTGGTGCCCCCTGTCCAGGTGAAGACGCCGAAGTTCCAATGATTGTTATTCCCCGAGTTTGTGGAATTGGACGCATAGATCGTGTTTCCGAAGGAAGCGTTAGAATCTTCGACATCGACATAGGTGACAGTTTCAGTTCCAGTATTTGCCAATTTCCAAGCCGTAGGGGTTTTCGAGGACCGCAAGGTGACCATCTGACCCGGAGAGCCGATCAGATTGAGCCCGGTGATGGTATAGCTTGATCCGGCATTGAAAAATAAATTCTGGCTGCTCAGGGCGGCGCTGTTGACCGTGAGGGTTTGAGCGGTGATGCTCGAGGCAAAAACCACGCCGCCGGTCGACGTGTTGGAATCCAAAAGTACGGCGAAAGGTTGAATGGCGGGGTTGTTGATCTTCTGCGCCAGCCCGAGTCCTCCAGTAAAGGTGATCGTGCTGCCATTTACGTTAAAGGTGCCGGCGGTATTGGCCCATCCACCGCCGAGCGCTATCGGCTGGCCATTGGCATTCAAGATGCCGTTGGTCATCGTCATTGTGGAGTCGATGGCGGTCGCGTCTTGCAAAGTCCAGTCAGCCGAACCGGTAATGGCTAAATTGTAAAAGTGGTTGTTGTCGGACGTGATCTTTTGCCCGGTGGTGTTGCCGGTAAAAGTAACCGTGCTTGTTTCGGGATTGAAGCTGCCGCTGTTGTTGATCAGCCAGCCGGCTCCTATGGATAGATTTAATCCACCGCTATCCAGGTTGCCCTGAGTGATAGTCATGGTGGAATTGACCGTCATCGAGTCCACCAATACCCAAGATCCGGCGCCATTGAAGGTCACATTGTTAAAGTTATTCCGGTGAGACGTGATGCTCTCGTTGGATCCGCTGTTGAAGGTGACGGTGCTCGTGCCGGGCGCAAAGGTCGCGTTGATATTGGTCCAATTGCCGCCTGCGGAAATGTCGCTGGTATTGGCATTCAGAGTCCCTTTGGTCAGCGTGATGTCGCCCGTGGTGGTCATTGAACTGAGTAGAACCCAAGAGCCGTTGTTCCCGTTGAAGATGACGTTAAAGAAGGAAATGGTATGCGGATCTAATGTTTGAGCCGCGGTGCTGTTAAAGGTAACGGTGCTTGTACGAGCGACGAAGGCGCCGCCGTTGGAGCTCCAGCTGCCTCCGACGAAAATATCGCAGCTGCCCAGCGCGTTGTCGCAGTTCGTTTGCGACACGTCCAAGGTTCCGGCGGCAATAGTCATGGTGGAGGAGACGGTCATCGTGTCCTGCATGGTCCAGTAGCCGGCGCCGGCAAACGACAGGTTGTTGAAAGCGCTGCCGTTGGTCGTGATTTTTTGGCCTGGGGCAAATCCTGTAAACGTGACGGAGCTGGTCCCGGCGCTGAAAATGCCGCCCGTATTGTTCCAGCTGTTGGCCACGCCGATCGGCAGATTGTTGCTGTTAAGGGTTCCCGTTGTCATCGTGAGGTTTTCATTTACCGTTAAGGAGCTGCCCAGCACTTTAAAGGTTCCGCTTCCGCTGATCACTAAGTTCCGGTAGGTCCAGGTGGTCATGATGACCGAGGAGCCGGTTCCGTTATAAATGACCGTGGAGCCCACGACGTTGAGAGGAACGGTGCTAATGATTTCACTGCCTACGAGTATAAGGCTGCCTGCATTGGTGAAGCTGGAAAGGTTCAATCCGAATCCGGCCAGGGTCATGGTTGAGCCAGCCTGGATGGTCAAAGTGGAGATGGTCACCGGCGCGTTTAAGATGGGCATGGGCTTATTGTTCGTCGGTGCGATGATGGCGGCGTCAAGAGTATTGGGGACAGCCAATGAATTCCAGTTGTTGGCGTTAAACCAGTTGCTGTCATTGCCATTGCCTGTCCAAGTGAAGATGCCGAAGCTCCAGTTCTGGTTGTTGCCGGAATCCTTGGAATTGGAGGCAAAGATCGTGTTGCCGCCGGCGAAGGCGGCGCTCGAATCTCGGACATCCACGAAGGTGGCGCTTTCAGTGCCGGTGTTCTTCAAGCCCCATGAGTTGGTCAGGGAGGAGGAGCGTAGATAGAGAGGATTGGAAGCTGAGCCGGTTAAGTTTAAGGCTGCGATGGTATTGGTAGATCCCGCCAGAAACTGCACCGTGGTGGCTCCAGGCAGTGAGGCTGCATTGACGTAGAGCTGAGCGGCCGAGAAGCTGGAGATGAACATGACCCCGGTGCCGGCGGTCGTATTGGAATCGACCAGGATGCCGAAGGCCTGTCCGCTGTTATTGATCTTTTGGGCGGTGTTTCCTTTAAGAGTAAGCTTTTCGCCGTTGGTAACAAAGTTCCCGCCATTATTCAGCCATCCGCCTTTGAGTGTGATGGGTTGTGCCGTGCCCGTATTCAACTGGCCGCTCGTGAGCGTCATGGTCGAATTCACGGTCATCGGATCCAGCAGCGTCCAGTCTGCCGATCCGGTCATTGAAACGTTATTGAAGGGGCTTCCGCGTGTGGTGATGTTCTGGGCGGGGGTTGAACCGTTGAAGGTGACCGTACTCGTTTGAGCGGTAAACACGCCGGTGTTGTTGATGAGCCATGTGCCGCCCACGGCGATATCGCAGCTGCCGGTCCCTCCGTAACAATTGGTTGCTGAAACATCCAGCGTCCCCTTCGACACTGTCATGGTAGAGGTAACGGTCATGGAATCTTTCAGGACCCAAGAGCCGACGCCATTAAAGGTAATGTTATTGAATGGGTTGCTGTTTGACGTGATCAACTGAGCGCCAGAACCCGTGAAGGTAACGGTGCTCGTGCGCGCACTGAAGACGCCTCCATTGTTCAGCCATGTTTTGCCCACGGCAAGATCGCAGCTGGCGCCGTTGTTGCAATTTGGGGCGCTCGTGTTGGCGTCCAGAGTTCCTTGCGTGAGCGTCATATTATTGGTGGCGGTCATCGAACTCTGCAGAGTCCAGACTCCATTATTTCCATAAAACGTGACGTTATAGAACGTATTGCCGCTCGGATCAATGTTCTGGGCTGCGGCATTCCCATTAAAGGTGATAGTGCTTGTCCGAGGGGTAAACGTGCCGCCGCTGTTGTACCAGCTTCCCCCGACGAAAATATCGCAGCTGCCGGCGTTTCCATAGCAATGAGATGAGGAAGGATCTAAAGTTCCCTGCGAGATCGTCATGGTGGAAGTCACGGTCATCGTATCCTGCAGGATCCAGGAGCCTGAACCATTCACGGTGACATTGTTGAAGCTGTTCGCACCGGAATAAATCGTGTTCCCTACCGTGCTTCCCGTAAAGGTCACCGTGCTGGTCCGAGGCGTAAAGGTGGCGCCATTGGAAGCCCAGTTCCCGCCTACCCAAATCGGCACATTGTTGCTGTCGAGTGTTCCATTAATGATGGAGAGGTTCTGGTTTACCGTTGCTGTAGATCCGGGGACCGAAAGAATCGAGAATGAGGAACCCACGCTTCCATCGATGGACAGATTGCTGTAGGTCCAGCTGGACATCACGACCGATGTTCCGCTGCTGTTGTATATCACTAGCGAGCCCGGCACGTTATAAGGCACGGCGGTAACCGTCTCCGTTCCTGTGAGGACGAGCGTTCCCGCGATGGTGAAGCTGGAGACGGGATGGCTGGCGTCTCCCAGTCCATTGCCATTCAGGGTCAATGAGTCTGCACTGTTGATGGTGATGGTGGAGCCGTAGAGAGCCCCGCCAGCCAAGGTCCAGCCGCCGCCGATCCCATTGAAAATGACCGTGTTAAAAGGATATTGGTTTCCGGCAGGATAAATGGAAAGGCCTGCATTGGTGGATTGGAACGTGACGACAGAATGCGTCGCCAGAAGCTTTACGGCTGCTCCCGTGGAGACCCAGACCCCGTTCACCGTCATTGTGGAACCGTTCAAATTGAGCTGCGAGACGGCCGCGTTATTGGCCAGTGTGAAATTGCCTCCCACGGTGATGGGATAATTATTGGAGGTTGTGGTCACCGTTCCTCTATTGATCGTTAAATTGCCTGGGACATTCAGGCCGTATTGCGTGATATTGAAGAGCGAGGTTTGGCCGTCGATGTTCATGTTGGTGTAGGTCCAGGAGGACAGAATCATAGTGGTAATTCCAGCGGGTGTTTGATAACTGACCGTGGAGCCCGTGACATTGGTCGGTCCGCCATTGGGGCCGTTGGTCACGGTGACCGTCTCGGTTCCTACTAAAATCAATGTTCCTTGATTGATCAAGTTGTCTGTAACCGTTAGATTATGGCCCTTCAAACTTAGCGTCGCCGTTCCGGCATCGATCGTCACATCCGTGACCGTTTCATTTTGGCTCAGTTGAGGCATGTTAGAGGGGCTGCTGATGGAGATTTCAGCCGTGTCATTGGGGCCTGGGATTCCCCAATCCCAGTTCAAGCCGGTCCTCCAACTATTATCGGAACCTCCCCCCTGCCAGATTTTGGCTGGATGTAGGTTTATTCCAAAGTCCCAGTTCTTGTTGTTCTGCGAGTCGGTCGAATTGTTGGCCGTGATGAGACTTCCCTGTCTGGCGTCGGAGTCTTTGACGTCGACGGTGTTTACGCTGATGGTGCCGGTGCTCTTCAAATACCAGAAGTTGTTATTGGATACTGAACGCAAGTACACGGGATTCCCAGTGCCAAGCCCGGTCAAGGTCAGATTGACGATGGTAAAGGTTGACCCATTGAGGAAATGCAAGTACATCGGGCTGTTTTGGTCAAAACCATCGACGGTCAGTCCACGCGCTGAAAAGCTTGAGTTGAAAATGAGGCCGCCGGTGGAAGTGTTGGAGTCGATCAGAAGGCTAAAGGGTAGTCCATTGTTCGTAATCACCTGGGCGCTTGTAGTGCCTGTGAAATATACCGTGCTTGTATGAACCGTAAAGGTTGCCGTGTTATTCAGGCCCCCTCCCAGCGTCAGGGGCTGGTTGGTGCCGGTGTCCAACGTCCCGGCCGAAACGGTGAGCGTGGAGGCGACGATCATCCCGTCCTGCATCGTCCACTTCCCGCCTCCCTTAAATTCCGCATTGTTGAATGGGCTGCCATTGGTTTGGACTTTTTGGCCAATGTTCGGGGATGTGAAAGTGACGGTAGCCAGGTTCGCCGTGAAGGCGCCTCCGCTATTGATCCAGTTCGAACTGACAGCGATGTTGTAATTGTTCGCGGCGTCCGTGTCGAGCGTTCCGTTCATGATGGTCAGGGTTTCATTGACGGTGAGCGAACCCCCCCAAATCTTGAAGACACCCGTAGGGTTATTGATCACGACGTTTCGATAATTCCAGCTCGAATAGATGACGGAATTGCTCGCGCCGTTAAACGAGATAGTGGATCCGGCGACGTTCGTTGGAGAAGAAATGCTGAGCTCTGTTCCCGCCACAGCCAAGTTCCCGAAATTGGTGAAGCTGGTGACCACAAGGTTGTAGCCGTTGACCGTCACCGAGGAATTGACGATGATCGTCAAAGTCGAAATCGTGACGTTGTTGGAGAGGGTTGGAAGATACACGGTGCCGGACGAAATCTGAGCGCTGTCGCGAAGACCGACCGGGTAGCCGGTGTCCCAGTTTAAGCCGCCAAACCAATCATTACTGACGTTCCCGACCCAGGTGCGCTTGATCCCCGCAATCGTTCCCGGGAACAACCAATTCATATTGCCTCCGTTATCAAACGAATTGGCGTCGTTGGCCACAATGAGCACTCCCGGACGCGCGTCTGAAGAACTTACAAATACTCCGGTCACTGTATTCACAGATGTGTTTTTCAAAGCCCATTTCGCGTTGACGGCGTTTTGGGTGCGAAGGAATATTCTTGAGCCCGCGGTGACACCCCCGGTCAGCGTTAAGTTGGCAATCGTATAGGTCGAAACTGCCGCGAAATATACCGTTGTTGCGCTTCCCAGCGACGCTCCACTTAAGGAGAAGCCGGTTGCCGAAAAACTCGAAGAGAACGTTAATCCGCCGGAGGTTGTGTTGGAGTCCACGATGGCGCCGAAGGTGCCCCCGCGGGCATTGACCACCTGTGCCGTGGCCGCGTTACTGAATGTTACGGTGCTGAGCGACGAGACAAATGTCGCCGCGGGTGCCACTTGATTCCAGCCTCCATTTACCAAGAGTCCTGCAGTGCCGCCCGTATCCAGGGTTCCTTGGGTGAGGGTCATGGTCGACGTCACGGTCATTGAGCCCTGCATTGTCCAGTACGCGCTAGGTCCGCCATTAAAATTTACAAAGGTGAAGTTGTTTTGGGATCCGGGCAGGATCGTTAAACTACTAGAGGTTCCGTTAAAGGTCACAGAGCTCGTCCCGGCGACAAAGTTGGCGGTCCCGTTGTTCGTCCAGCTGCCCGCTACGGCCAATGACTGGCTGCTGACGTTCAGGGTCCCTCCACCAGATGCAAAGGTCAGATTGTTAATCGTCATGGAGTCCTTCAGTATCCAGTAGCCGCTCGCGCCGCCGTTAATGTAAATATCCGGGAAGGTCTGGTTGCGTGACAGGATTCTCTGTCCTGTGGTAGCCGCCGTTAAAGTAATCAAATTGGGTTGGGTAATATTAACGAGACCCCCGGTATTGATCCAGCTGCCGCCGATCGTCATGGGTTCGACCCCAACGTTAAGTGTTCCCTGTACCATGGTCATGGTGGATGTCAACGTCATGGAGTCCATCAGAACCCAGGACCCTCCGTTGCCATTAAAGTTCACGGCGCCGAAATTCTGACTGCTGGATTGGATCGTGTATGCAGAAGAGCCATTAAAAGTGACCGAACTCGTTTGGGGAAGGAAAGTGGTTCCTATATTTGCCCAGTTACCCCCTACCAACATCGTATTACTGCCCGGATCCACGGTTCCTCCGCCCAATGAAAATCGCATATCGGCCACGACCGTGATCGAATCTTTGAAGAGCCAGTACGAGCCCGAACTGCCGTTAAAGGCCAGGTTGTAGAAAGGTTGTCCTCGCGTCTGGATTTTTTGGCCTGTGGTGGGTCCCGTCAAGGTGACCGTACTTATGTTGGGGATGTAGGTCCCGCCGAGATTGATCCAGCTGCCCCCAACCAGGATATCGTTGCTGCCGGTGTCGAGGGTTCCAGCGGTGAGCGTTATGGTGGAAGTCACCGTCATGGAATCCTGCAGCGTGTAATAGCCGCTGCCATTACCCGAATTGAAGTACACATTGGCAAACGGGATACCGTTGTTTTGGATCACTTGCCCGGTAATTCTCGACGCAAATGTGACTGTTGACTGATTCGCAATAAAAGTTCCGCCAGTGCCCGTATTGATCCAGCTGCCCGTTGAAAGGATCGTCTGGGTGGTGCCTGGGATGAGCGTCCCGTTGGCCAGCGTGATGGTAGACACTGTCATCGCGTCGATCAACGTCCAAGTGCCTGGGCCGTTGAAGTAGACGTTCGGAAGAGCGCTGCCTTTGGACCGGATAAAGTAATTGGGCGAACCTCCGGAGAAAGTCACTGTGCTTGTGTTGGGGAAAAACGCGCCTGCACCGATGTCCAAATTCCCTGTGATATTCAGATTAGCAATGGTACCGCGGAAATCAATGTTTCCGGCTTGAATCGTCAGATTCTCATTGATATTGAGGTCTCCATCCGGAGAGAAGAAAATCCCGGCGCCGTTAATTCTTAGGTTGCGATAGGTCCAGGCCGATAAGATAGTCGGACTTCCCAGGGTGGAGTAGTAAGTTACTGTGGAGCCCATGACGTTATTGGGGAAAGGGCTTAAGAAGCCAGTTTCCGTCTGCTTCCAAGCGAAATTTCCCGCATTGGTGACGCTGGTCGTATTAAGATTGAATCCTGCCAGATCCAGCGAAGATCCAGAATTGATGCTCATCGTTGAGACCGTCATCACGTCCTGAAGGGTCCAATAGCCTCCATTGCCGTTCAGGACTATTCCGTTAAAACTCTTGCCGCTCGACTGAATTCTTTGCGCGGTGGTCGCCACAAAGGTCACTGTACTTTGGTTGGCTAAGAAGGTGCCCCCTTGGTTCACCCAGCTGCCCCCGACCTGTATCGTCTTGTTGCTCGTGTCAAAAACTCCCGAACCGCTTGCGAACGTGATTGTAGAGCCAATGATCATCGAGTCCTGCACTGTCCAATATCCATTGCCTGTGAAGTAGACATTCGGTAAACCTGAGGGGCCGTTGGTGATTGTAAAACTGGACGAGTTTCCGGAAAATGTGACAGTGCTCGAAGGTGAAATGAAATTGTTGGCGTTGGAGCTGTTGTTGATCCAGCTGCCTTTCACTGTGATGGGCTGGGTTGAGCCGGTGGTCGCCAGGGTCCCCTGACCGTCCAATATCGTAAGGGTGGATACCGTGATGGGGTCAAAAAACGTCCAGGAGCTGACTCCAACACCGCTGAATAAGACGTCCGCGAAATTCTTTCCGCCCGTCATGACGTTCTGGCCGTTGGTCGCTGTGAAAGTCGTCGAGCTTTGGTTAATGACAGGGTTGCCCCCAAAGTTTAACCAGCTGCCTTTTACCGTTAGCGGGTAATTGTTCGAGGACGTGTCCAGATACCCTGAGCCGGCGGCGAACGTCATGCTCGAAACTCTCATGGAATCTTGAAGCGTAAAATATCCCGTGCCCGTGAAGTAGACGTTTGGAAAGTTGCTGCCATTGGAACGAATCGTAAAGCTCGAGCCGCTGTTGCCGGCAAAGGTGACCGTGCTCGAGTTGGGTGTAAAGGCGCCTCCGTTATTGATCCAACTCGAGCTGATGACAATGTTATAGGTGCTCGCGCTGAAATCGAACGTTCCGGCAGACAGCATCAGGTCTTGGTTGATCACCATGCTTGATGTGGGTTTGAATGCCGCGGCCCCGCTAATCACCACGTTGCTGTAGGTCCATGAGGAAATCACGAGCGGACTCCCTGAGCCTGCGTTGTAAGTCGCCGTCGATCCCGCCACAAAAAGAGGCTGCGCTGTGACCGTGACGTTTTCCGTTCCCTGCTGCGTAAAATTGCCGGCGACTGTGAGGCTTGAGATAAACATTTGGTGTCCATTGGCGTTGAACGTAGAAACGGCCTGAACGGTCATGGTGGTGATCGTCATAGAACTGCCCATGACCCAAGTTCCAGCTCCGGTGAAATTGACGGCGCTTAAGTTTTTCGAAGACGCCGTGATGATATAGGGACCCCCCGAACCGTTGAACGTGACGGTGGAGCCATAGGCAAAGGTGTTTGAACTCGTCGACCAGTTGCTGCCGACCAGCCAGGAAGAACTGCTGATGTTGAGTGTGGCGGAGGATGCGGATACGATGACATCGGTACCGACGGTCATCACCCATCCGGGAGCGCTGGGTTTAATAGTGATTGTGGAGCCGATGAGGACATTTAAGCCCAAAATACCGGTCGATAAATCGACGAGGGCAATTGTTTGTTTACCGGTCGCGCCAAATGTTGCGGTGTCGTTGGGGCCGGGAGTCGCGTTGTTCGACCAGTTTGCGGGAGTATCCCAATTGCCGTTAAGGCCGGCGCCCGTCCAGGTGACGACAGCGGCGTGAGCATTTGGCGCTACAAACATTAGCGCCAGAAGCGCGGATGAAAGCGATGCGATTTTAATCGCCGTTTTCGTCACTTAGTTTTTGCCCCCACAGGCACCCGCATGAAACGGATGCAATAAACTGGAGTCGTAATACAGCATGTCATCTGTTCCCAAATAGAGCCGCACCAGTCCTTCGCTGGGAATGGTTATTTCAGGCATCGAATAAGAATAAAACTGGCCATTCGTTTGCACGACCAGCGAATCGCCCTTGTGAAGTTCGAGGTCCCCCTGGCCTGCAACTGTTGCCGCGATGGTGACAGCCAGGGCATATCGAGGGCTGAGCTGTTTGCCCATTTCCCCTGGAATGGACGACGGAAAATTCTTGTAGTTGCTCAGTAATGCGGTGTGCAGAATCTCAGGTTCCGCACCAGGCATGAGACCTTCCAAAACGATCATCCCGCGCGTGGATTTAATGTGCGGGTCCACGGAAGCGCCCTCCGAGCCAATGAGGGGAGCCGCTGTGGCATGCTTTTTAATTCGTTTGCAGGTTTCAGAGAATTTCAGCGTCCTTCGAGTTCCAGCCTCCAGGCTATGATTGAGTTGAATGCCGTGAATTCTGGAATCACGGCCGAGGATAAATTGGGGTTCTTGAGCTTGGGAAGAAACGGCTGCACAGACGAAGCAAAACGAAAGCGCCAGCGTGCTTCTATATATACGTGCGCGCGCGCGCGCAAAAAATTTAGACAACCCGATGAAAAATTTTAAAACCATACTCCTCCTCCATGTTGATTTTTCGATCAAATACGCACTTGTTTACAGGCACAAATGACCCGCGTCAATAGAAAACTTGACGGGGCACGGAGGGATTAGCAGCGAA
>Ga0206911_1203_pt1 | contig 11930 bp, 3 predicted proteins | sample Alteio_BWOrgHeat_74_FD_152956 | JGI IMG/M metagenome (GOLD analysis project Ga0206911, IMG submission 152956) | Enriched cells from forest soil in Barre Woods Harvard Forest LTER site, Petersham, Massachusetts, United States -... | ecosystem: Environmental > Terrestrial > Soil > Temperate forest > O...
CGAGCGGCGATCTGGTCTTTGCTATAAGGAATGGTGTGACCAACTCAGCACCCGGCGAGCTGATGCGTATCAAAGCAAATGGCTATGTGGGTATCGGCACAAATAACCCCGCCACTAATCTGGAAGTCACCGGCACGACCACTCCGGGTATCACTATAGCCAGTACAGTTTATCCTACCAGCTACAATACCCAACTAGGCACTCAGGCAGGTGCACAGGGTATCTTAGTATTAGGTAATAATGGGGTCAACGAAATAAGATTTGGCAATACAGGCGCTGGAGGCATGGGTAATATATATGTGAATAATACCGCCTCCTATAATGCATCTGCTGCGGGTACTTTGGCCATGACCTTTGCAGCTAATGGACTGGTCGGGGTTGGTTCCGCAAACCCTGTGTATCAGATGCAGGTAAACGGAAGCCTCAACGCCGGATATGTGGTGCTGGGGGATAAGAACAATAATGTAAATAATACCATTGAATTTGTGAATGGCACAGGTAGCCAGACATATGCCGGCGGCGGGTTTATCAACTATTACGGGACAGGGTATCTGAGCGTAGGTATCGGTGGCGGATACCTCGGTGTGGGGGTGGTCCCGAGTTACCGTTTGCAGCTGCCTAACACCGCCGGCACCGCCGGAGAAATAGTGGCCAATTCATTTGCCGCCTATTCGGACGAGAGACTGAAGAGCGATCGCATGCCTTTGAAATACGGTTTACAAACAGTGATGCAGCTGCAACCGCTGCAATATTTCCAGCACAACTCCACTACCGATAGTAACGGTCTACATATAAAAGACGAGGGTGCTGCCACATTTGGCCTGCTGGCGCAGCAGACATATAAGGTCGTCCCGGAGATGGTAAACCGCCCTAAGGATGAATCCAAAGAAATGTGGACCATGGACTATAGCAAGTTGGGGCCGATACTCGTCAAAGCTATGCAGGAACAGCAGCAGCTGATCGAGATGCAAGGCAAGGAAATAGAACAATTAAAACACGGCACTATGAGTACGAGCACAGATGAGCGGGTCAAACACCTGGAATCACAAAACGAACAACTAAATACAGAGATCGAAGCCTTGCGGCAAATAGTAACCAAGGCAGGGAAATGAAACAGCAATAACTGATGATTTAGATTATGATGACATAAGATAGTAGGCATTATTTTTTTTGAGATTATAAACCACGATAGCTATGAAGTATAAATTCCTGTTTGCAATATCCATTGTATTTTCAGTCGCCTCCTATGGGCAAAATGTAGGTATAGGAACGAGTAACCCAAATGCAGCGCTGGACGTGTCTGCTACAGACAATGGTATACTGATCCCGCGCGTAGCGCTGACCAGTACCAGTAGTGCCAGCCCGCTTACCACGCCCACAGTTTCGACATTGGTATACAATACAGCTACTGCCGGATCGGGTCCGACCGCGGTGATACCGGGATTTTATTATTGGAATGGCAGTGCATGGGTATTGTTTGTAGACAATAGCGGCCTGGCAGTGAGCACGACCGTGAGCAATACCTCCAGTGCCAATACACTGTCTACTACTGTCAATGGTGTGACCGGATCGACTGTACCGATGGTGAACTCTATAAATAATACCTCAAGCGGCAATACACTGACCACTACTGTCAATGGCGTGACAGGTAGCACAGTGCCGCTCATCAATACAAACGCCATCAGCCAAAACGGAAGCGGCCAGCTGATAAGCACTGTAAACGGAGTGGGCAGCACACCATATACTCTCAATATGACGGGTGATGTGACCGGCACTGCCGGCGCTACTACTGTGGTAGGTATCGATGGATCGGAGCCCTGTGTACCGCGCTTGATAGCGACCACACGGTCGGTCTCAGTGGGGTCGAGGACGGTTAGTTTATTATTGGAAGCGGTGGTGCCGATGGCTACATTGCCCCCGCTCAGAATGCGCATGCGTTCGCTGCCATTGGTGGCATATGTGATCGGGATGCCAGCGGAGGCGTAGGTGGTGAGCGCATATGCACTGCCCGAACCAAGTCCTGAACCGCTGGAATTATCCATTCCAAAATAGCTGGTACCGCCGCTATTGCTCATCTGCAATAAGGCATAATCATTCCCGTTGGCCGCTGAGGGATGTATGACCACTCTGGACTCGGCCACAGTGGGGCTGGTTACCTCCAGCGCATATCCGGGAGTCGTAGTACCGATACCGACACGACCGGCAGGTGTCCACGAGAGCACCGGCGTACCCGGTGCAGCAGGTGTAGTAGTATAACCCAAGGCCCATACCTGTGTCGTCGGGTTAGAAATATTGCCATAATAGGTACCGGGGGAATTGAGGACCAGCTGACTGTTGCCCGTGCCGGAGTTGTAGAAATAACCAGGGGTGACAAAGCCAGTGCCTGCCGTACCGCTTCCTGTGATGTTGAAATTAGCAGTTTGGGCAGACGTACCGTTTTGGATATAGTTGCCGCTGCCGGATAGAGGTGCCGCCCCGAGATTAGCTAAGGCAGCAGCAGCGGTAGTAGCGCCTGTACCACCATTGGCCACCGGGACCGCTCCTGTCAGGTCGACCGTCACAGCGCCTGTGGCAGAGGTATTGGTCGTAAGTGGAGATGCAGAAGTAATAGAAGTGACACCCGTGCTGCTCAGCGTAGAACCAGTCCAGGTCAGCCCTGTACCGGCTGTAAACAGTGCTGTGCCCGGAGTAGTCGGCGTCCATGTACCGCTGGTATACTCCAGCACCTGCCCTCCCGTAGGGGTGGTGGCTGATATAGACTGTCCTTGTACCCGTGTCACAGTGCTGGTCCCCAAGTCCCCCGTTACATCACCAGCGATAGTGGCTGTCAATGGAGTACTGGCCACACCATTTATGGTATTTATCAGCTGGCCGCCTCCGTTTTGGCTGAGTGTATTGCTATTGATGATAGGGACTGTGCTGCCTGCCACGCCATTGACAGTGGTGCTGAGGGTATTGGCGCTGGATGAATTGCTTATAGAGTTTACGAGGGGTACAGTGCTACCTGTGACACCGTTGACAGTGGTACTGAGGGTATTAGCACTGGATGTGTTACTCACGGTAGTGGAGCCTGTCAGAGAGCTATTATCTATGAATGCGATCCATGCAGTGCCATTCCAATAGTAAAAACCCGGTATCACAGCCGTAGCGCCTGAGCCTGCGGTAGCTGTATTGTATACCAGTGTGGATACAGCAGGTGTCGTAAGCGGACTGGCGCTGCCAGTGCCGGTCAGCGCTACCCGCGGTATGAGTATGCCATCGGTAGCAGAATAGACATCAAGCAGTGCAGCCGGGCTGCTGGTGCCTATGCCGACATTCTGTGCATATGTGGTGAATGAAAATACTGTAAGAACCAAAAATAGAACCAGGTATAAATACTTCATGACAAAACGGGAATTTTACATTATCAACCATACAAGACCAACTGTCTATAAAGACAAACATTATGCCAGTATAAGATATGTAAGTTTTGTTGGCAACGGAGGTCGGTAAATGGGTATAACAGCAAGGTAAATGGTCAAACATATATTTAGTCTGAAATTGAATGGCGTTTGATAAGAGTGAATAGTATAAACCTGTGAGGAAAACTGACTAGTTTAGTGTGGTATGGTGACCAACCCACTGGTCACTTCCGGGGATCGTGTGGCCTATCTTTGGTCTATGTTTTCAAATAGACCAGATGGGTAGTTCTTGGTGAGAAACACCATCAAGGGCGTAAATATTATACCGCTATTTTAGACAATAACCCAATGTTTACTATGTCAACTTATCTTTAGGTCCTGTGAATGCGAAATCCTGCATAGTTTAATATTATTCTTTACCATTCTATTATGACCATACCATTTCCACCGGAGAGGGGGGCGCTTAAAGAAGCGCCTGATATTCCTATGCCGACTACATAGTCCGGATCACCATAGCCGCCCGGTGGCAGGGGTCCATAAATTGTATTACCGTTATTCATGGCCCCATATTGTGTACTGATCAGCTGAAAATAAGTCGAATTGCCACCCGATGAACCGCCGCCGCCACCGCCATTATTGCCGCTGCCATTGCCACCACCGCCGCCGCCAAACCATCCGCCGCCGCCACCGCCGGCGTTGGAAGCAGAGCAACCTGTACCGCCTGTCGTACCACTACCTGCTGTCGTCACGGCACAAGTACTGCTACCAGCAGCCCCGGCTGCACTCTGCGTACCACCAGTACCACCTGCCTGTGTCCCGCCACCTGATCCCGCCAGACCTACGTATCCGCCGCCGCCGCCACCGCCATTGCCGGGACTATTCAAAGCGGCTCCGCCGCCGCCGCCGCCGGCTGTCACCGCATCGCCGCTGACGGATGGTATCTGTATAGCGCTTCGACCGCCGCCTGACCCCGAGGCATGAGTATTGACCGTAGTGCCGGCGCCACCGCCGCCAAAAGATGCCGTTGAGCTCCCGGCTCCGCCCCCCTGGCCTACTATGATCGTGAGGGAAGTAGTACCTGAAGGTACGGTCAATATACCTGTGATAAAACCACCTGCACCGCCGACTCCCCCGGTGCTAGCTGAACTGCCGCCACCGCCTGCACCCCATAGTTTGACTGTAAACTTAGTGACCCCCGAGGGAAACGGAGTAGAGTAGGATGAATTCCATGTAGTATTGCTGCCTGTGTATGAAAAGGTAGCTTTGTTGCCGGTGGATAAGACTACAAGATTGCCACTGGCATCTGCGTAAACAGGCCTCTGGCCCGTACCTATGAGGTCCGTCAGGTCCAGCGTACCCGTCTCACTCAGCGTCATTTCGACGTTCTCAGTACCAGACCCCGCCGCTCTGGTGATCCATTGGAATAAGGGCTCTCCTGTCCTGGTATCGATCCTGAACCCGGCACCCCTATATGTAGTATTCTTGTTGGACTCCCTGAAGTTGACATCAAAGTTGAGCAATGGCGTAGTGCCCTGTAACTCTGTCATCAGGCCCATCGGTATCGTGGAGTTAGATATTTGGATATTGCCATTCACATCCAGCATAGAAGTGGGAGAGTCCTGGCCGATACCCACATAGCCGGAAGCTTTGATGGTCATCCAGATAGCGCTTGCATTCATGCTTGTAAATTTGAGGTCGGCTGTCGTACCGGTGCCCATGCCGGTACCGGCGCTCTCGATATAGTTTCTGCCGCCGATGGCAATCATCTTGAGGCCGCTGGCCACACTACCCAGCGTGGCATTGTCGCGTATGTACTCTGCGCCCACGACATCCAGATTGGTCTGAGGAGAGGCGATGCCTATGCCGACATTGCCGCCGGTGAAGCTTAAGTTGTTCCCCGCCATGGTCACTGTACGTGTGCCCGTCAGTGTGCCGTCAGCGTTATAGATATTTTTGTCTATTGATGAAATGTCGAGTGCATTTGAAGCTACACCATTGATGGTAGCGGTGAGAGATGTACCCGACAGGCCGAGTGCATTGCTATTGATGATAGGAGCGCCACTGCTGGCCAGCCCGTTCACAGTCGTAGTGAGGGTATTGACGCTTGATGCATTGCTCACCCCCGATACCGCCGATGTGGTGGCTGCCACACCATTCACAGTAGATGTCAGTGTATTTGTTGACAGTACCAGCGTGTTAGTAGTACCGATGGATGACGGGCTTACCCATGTACCATTGCCACTCGCATCACTTTTCAGGATATATCCATTCGTTCCACCGCTGGTCATCTGCAAAGTGGTAATGCTTATCCCACCATTCACCTGCAGCGTCGATGTCGGCGCGCTATATCCTATGCCTACATTGCCGTTTTTCAGCACGACCATAGCATCTGATGTAGTACTGCCAGGAATACCATTGCCTATGCCAAAAAGCCTGTCAGTAGCTACCCATGTGGTAGCAGAGCCGGGGGTATAGGAGGTATTGAACGAGCCTACTGCGAACTCATCATAAGATAGAGCGCTTGTCCAATTTCCCATAGCCGTGCTATTTTGGCCGCTGGCAGTGGGGCCCAGTCCCATGGCCGTGCTATAGTTGCCGCTGGCAGTGGTATTAAGTCCCATGGCCGTGCTGTATTGGCCACTGGCAGTGGTACCACTGCCCATGGCAGTGCTGCCTGTGCCGCTGGCAGTGGTACCATTTCCCATTGCTGTACTGTTATCGCGGCTGGCAGTGGTACTCTGTCCCATGGCCGTGCTAAAGTTGCCGCTGGCAATAGTACCATCTCCCAGGGCTGTGCTACTGTAGCCGCTGGCAGCCGTAGTAAGTCCCATAGCCGTGCTATTATCGCCGCTGGCCGTGCTACCCTGTCCCATGGCCGTGCTGTATTGGCCACTGGCAGTGGTACCATTGCCCATGGCCGTGCTGCCTATGCCGCTGGCAGTGGTACCTCCTCCCATGGCTGTGCTGTAACTGCTGCGGGCAAGGGCGTAATATCCGCTGGCCGTGCTATTTTGGCCGCTGGCCGTGCTACCCTGTCCCATGGCTGTGCTATAGTCGCCGCTGGCAGTGGTACTCTGTCCCATGGCTGTGCTGTAATTGCCGTTGGCAATAGTAGATGCTCCCATAGCTATGCTGTTATTGCCGATGGATGATACATTGTTACCCATTGCTACAGTGCCAAAGCCCGAGGTGGTGAAGTTGAAATCACCATTTGTTGACGCAAATGTCAGAATATCATTGCCCATCGTCACCGTCCTGCTGCCTGTGAGGGTGCCATCAGAGTTGTAGATGTTTTTATCTACTGATGAAATGTCCAGTGCATTTGAAGCTACACCATTCGCTGTGGAAGTGATAGTCGTGCCTGACAGGCTGAGCGCATTGGTATTTATGATCGGTACCGTGCTGCCTGTCACTCCGTTCACAGTAGTGGATAGTGTATTAGCGCTGGAGGTATTACCCACAGTAGTAGACCCTGTCAGGGAGCCGTTATCGATGAGAGCGACCCAGGCACTGCCATTCCAATAGTAAAATCCCGGAGCCACTGCCGTAGCGCCCGAGCCTGCGGTAGCAGTATTGTATACCAGTGTGGATACAGCAGGAGAGGTGAGCGGACTGGCACTACCTGTGCCCGTCAGCGCTACGCGCGGTATGAGGATACCATTGTCCGGAGCAGATACATCAAGCAGGGCATTAGGGCTGCTGGTGCCTATACCGACATTCTGGCCGTATGAGGCGACTGAAAATGCAATAACTATCAGAAGGACTATTCTATACTTCATAACATCAGGGATTTAATAGTTGCCATAAAGTACAATAAAGAGAACTCAAACGCTATGCCACTATGAGATATGATTGACTTAATATCAGCTGAGGTCGGTAGATGGATTGAAGATTTAGGCAAACAGGCAAACATATATATAGTGCTCATTTGAGCGGTTGTTTGGCAAAGGCAAGCCTGAAGGGAAATTGACTATTTTTTCAGTTGCGCCGGCCAAAGTACTAGTCACACTTCGGAGCGTGAGGCGCATCTTTGTTTAAGTTTTCAAATACACAAGAGTAGGTAGCTCCTGGTGAGAAAGACCACAATGCCCTTTCATGGATCTATTATATAGTCGACCCTATAGAGCCCGTTCCAATTGGCGGATAGGTGCACTGTACAGCTATTAGCTGACACACCTGACACGCCCTGAACAAAAACCGTAGGGCTATTGCCCGCATCGCCATTAAAAAGGATAATATTATTTGTAGCATTGTTGCAATTATGTGTAAGTGTGGCCGTCTGGGTATTGCTGAATGATAACACTGCTGAGCCCCTACAGCCACATGAAGTGGCATAGCTTACACTTTGGCTGGCTATATTCGATGTGGTAATGAACGAGCTCGCTGCGGTGGTTTGCAGATTGCCCGAGCCATCTGTGCTCAGCACGCCATTTGGATAGTTAGCAAACCTCACTGTACCCGTGGTATGCAGCTGTGCCGAGGGTCCAGAAGTGCCGATGCCGACATTGCCATTCACATACAGCGCATCGCCTGAACCATAAACAGGTGTGGCGGTATATCCGATAGCTACCCCACCGGCCCCCACGTTAAAAGCCCTGAAATTGCCATCGGTAGCGGCCGATGTGGTTTGGATAAATCTGTAAGAAGCGAAAAACGCGGTAGTGCCCCAGGTAGCAATGGGCTGTTTCAAAAGTAAGGTGGGTACCAAACCAGAGTATGCCTGATCGACCTCCAGCGGTGATGTAGGGCCGGTAGTGCCTATGCCCACACTGGTGCCGTTGTCATATATCAGGCTATTACCGATAGTGTTTGCACTGGTGAATTTTGAAACATAGTTGGTTGTACCATTAACATCGGTAGAGGTCATCACGCGCGACCATGGCTGTGAAGCGCTATTATTGGTCTTGCGGAAATACAGATTCTGGTCAAAGAAAGAACCTGTGAACTGCATCGCATAGTTATTTGTGCTATTGCTGTGGCGGCAGTCGATGATGTGCATCCATCCCGATGAGCCCGCAGGATAATCAGTGACCGTGCTGCCATCATTCTGAAAAAAACCGCTCTGTGCACCGGCATTGCCCTGCAGGCCTGCATCGAGCAGGACCTCCGTGCGCACATCGTTCGCACCGAAGCCGAATGTGCCTTGGTTGAGGTCGAGCGTATAGCCGGGTATAGCAATACCGATACCGACACTGCCCGTAGATTTGATGGTCATCAGGAGAGGGCTTCCATTCATACCGGTGAATAAGAGATCGGCTGCCGTACCGCTGCCCATACCTGCCCCGGCGCTCTCGATATAGTTAGTGCCGGCGCTGGCTATGATCTTGAAAGCACTGCCCACACTGCTCAGGGTAGCATTGTCCCGGATAAACTCTACGCCCAGGACATCCAGATTGGTCTGAGGTGAGGCGATGCCTACGCCTACATTGCCTCCGGTGAAGTTTAAACTATTTCCTGCCAGGCTCACTGTCCTCGCGCCGGTCAGAGTACCATCGGAGTTATAAATATTTTTATCTACTGATGAGATGTCCAGTGCATTCGATGCTACGCCATTGATGGTGGCGGTGAGGGATGTACCTGACAGGCCGAGCGCATTGCTATTGATGATAGAGGCACCACTGCTGGCCTGCCCGTTCACTGTCGTAGTGAGGGTATTTACGCTCGATGCATTGCTTATAGAGTTTACTATCGGTACTGTGCTCCCGGTCACACCATTGACAGTAGTGCTCAGTGTATTGACGCTGGAGGTATTGCTCACGCCTGATACGGCAGATGATGTAGCGGGTACACCATTGACAGTGGATGTCAGGGTATTGGTAGACAGAGCCAGTGTATTGGTAGTTGTGGCACCGAGTATAGCGGCAGGTGTGACATTGACCCAATCCGTACCGCTGGCATTGTATTGCATCAGGTTGCCATCAGCCAGTGATGAGACAGTGACAGGAGTGCCTTGTATTTTCCTCACGGTGCTGGCGCCGAGATCCCCCGTCACATCGCCCGAGATAACGGCTGTATATGGAGTACTGCCTACACCGTTTATAGTGCTTATCAGCTGGCCGCTACCGTTTTGGCTGACCACATTCGTATTGATGAGTGGTACTGTACTGCCCGTCACGCCATTTACGGTAGTACTGAGTGTATTGGCACTTGAGGTATTGCTCACAGTAGTGGAGCCTGTCAGGGAGCTGTTATCTATGAATGCGACCCATGCGCTGCCATTCCAATAGTAAAAACCCGGAGCCACTGCTGTAGCGCCGGAGCCTGCCGTAGCAGTGTTGTATACCAGTGTAGATACAGCGGGAGATGTGAGCGGACTGGCGCTGCCAGTACCTGTCAGTGCTACACGTGGGATGAGGACCCCGTCTGAAGTAGACGTGACATCGAGCAGAGCATTGGGTGTGCTGGTGCCTATGCCTACATTCTGGCCGTATGAGGTGACTGAAAATGCAATTGATATTGCGAAAAGGACATTAAACTTCATAAAATAATTTTTCAATAGAATAGCAAATATTATTTAAGGCTATATTTTCATACTTAAAATATCATAAATCTGTTCATATTTCTACCCTGCTCCCGATGATCTGCTTCAGCTCCTCAACAGATGCTTTGATACTTTTATTCTCCATTTGCAGTGTAGCGTTTGCATCTTTTATATCTTCTATTTCTTTCTGCTGCTCCTGCATTCCTTTGATCAAGACTGTCACGAGCTTATCATAATAGACCAAATACCTGTCAGCTTTTTTGTCATAAAAGACCATGTCCGGGAAATATTTATTGATCTCCTGGGCTATCACTCCTATGTGCTGCTCATCACCCATGTCCAGTTCCTTTTTATAATTAAAACGAATCGTACTGAGCTTCATGATCGTAGGAAGCATCTCTTCGAGCGGGAAGATGTGGTCCTTGGTACGTATGTCTGAGGTGCTGGTACCTGAGGACCAGACAGCGCCGCCATTGTCATACAACACCATGTTTCTATCACTTTGGAGTGCTAAGAAATAGTTTGTTCTTGAAGTCGAGAATATCTCTCCGCTGCCCAGATAGATATTGCCAGTGAAGTCGGATGTCCCGTTCACGACCAGCTTGTAGCTGCCGCCGCCGCCTGATGTGCCGCCTATAGTCACGGATCCGATATCGGGCTGGAGTGCCAGATTATTGCAGCAGCCGCCTGCATAAGTGGTCCTGCCTGCCCATCCTCCGCCTGTGGCGAGCGCATCGATATATGTCTGGATAGTAAAGTTATTGTCGGCATTAATGTCCGGGGCCATGACTATACCATCGCCGGTAGATCCCGAATTATAGATGTCCAGTTTGCCATTAGGCACGGTAGTACCTATGCCCACATTGCCACCGTTCAGTAGTGACATGATGGGTGCGCTGAGGCTGCCGCCGGAGAGGACATTGAGCTGTGTACCTACCGCCTGAAGCCTCATATCCCAGCCATTGCCTGTGGGACGAAGCTGCAGATAGCCGCCTGATCTGATCTCAGCTATAGGAGCGGTGCCATCTATCGTAAGTGCCTGGTCCGGAGCAGTCAATCCGATACCCACATTGCCGCTTACTATTATTCCATTGGTAGTCGCTGTATTAGTACCGGCATAACTTCCTACAGCAAGGCCTCCGCTGACATCTAATTTATTCTGCGGATTGCTGGTGCCGATACCTACATTGCCGGAGCTATTGAGCCTCATGCCCTCGCCGGAGCCGCCATAGTAGAAAATGGTATTGTTGGCCCTCAGTCCCAGGTCACGCCATGCGACAGCGGGGGAGAGCGAGGATATATATCCCGCATTATTAGTAGTGGAATAGCTCAAACCTAATGCACCCGCAGTGGTACCATCCTGCCCTACTGTGAGCTGGCCTGTGCCCCATGCAGATACATTGCCATCGGAGCTGCTGGTTATGATGCTTGTTTTACCGGCGGGTGTATTGGTTCCTATGCCTATATTGCCTGCTGCTGTGATGGTCACCCGGCTGGCAGAGGCGGGCAGGTTGTATATTTCAAAATCCTGAGTGGAGCCGCCGGATGTCACATCTGATCCGATAGCCCACATCTCACCATCTTTCTGGCCCGCGAAACGTATCTGCACATCATCGCTGGCGGCGCCAAACTGGCCGTATACCCGCAGGGCTGCGGCAGTATTGCTGCCGCCGGCCAGTACATCCAGCCGATAGGCAGGGGCGGCATTGCCTATGCCCACATTGCCACCATTTTTTATGACCAGCTGCTGGGTCATAGTGGCCGTGGCGCCCGCAGTACCGGATGGTGCGGTCACAAAGGCAAAATCACCATTGTGCATATATAGCTGGGTAGCGAATCCTGAGCCCCTGTATATGTAGTTTGCATTGTTGTAGTATGTATTCTCAGCATACCACGAGTTATTGAGAGCAAAACTTTGCATCTCCAGTGATCCTGTCTTGATACCGCTATTTGAATTGCTGCTGCTCACCTCCAGTGCCGTAAGGGGAGTTACGACACCTATACCTACATTGGCACCCGTAAAATTTAAAGTGTTTCCGCTCATTGTC
>Ga0206911_1125_pt3 | contig 11868 bp, 10 predicted proteins | sample Alteio_BWOrgHeat_74_FD_152956 | JGI IMG/M metagenome (GOLD analysis project Ga0206911, IMG submission 152956) | Enriched cells from forest soil in Barre Woods Harvard Forest LTER site, Petersham, Massachusetts, United States -... | ecosystem: Environmental > Terrestrial > Soil > Temperate forest >...
ATATGCATCCGCACTCTTACGTACGGATGTCGAATGGCCATGTGCTGGCAACGTTCCAGTATCACGGCGGCCACGGACCTAAGTCGGACGGGGGAGGCCTGGTTGAGTTCGACGAAGGTGGACATTTTATCCGCGACAGCAGCGCCATGGATCCGGCGGCGAAAGGCGAACTGATTCGTCCCTATAGCCTGATGCTCGTGCCTGCGCTCAACCGCATTGTCACCACCAACACTTCGATGCATTTCAAAAGCGACGGGGAGACGCGGACCGTGCAACTATGGCGGCTGTCTGATCTGAAGCTTTTGCGAACGCTCGTCCTGCCACCCGGACCTCGCGGTTCTGAGCAGCAAGCTCCAGGGGAACCGATCCTGCTCGCCGATGGCAAGACTGTACTCATCCACACATTCTCTTGCGGCCTTTATCAGTTGGAAGGAATTGAGACAGAAAAGCCTTCGGCGCGCTACCTGAAGACTTTCGACGGCGAACAGGCCGACGTGCCATTGCGAATTGGACATTATTGGATTCAGACTTTGTCCTCGATGCACGCGGTTGCCAGCTACGACATCTCTGATCTGTCTCACATCAGCGAGGTGTCGCGGCTTACGCTGGATGAGAAACAGAAGCCGCACTGGATCTCAGCAGATCCGGAAGGCCGTCGAATCGTTTTGAACTCCGGCGAGTACGGAGAACACAGGCTGTTCCTGGTGAACTTCAATCCACAAACCGGCAGCCTCACTCTCGATACACGCTTTCGCGATCCGGGCAGCGAGCGAGCGGGCGTGAGCATGGATGGGAAATCTTGGCCGCATGGATTCCAGGGCGACTCCTATCCCCACGGAACGGTGTTTTCGCGCCCTGCCTCTGCGGTCCGAACCGCCTCGACGCAGCCCTGAAGCCCTACTCCGCGGAGCAATGCTGGGAAGGTGAGCGACGAAGCGAGTCGCCTGCCTTATGTATAATGATCAACTTACCGCAATAAAAGTGGGCGCTTAACTCAGCGGTAGAGTGCCATCTTCACACGGTGGAAGTCATAGGTTCGAATCCTATAGCGCCCACCATCTTTTCAACAGCTTACGAACCTTGTGATCCGTCAGGTGATCTGATAGCGAACACTCTTTCAGCAACCTTGCTGCTGGCCGCTGTCAATTCCGCCGCGAGCTCTACGCGTTCAGCCTCCCGCCATGCCGATGCTTTTGCGGGAAATTCCTGCTTTGTGCCGCTGGTTTGCGATCCGTTTCTAGCTAGATCCGACTGAATTTAGGGAGCGTGAGCGGCAATGGCACCGATATCGGCAATGTTGTCGCCCTTTTTGAGGGACGGGACTGCGTTGATGTGCAAGATGACGCCCGAGACAGGAGCGCGGGCTTCGACTATGACTTTGCCGAAATAGTCAGTGACAAAGCCGATTTTCATGCCCGCTTGAACATAGGTACCACGCTTCACAAGCGGGTACCAAATGCCAGGGCCGTCGGACAGGACATCGACGACCTTGTCGAGCCAGACGGGATTCTCGACAGTCCGAGGGTCTCCTGAAAGCATTTTTAGAGCGCGCATGGTGCTAATTGTTCCGTCGACGAGAAGGGCCACGTCATCCGCTTCGACGGTGCCGGCATATCCTGCTTCGACAACGATGGAGGGTTTGCCGCGAGCCGTAGAGGTATTGTCCAGATAACGAGTGGCGCCTAGGTCGGAAGGCCGGTCGCGCCAGATGATGATGTGGTCGAGTCCAAAGGCGAGAACCATTTCTTTTGATATGCGGTCCTGGGTCTCCTTGCCAGTAGGTGCCCAGTAGGCGTAAGGGCGGAGGCTCTCGTCGAGATCGCCGCCGTGGTAGTCGATAAGAAAATCGCATCGATCAACGACTTGTTTGGTGATAAGAAAGGACGCACGTTCAGTTTGAGTCCCATCGGCTTTCCCAGGGTAGAAGCGGTTCATGCTCTTGTTATCTATGGGGTTGACGTGGGGGACCTTCTGTTCGAAGGATTGAATATTGACGAGGGGAACCAGCATAACAGTGCCGGCGATTTGAGAGGGATCAAGTAAGCTGATGAGTTTTTCGAGCGCGATGATGGAAGTGTATTCAGTACCGTGGGCGCCTGAGACAAGAGCTAGGACAGGACCAGGCTTTTCGCCGTTGATGACGATAACGGGAATATTGGTAGCAGCATCGACACCAGGCGGGACTTCCAAATAGCCGGTTGATTTTTGGCCCGGAACGGCAGTGGCCGTGCCGACAGAAAAAGACGAGGCTTGTGCCTGGACGATCAGTGGGAATAAAAGAAAGATCCCGGACGCAGCAAAGATGCGAGCAAAAGACCTAAGCATAGATCCCTCCGAGGGGTGGATGAGGATACCTTGAGGGGACCTATTTGAGCAAAGCACAGTGAATAACGGAGACTCTCTGGACTGGCTGAATTGGCCCAAACGAAGAAGGTCGATCCAAGCGATCCATGACGAAAGCGCAACTGCGTAGTCTAAAGATCGAGCACAATCCATGTTGGGGCATGGTCGCTCGCGTTTTCCTGTCCACGTGCCCATCGGTCAACACCGCCGTCCACCAGCCGCACCGACAAATTCGGTGAGAGCAGAAAGTGATCGAGTCGCATGCCTTTGTCCTTCTGCCACCGTTCAAATTTGTAATCCCAGAATGTCCAGAGCGGCCCGTCCGGATGTAGCTTCCGCATGGCGTCAGTCCAGCCCTGAGCCAGCAAACGCGCAAAAGCCTGTCGGCTCTCGGGTTGGATCAACGCGTTGTTATCCAACGACCGAGTCGGATAGATGTCCTGCGGTGTCGGGACGACGTTGTAGTCACCGGCCAGCACCACGGGTGCGCCGCTCGCCATGAGTTCGGCGGCGTGGGCAATGAGGCGCTCAAACCAGGCCAACTTGTAATTGAATTTCGGTCCAGGCTGCGGATTCCCATTGGGAAGGTAGATGGAAGCGATAAGGACTCCCTGAACCGCCGCTTCAATGTAGCGAGCTTGCCGATCTTCGGGAAAATTATCTGCGGGATTTCCCGGCAAGCTTGTGCGAGTCAGCACGGGAACCTGGTTTCGCGCGAGAATGGCCACGCCGTTCCAGGAGCGCTCTCCTTGCCAGACTGCTTCGTAACCGACAGTCCGAAGGGCATCCACGGGAAAGGCTTCCTGCTCTGCCTTGAGCTCTTGGAGGCTAACTACGTCCGGTTCAGCTTTCGCTAACCAAGCCAAGAGGTTGTCGAGCCGCTTGTTGATGTTGTTAATGTTGAAGGTGGCGACTTTCAGCGGGTCCCTTTCTGTCCCTGTGCTTCTTCGCAAGTCCCAGTGACCGTCCGAGCCATTCCCTTTCTGGCGCTGAACAGCGCTACACACCCCGCAATGTGAATTGTGTGTTCATCGAAATGTGCCTTGAGCCCTGCCTCAAGATCGGACTGCCGATCTGACAAATTGCTAAAAATTCCTTTCGCGTTGTAAATCTTTATCAGTTGTTTGGCCAGCGGGTTGTGCCGTACACCTTCACCCAAGATCGTAGAGCCGAATATTACCCCGCCATCTCTTAACAAAGGCTTCACGTGCTCAAACACGACGCTCTTGCTCGCCAAATTGCCAGGCAGGCAGTGCAAGAGATAGTTGAGCGAGATGGAATCAAATCCGGACATGCTGATATCGATGCGCTGAAGGGCGTTGCCCAAATAGCAGGACGGATTGTAGCGACGCAGGCGCTTGGCTGATCTCGCGAGGCTGTGAGGGTTTAAATCGAACAGTGCAATCGTCGGGGCGGTAGACGGGAACCGGCATTTATCGAGAAAGTAACCAGTTCCCACACCGATATCCAGATGCTTATCAGAGATGTGCTGGTTGTAGAAATCCAGGAGCACCTGCGAGGGACATTTCCAGACAAAGGAATTGGAAATCCGCAAGACCGCCAAGTCATACAACGCCAAAGCCAACGGCGTATAGACGGCGGCTCCTTTGCTTGAATCTCCGTCAGTTCCGTAGATGTTGGGTTCGTGGTTCATCCGCCAGCCGAGTCGTTGCACAAAAAGCCCTGCAAGTCCTACGAATAGATGCCAGGCGCCTCATGTCCAAGCTTGTGTACGTACTCAACGTATGTGGCTCTCGAGTTTGACTTAACTATTGTAGTAGAATGGCATTCGCCTTATATTCGCTTCCGAGGGTTCAATGGATCACGATCAGTTCGTATGTGAAATCCGGTGCCCCGTGCACGGCTTCATTGGCATCACTCAGCTTGAGCGTGAGATTGTCAACCACTCCGTTTTTCAACGGCTACGCAGGATAAAGCAGTTGGCTTGGACGGATTATGTTTATCCCGGGGCTTCTCATACTCGATTCGAGCATTCTCTAGGCGTGATGCATTTGGTTTCACGTCTCTACGACGCAGTGGTAAAAACCTCTGCTAACACATTGAAGGAATGGTTTGGCTATGGAAATCCTGGTCTAGAGCGAGATTGGCAGCTCGTTCGACTGGCAGCACTGTTGCATGACGTCGGGCACGCTCCGTTCTCGCACGCTGCAGAAGGGCTGTTGCCCATGAAAGAACCGGAGGTTTATTCGCTCTTTGAAGGAATGTCAAGTCCCGGCGAACGATACTCGCATGAGGATTATTCGGTAGCGATTATTGAAACGGTACTGAAAGACTTGATTGAACAGCACCCGTCTAACCGACGAAACTATCGGATCACGACCGATGAAATCACTGCTCTGATATCAAAGCGTACCCCCAAATTGGGAGGTCTATTCTGGAAAGATATTATCAGTGGACAATTAGATGCGGACCGGATGGACTACTTGCTCCGGGACTCGCTGCATGCTGGGGTTTCTTACGGCCGGTTTGATCTCGACAGAATTGTGTCGTCCGTTTGTGCAGTTCGTCGTCCGCAAGAAGAATTGTCCGAACCCAAGATTGGGATTATGCGGGGGGGCATGTATGCTGCGGAAGCTCTCATTGTCGCTCGCTATTGGATGCATAAACAAGTCTACTTTCACAAAACGCGCCTGGCCTGCGATCATCATTTGAAGCATGCTCTCGGGCGAATCCTCGCTGAGGATGCAGGACATAGTTCAGAGAATGTTAACTTTCCGAGACCTGATGCTCCGGAAGAACTGGAAAGATTTCTAAAGTGGGATGACTATCGGGTGATGGGATTACTTGCCGCTGACAAGGGCGGGGAACACGGCCAGAGGCTCATGACGCGCGATCACTATCGCCTAGTCTGTGAGTTGGCAGAGTCGGATGAGACGATTGCGGACATGGATGCTTCGATTAAGAAGAACGATGCCATCGTTCAAGGACTGCAACCCATGGTGAAACATGTCGAAGTTCCGAAAGCACTGTGGTACAAGACCAGTCGAGCCAGCGAGTTGGTTCTGGTGGATAATGACGGGAAGACAGAGATTGGTATCCTTTCGGCACACTCTCCAATAGTGAAATCAATGAACATTGGTTATTTGCGCTTCGTTTATGCCGATAAATCAGATGCGCTTGCGGCGCGGGCAAAATACAAAGCCATCGTGGAAGGCATGTCGCAGGCCGATACCAAACCGGTGGAGGAACCGGTAGCCGAGAAAGGGACTTAAGATGACATCTGAAACCATTTTTCAACGCCTGGGCCTGCTCGCTGAGCTTGCCAAAAGAGCGCGATTGGGGAGAACAGCGTTTATGAAATTGCTGTTTTTCTTGCAGGAGAGCCAGGGAGTGCCATTGGGCTACCAGTTCTCCCTGTACTCATACGGTCCATTCGATTCTGATGTTTTGGCAGATATTGCCACTGCAGAGCGTCTTAGCGTGCTCAAGTCAAGCACCGTTTACTATCCGTCAGGAGTGGGTTATGAATACTCGCCAGGTCCAGATCTAGAACGTGTGAAGGAACTGTCAGGAGATTTTCTTGAGGAGCATAAAATGAAGATTGATTGGGTCTTGGAACACTTCTCTCGAAAGACGGCCGCAGAACTGGAACTCTTGAGCACGGTCCTTTTTGTAGCGAAATATCAAAACCCAAGGACTGTGGAAGGTTTGGTTTCGCAGGTAGAAGTGATAAAACGTCACTTCTCCCAAGAACAGATTCGAAAGGGCTTCGATGAACTGGTAGGCCTTAAGATTCTAAGGACGCAACCTGTCCATTAATGGAGAAGTCGGGCATACATACGCTAATTTTGGAAAATACGGGGAGAGACGGGACGTACCCCTAGCACAACCTACGAATAGATCCCAGGCGCCTCGTGTCCAAGCTTCTGCACGTACTCAACATACGACCCAGGATAAACAGTGGGATGGCGGTCCGTGCCGCTCTCACCGCCCAGTTCCAGCACACGTGAGCCCAGACCGCGAAGGAACATGCGGTCATGCGATACGAAGATCATGGTGCCTTCAAAATCTTTCAGGGCGTCCACCAGCATCTCCTTGGTTGCAAGGTCCAGGTGATTGGTCGGTTCGTCGAGCACCAGGAAGTTCGGCGGGTTGTAGAGCATGCGCGCGATTGCGAGCCGCGACTTTTCTCCGCCGGAGAGTGCGCGAATCTTCTTATCCACGTCGTCGCCGGAGAACTGGAATGCCCCTGCCAGATTGCGCAACGACCCGATACCGTCCTGGGGAAAATCCTGTTGCAACTGTTCGGCGACGGTGAGATCGGAATTGAGCGTTTCTAAAGACTGTTGCGCGAAGTAGCCCATCTGCAGGCTGGCGCCGAGCCGCACGCTCCCGGCATCTGGAGCGCTGGCTCCGGCAATCATTTTAAGAAGCGTAGTCTTACCAGCGCCGTTTCTGCCCATGACGGCCCAACGTTCTCCGCGGCGGATGGTGAGGTTGAATCCTTCATAAATCACACGCGGGCCGTAACTCTTGTGCAGATTTTCAAGGACGGCCACCTGTTCGCCGGATCGTGGAGGAATACGAAAGTCGAATTTCACGACTTGCCGTTTTTTGGGCAGTTCGATCTTCTCGATCTTGTCCAGCGCTTTAATTCTGCTCTGCACCTGGGCCGCTTTGGCCGCGTGCGTCCTGAAACGATCGATGAAGCGCTGCTCTTTGGCAAGCATGGACTGCTGCCGGGCAAATGCTGCCTGCTGATTGCTCTCTCGCACCGCCCTTTCGCGCTCGTAGAAATCGTAGTTGCCCGAGTAGGTGATGATCTCGCCACCATCAATCTCCGCAATCTTTGAGACCAGGCGATTCATGAACTCGCGGTCGTGCGAGGTCATGAGCAGCGCGCCGGGAAATGACTTGAGAAACTGCTCCAGCCAGATGATGGATTCGATGTCGAGGTGGTTCGTCGGTTCGTCCATCAGCAATACATCCGGCATTCCCAGCAGGACCCGTGCTAGCGCAACCCGCATCTTCCATCCGCCGGAGAGAGTGCCCACGTCGCCGTCAATCTGATCGTCCTTGAATTGCAGACCCCGGAACCCCAGACCGTGGAGCACTTCACGGGCTTGCGATTCGAGCGCGTAACCGCCTAAATGCTCGTACTCCTCCTGAACGTGACCGAAGCGATCAAGGATGCGGTCCATGTCATCAGCCTTGTCGGGGTCGGACATTTCCCGCTGCAAGGCTTCGAGCTCGTGGTGTAGATCGCCGACGCGTCCGCTGCCTGCGATCGCTTCATCCAGCACCGAACGGCCCTGCATTTCCTCGACGTCCTGTCGAAAGTAGCCGATCGTCAACTTCTTGGGGACAGAGACCGCGCCCTCGTCGGGAGTTTCCTCCCCGACCACCATCCGGAAGAGCGTCGTCTTGCCCGACCCATTGGGACCGACCAGCCCGACTTTTTCGCCGGGATTCAATTGAAACGAAGCATCCACGAAGAGCAACTGCTTGCCATACTGCTTATTAATGTTTGAGAAAGAGATCATTTTGAAGGAGCAACTCGCGGTACGCTGCCTCTTCCAGTGTAGCGTGGCGAGAAAATTGCCGGTCAATGCCGGCACATTGGATTATTGAAGGCTTGCCGGTTAATCAGGAATTGTGCGCACTCCGAGGACGCAGGCTGTACTCTGACTAGGGTAAGTGGTCTAGTACTCCCCAAGTGCTCCCAAATGCATTTCCAGGCATGCTCCGGTGCAGCCGGTGGGGTGCCGAGGGAGGGCAATGGGCATGCCCGATGAGTGTAACCGCCCGCCAGTTGAGAGTTTCGGCGCTGCGTTTCGGCGCCTAAGAATGGCACAATGGTCGCCGCAAGAATTTCAGTAGCCTTTATTTCAGATAATCGTTGTGAGAGTGTCGTGCCCCATCCTAGGAGATTCTGAGAAACAAACAAAATCCACTCGCCTTCCCTCCGGAACAGGGCTGAAGACAAGGACGAATGGATTGAAGCCTTAACCAACTGTTCGTCTGACTACTGCACCGTCACCGCAACGGCTTTGGATGGGATACCGTTTGTGACTACGACCAGAGTGCTGGCACCTGTTTCCGTCGTGGCCGACACAGTGAAATGTGTGGACACCGGCAGCGTACCGGTTGCCACCGCCATGGTGCTGGGGTTGACCGTTCGAGCGTAGAACACGTGCTTGGTCGCATTGTTCGTGATCCGCACCAGCGCGTAGTTGGTGGCGGATTGCGTATCATCCCCGTACGCGGCGCCTTGCGACAGGCCGTTGAACTGCGTTCCCTTGACGACATACAAAGTCCCACGAGTAAGAGTGGTAGGCACCGAGGTGATGGTCGGCGCCCATTCGGGCTTAAAAGTCCCCTTGGCGGTATAGACCAGCGCTTGGGGAAACGTTTGCGCTTGGGTTGTGAGCAGGACCTGGCCAGTCGGCAATACGAGCATGTCGCCCACGAACGACGACATCTCGGAGGCGCCAGCAATATTTGGCGCGTCGATGAATTCTGTCCCGGTCCACTCGAAGAATCGGACTCCGATATTATCTATGCCGGGAGAGGTCATGATCAGCACATGGCCATTCACTAGCAGGGACGCAGGGCCATCAGCGATGTCCAACCCATCCGGAATGTCCGGACCCGCGGCCCATTCTCCCGTCGCAGTGTTGTAATTCGAGGTGTGCCCTACATGGATTCCGGCTCCCGTGGCAAATACTATTCCATCAGGCTGCAATACCATGGGTCCGATCTCCTGGGAGTTCGGGTCTTCCAGGCTGACAATAGTGCTTCCCGCGCTGCTCCAAGTCTGGGTCGCGGGATTGAACAGCTCGGAGTTGGGCGCATCGATGGCATCAACGGTTAGGACTTCTCCGTCTGGCAACAAGGTCCACCCTTCCTCGTCGTTCCGATCAGCTTTTCCTTGGCCGGCGAGGACCGTGTACTCCAATGTTTTGGCGTTTAGTAGAGCGACGTCGGTGTCGACCGGATCCGCGAGCATGAATGTGCCGTTCCTCAGAATGACGCTCTGTGCGTCACCAATTTGGGTCCATCCTGCGGGTGGTGTTAAAGGTGTCCATTCGTTCTTCAATGGATCGTAAATGGCCCCCTGGTTGGTTAAGACCTGCACGTTATTACCGTTGAATTCTCCTCCCTCGATCACAAGTCGGCCGTCTGGCAGAATGGCGGCGGCGTGATACAGCGGGGAATACCCAGACTGCAAAGACGCCACCTGCGTCCATGTACCGTTGACATAGCTGCCAGTATCATCCGGAGTCAACGTCCACCAATCGCTGGAATTCGTAGCCTGCACTATGACCCTGCCATCGGTGAGCAGGAGGGCATCGTTAGCAGAAAAAATGGGTTGGTTCTTCAGCGCGGTCCATGTTTGCGAAAAACCGACACTGGCTAATGCCAGCAAGACGGCAAGTCCAAGTCCGAGCGTTCGCGATAGCTTCATAATAATTTTGTCCTCTCCTTAGAATGTTTGGGATCCCTAAAGTGGGGCTCGAACGGGCGGGTTCAGCACGTTGCCATCACAGATGAGACCTGCAAATCGACCAAACAATTCTCCAAGACGTTAGCCCGAAGGCCGGTCAAATTTGTGAAGGATTCGTAAAGAATTTGTCTTTTCTGCAGACGCGCATTGTTGAGGCGAACACTTAGGACCTGACAACCGCAGGCCACTTGCGCCCAAATTCCCTCGAACCGGCCAAGTCAAACGGGCAGTGATCGTGTTCATTGTTGACGTAATATCCTGATTGCAACAGTTACTTCCGCTTTGCCCCTTGATCAGAGCTTGTGCCGCTCCAAGAAAGTTCGCGGTGAGTCACCGAGAGATATAATTTCCAGCGTGCGACAACCTATGCGGAATGTAATGGCGCTTCGCGTTTCCAAAGCGGTTCTGGTTTTTGCAATCGCACTTTTCTACACGATTCTGGTCCTAAACAACATCACGGATTACGGCTCGAACTATGAGTTTGTCCGCCACGTCCTGATGATGGACTCAACCCTTCCGGGGAACCACGTCATGTGGCGCTCCGTCAATTCGCCGCAAGTACATACGGTCTTCTACATCGGCATCATCGTCTGGGAATCAGTCACTATGCTTCTATGCTGGTGGGCTGGTGTTCGGTTGCTGAAATCGTATCGTGCGGACAGGGCGCAATTCGCCGGTGCACTGAACATCGCCGTGATTGCGCTGACGACGAGCCTGCTGATGTGGTTGGTGGCATTCCTCGATGTCGGGGGCGAATGGTTTCTAATGTGGCAGTCGAAAATGTGGAATGGGCAGGAAGAGGCATTCCGAATGTTTACCATTGTCGGTGTGGTGCTTTTGATTGTGGTGCAACGCGAGCCAACTCCCGATTAGTCGGCAAACCTTCTTGTAGCCCGGCCAAGGGACGAGATCACTTTCTACTAGTCGGTTTCACGGTACCAAATTTCGGGCTTCGTTGACATTTCTGCCCCTTAAGCTCTCTCCAGTACGAAGTGGGTCGCGTATTCCGTCGCTGTGTGCTCGGTCACTGAAAATCCAAGTGCAGGCAGGTCGAGATCGGCGAACAGCGCTTCTCCTCGACCGAGTACAACGGGGGAAAGCGCGAATTGCAGAGAATCGACAAGCCCAGCGCGTAGATACTGCCGTACAGTGGAAACACCGCCCCCGATTTTGACATCTTTGTCGCCCGCCGCTTGTTTCGCGAGTCTCAATGCTTCTTCGATTCCGCCAGTGACAAAGTAGAAGGTGGTTCCTCCTTCCATCACCAGAGGGTCATGCTCATAGTGGGTAAGAACGAAGGTTGGCGTATGATATGGCGGGTTGTCGCCCCACCAGCCCTTCCATGAGCGATCCAGCCATGGGCCGCGCACGGGACCGAACATGTTACGACCGAGGATGAAAGCGCCAAAGTTATCCATTGCTTTCCGTGCGAATTCATCGTCGGTATCGACAACGCCACCTTCGTGCCCGTGCATCGCGCAGAATGTCTTTGTCCGAAAGAACCACTGAAAGATCTCGGTTCCCCGCTTGCCGAGTGGATCACTCAGGCTCTGCTCAACCCCGGCGCTGAAACCGTCCAACGAGACACTAAATCCTGCGACACGAACCTTTTGCATCTGTGTCCTTTCCTCCTGGAGTGCAAACTCTTCTTGCGATGGCCGGAAGCAGCACGAAAATCAGCTTTCCACCTTAGGCTTTGTGGTCCGCGCCGGGCAGCCCGATGTTATAAAAAAAGCGGCGTAGTGTCGAACGAAGTTGTCAACTGGCGGATGGTCGCTAGCTTTACCTCACCGGATTAAGGATGGTTTGCCCGTGATCCAGGAGTGTCTGGAGTCGATTCACACAAGCCGGTTTCAGTATCGATCTCCCAAGCATATCTTCGCCGGCGCTTGTCCGAGATGATGGATAGAATCGCTAAGGGACCGGACGAAGTGAAAAAATCAGTTAGGGGCCGAGGAACTCCGAGTTTATGGTTGAGGCCCAGTTGTTGGTTGTGCACAACCAAATTCATAGTGCAATTCGCGTGACCTCCCCATCTACTTTCGATTCAGGCGACC
>Ga0206911_1205_pt1 | contig 11783 bp, 10 predicted proteins | sample Alteio_BWOrgHeat_74_FD_152956 | JGI IMG/M metagenome (GOLD analysis project Ga0206911, IMG submission 152956) | Enriched cells from forest soil in Barre Woods Harvard Forest LTER site, Petersham, Massachusetts, United States -... | ecosystem: Environmental > Terrestrial > Soil > Temperate forest >...
CGCTGGAGTCCACATAGATGCTGGCTCTCTCGCTTGACATGGGTGGTACACACATTGGCTGTGGAGTCGTCCGGGACGATGAGTTGCTGGGTTCTGCATCGCTCGATTCGGAATTGGCGAGATCGCTCGAATCGCTTTTGCCCGGCATCGCGGAGATGCTTAGGACTCTCTTGAAAGACAATGGCGTAACCGCGGAGGAGTGTGACGGCATTGCAGTCGGGTTTCCGGGAATAGTGGATGTGCGGAACGGTCGCATTCTCTCAACACTGAAGAAATATGAGGATGCGATTCACCTCGATCTTGGGCAATGGGCAATTGAGCAATTCGGACTTAGTCTTCGGATGGAGAATGATGCTCGGATGGCCCTACTTGGCGAACAATACGCTGGGTCAGTCCGCGGCGTCCAAGATGTCGTTATGATCACGCTCGGCACCGGAATCGGCGGCGCCGCGATGATGCTGGGGAAATTGGTGAGGGGCGCCCATGCCCAAGCCGCATGCCTCGGAGGCCACATGCCGGTGAACTATCGGGGACACAAATGCGCATGCGGCAACGTTGGGTGCGCAGAAGCGGAAGCGTCAGGCTGGTCATTGCCACAGATAACACGAGAGACACCGGGATTCGAGAAATCCAGCCTTGCCAGCGTAGCGCAAATCGATTTTCAGACGGTCTTCGCCGCAGCTCGAAACGGAGATGCAGTCGCCAGCGCAGTCCAGCAGCATTGTTTGAAGATTTGGGCGGTTAGCGCGGTTGCGCTCATCCACGCCTACGACCCCGAGGTGGTCGTATTCGGAGGAGGCGTCATGCAAAGCGCTGATGTCATTCTCTCATTCGTCGAGGAACATGTGGGAACGCACGCATGGACTAGTTGGGGAACACCTCGGGTGTGTGCGGCAATGCTAGGCGGAAACGCCGCGTTGCTGGGGGCAGTTCCGCTGCTATCGGAAAATCTTTCGACCACGTAGCAGCGCGAGAGCTGGAGGTTTTTATTGACGTCCAGGGAACAACCAATAATTCCCTTTTTTCATGCCGCAGAACTCCATACGCAGTCGTTCTTTAGGAGGAGAGTGTAGATCGAGCGGTTGTCATGTAGCCTCCGGCGATCTGAGTAGGAGGCTAAATTTGGCTTCAAAGCTGTCACGACTATGGCACACCCAATGTAACCTTACACCGTTGACGACCTCTCCGAGAGCGGTTCGGAATGAGGCCACCCGTTGCGAACAAACGCTTTGATCGTTGCACAGGTCTTTCCGATCGAACGCCCGATTGGCGAAATTCGATATGTGCCAACTGCAGCCGGGACAATGAAAGTTTCAGCGTAGTGAACAACGAATGGATCGAAAGCTCCCGTCGGGCTTTCGACGACAGCTTCCTCACCTTCAACGAGGTTGAGAACATTAACTGTGTCCAACGTATCGTGAGGCGTCGGACTCGTAAACCAGTGCCTGCGCGTTTCAATAAACTCCAATTCGTGGAGTCCAGTGCGCTCCTCGCGCCAACCCGGACCCTCCCCCATGGGTTCGATCCGATTGATCAGGTTTTTCCCAACCCATTCCGTGTCACGATTCCAAACGATGTTTGCCAGGCCGTGTTCCAGATGAATTGGTCTTGGCACACCGTCCAGGCCCAGGCGGCCCCAATCCCACAACTTGAATGTGAAAATATACGGAGTCGCGCTGATCTCAAGGACCATGCTATTTCTGCCCGAGCAATGGATGGTGCCCGCCGGAATCAGAAAATGGTCGTGTTTTCTGGCAGAGAAACGGTTGACGTATCTCTCAGCGCTGAACGACACACCGCCGTCTTGAGCTGTCTTCAACTCCCGGATCATTGCCTTCCTGTCAATATGAGTCTTAAGACCGAGGTATATGCTGGCATCGTCGCCGGCATCGAGCAAGTAATAGCTCTCGTCCTGCGTGTATTGCATGCCGAAGTGCTCGCGGATAAATTGGGTTTTCGGGTGAACCTGTAGCGAAAGGTTTCCCCCACCCATTGTGTCGAGGAAATCGAAACGAATCGGGAACTCGGCGCCGAATCGAGAAAACACCGCGTCGCCCAATAACTCACGTGGATAGAGAAGGGTGAGGTTCATTGCTGGAATCTCGACGCATGTCCCTCCGAAAGAAAGCAGCAAACTGTTTTCTTCGGGTACACAGTCGAAACACCAAGCATAATTCGGCATCCCCGGGGGAAGGCCACAGACCTCCTCCATCCAATGGCCGCCCCACGGCCCTGGATCGAAATAGGGAACTACTCGAAAGGGACGACGGGCAATCTTTTTGAGTCCATCCCGCACGGCGCGGCCTGTCACGAGTTTCGGAATATCTCCGTTCGTGTCGAGCCAGAAATCGATCTTCTCCAATAGTGGTTTCTTTAGATGGTCAGCGGCACGCCAGTCGACGAAAAACGCCCGTTTGTATTTCTGTCCTGGGCTTTCTTGCAGATTGTCGGCTCCTAGATTACCGACCTTCTTCTGTCGTTGGCGCTGCTGGATCTCCCAACGAGCCATATCCGCATAGACAAGCAGATTTGGTTTTGCTGAAAGTAGGGACGCACCCGTGCCGACAATGACCAAAAGCCCACGTTTCCAGTTTTTGACCTGTTCGCGCGCGCCGGCGAGTTTGGCATCATCGAAAAAATCCTCAATTTCAAGACCGTTCATGCTACCGAACACAGGATCGTCGCCTAGCACGCTCGATACCATCAACTCGATTTCGGAATGACGCTTGAATAAATCCGAGGTGACGATCAGGCCCGAGGGCCGCATGCCCTCCACCAGAGTACTGATGAGTGCCTTTTCAAATACGCCCGGATAACATTCGAAAGATATCGTGCATGGTTCTATTACGGCGATCGCGTTTAGCCGTTCCAGGATTCTGTGCCAACCTTCCCAACTTTCCGATCCCCACCCGCTCACCCTACAGATGGGAAATCTTTCGTAGTTTGTCTCTCGTCGCATCAGCACTTCGAACTCCGTTCAGCGTAGTCACCGAAATCAAACCCACCAAAGCGATTTCATAATGATCAAAAAATCGCATATAGAGCACTCGTAATCGAATCCCAACCTCAACTATTGCTGAAAATTACCGATATAGATCGATTCCCTTTCATTATCTCTGCAGTTCGTGGGAAGTCGGTAGTTCCAAAACTCCACGATGTGCGTGGTAAAGCATTTTATTTATTACACATACACTAGAGAGAGACGAGCCAATTGAAGTCTCCGAACCCCACCTCCCGAACCCTTAACTGCTATACATTATGAGAAATAGAATCGCATATTACGATTTAATATGCAAATAAAATCATGTTTCATGATTGTCTATGCGATAATCGCTCGCATTACATTGAGGGAAAATGAAGAGCTATCTACCGCGTGAAAGCTGGCCAATCTCGAGGAGATCGTTTGCGAAGAACTCCATTTTGGCTCTGGCTGGGAGATGGCTAGGCTGCCGACTGCGCAGCCAATCGCTGATAGCGTCAGATCGCGCCTCGCGCTTCATCAACCCAATCATCGGGGCAAGCACCAGCGATTTGCTGGGAGCTGGCAAGACTTTTCCCGGTTCTGCCACGCCATTCGGCATGGTTCAACTAAGTCCCGACACAATTACCGGAGGCCTCAAAGGACCAGGCTACCCATTCGAAGGAGATAACGGTCCAGGCTACTCTTACGAACACTCAACGATTGAAGGCTTCAGCTTTATGCACATGAGCGGTGTGGGATGGTATGGCGATTTCGGGAACCTACAGGTGATGCCTACAACGGGCCCAATGAAATTGGACAGCGGGCGGATCAACCATCTCGATGAAGGCTGGCGTTCCACCTATAATCACGCAAACGAGATAGCAGAAGCAAACTATTACGCAGTAACGCTTGAGAAATATGGAATCCGAGCAGAACTCACCGCCGCGCCCCGAGCGGGAATGCTCCGCTTCGCCTACCCGAAGAATGAGACGGCGCGCATTCAATTGAATCTGGCGCGCCGAATCGGAGGCACTTCAACACGCCAGTATGTAAAAGTGGTGGGAGATCAAGCAATCGAGGGCTGGATGCGCTGTCCTTCCGCCGGCGGCGGCTGGGGCAATGGCGAGGGCAATGTAAGCTACACCGTCTACTTCCACATGGAGTTCTCAAAGCCGCTTGACCATTATGGGATTTGGAAGATCAATGTTCCCGACAATGCGTTTCCCGTGCAGCAGGGACTGGCGACATCATATTTCTATACCGACGACTATCAGGATCTTGTGAGGCGGGGAGAGGTGCTACACGGTTGCAACGAGTATGAGGGCAATCATATCGGTTTCTTCGCCGAGTTTCCTTCGCTTTTGATCGACGAAAAAGTAGTGGTGAAGTCGGGCATCAGTTTTGTCAGCGTGGACGGCGCTCGCAAGAATTTGGCCAGCGAGATACCGGGCTGGGATTTCGAAGATACGCGTCGCAAGGGCCTCGCGCTGTGGGATGACGCATTGAGTGCCATAGAGATCGAGGGGGCTTTGGAAAATGAAAGCAAGATTTTCTACACTGCTCTGTACCACTCGATGATCGATCCGCGTGTGGTCTCGGACGTAGACGGCAAGTATGTGCAGGGCGACGGCAAGATATACACTGCGGGAGGATACACGCCCCGGACGATCTTTAGTGGGTGGGATGTCTATCGCGGAGAATTCCCCCTTTTGACTCTGATCAATGCGACTGTCGTCAACGACGAGATCAATTCACTCGTCAACCTCGCAGAATCTAGCGGGAAGGGATATCTCGAACGCTGGGAGATTATGAATTCTTATAGCGGGTGCATGGACGGGGACCCGGCAACTTCTGTGATTCTGGACGCATATTCGAAGGGAATCCGGGGATTCGATATTGACAAAGCATACGCCGCAGCTAGGCAGACAGCCGCCGGGAAGAACGGGTCGACCAACCGTCCTGAGAATGTTTTTTATATGGAGCATGGGTATGTGCCCGATCAGCCATCCTCTGCAGGAATTTCCTGGACCCTGGACAACGCATATTTCGATTGGTGCATGGCTAGCCTGGCCCTGGGATTGGGTAAGAAAGATGACGCCCAAATGTTTGCTGCCCGCGCAGCAAACTACAAGAATATCTACGATCCGAGCGTTGGGAGTATGCGCGGGAAAAACGCCAAGGGTGATTGGATTCCGTGGCTGGGCAAGACTGCATTTGGCCAAGGGTGCACGGAGAGCAATCCTCTACAGCAGACGTGGTTCGTTCCGCATGACGTCTTCGGACTGATCGAACTGATGGGGGGTGGGGAGTCGTTCTCCAGACAGTTGGAAGCATTCTTTGAAAAGACCCCCTCAACTTTCGGCTGGAATGAGTACTATAACCATGCAAATGAACCTGTGCACCATGTTCCCTACCTCTTTGTTTATGCGGGCAAACCTTGGCTTACGCAGAAGTGGGTACGCCGTATCTTAATGAATGCTTACCATAACGAAGTTAATGGAATCTGCGGAAACGACGATGTAGGCCAGATGTCTGCTTGGTATGTGCTAAGCGCAATGGGCTTTTATCCGGTCTGCCCTGGAGAAGGAATCTATATTCTTGGAAGTCCGCTTTTCCCGAGCGTTAGGCTTCATTTGGATAAGAAATGGTACAAGGAAGCAAGTTTTGCGATTACGGCACAGAATCAGGCTCACAACCACCCGTATGTTCAGAGCGCAAAGCTAAATGGAAAGCCACTGTCGCGTGCGTGGATCCGGCAGAGTGAGATTGCGGCAGGTGGCACACTGGAGTTCGTGATGGGTGCCGCGCCTAATAAACAGTGGGCGTCGCGGAGCGGAGATCTCCCGCCTTCCGTCGCTATTTAAAGAGTCGGACATAAAATCGACCGCCGCGGACAGAGCACGGAGATGGCGACGCCACTATTCCAACAAGGAACACAATCAATGCTCCACAATATTTCGCAATCCAATCCGGGTCAGAGGGCGGCTTCAACGAGCTGCGGGGTCGTTTTGAGCTTCGATTTGGGAGGCAGCCACGTTGCCGCCATGGCTGCGAGAGTGAGCAGCCCTTTCAACGGAACCAGAGCATCACTAGCCTTGAACGAAGGTGGTTCGGCAACGTATCTGTTTGAGCGCGTCGACGAAGTTGGTCGCATGGCTCTCGCTGCTTTGACCTCGTCGGAGGTCATCGTAGGAATCGCGGTTGCCATGCCGGGACCATTTGATTACTCCAGGGGTGTCTCGTGGCTGCAACATAAATTCTCTGCTTGGTATAGTGTCAATGTTCGTAAGCATCTTGCAATTCGCTTCGGGATTGACGAAAGGGACGTCGTGTTCCTCAATGACGCAGACGCCTTCCTTCTTGGTGAACTTCAAGAGTCATTCGTGCCCAGGGCAATTGGAATTACCTTGGGAACGGGGATCGGCGCCTCATTTGCAATAGATGGACGAGCGGTCCCCGCAGCTGAAATCCTTCCCAACAATTGCGATCTTTATGCTCTCCCATGGAAGGGCCGCACAGTCGAAGAATTTATCTCCACCCGTGGAATCATGAAACTGCATGAAGATCGCAGAGGGCGATATCGATCGGTCAAAGAGATTGCGTTGAATTCCGTCTTCGATGCTGTTGCGGCTGATACGATGTCGGCCTTTGGGAAAGAGCTCGGTCTGGTTATCGAGACCTATCTTTTGCCCTTCGCACCCGCTGCGATCATTTTAGGCGGCTCCATTTCTCGCAGCCCGGAAACTTTCTTGCCCGCAATGCGATCAGGACCACTTGGCCTGGCAAACGTTCTGAAAATATCTTCTCACTTTGAGAACGCCGCTTTGCTTGGCTCAATCGCAGACTGGCTTCGACAGCGGGGCTAGTCAATCCAAAAATAGATGCGGGGTATCAGTGAAATTACGCGGCAATGTCATGCGGAAGATGAAAGGAGACTCCTTTGCGCACTTGGTAAACATGGCGTCGAGGCTTCGCGTAGGGCGCTATTTGACCACATGTGCCGTCCTTTAATTCCGCGAACGCATGGATGATGCGCGAGTATGCCGACGTCATCGACCGAACCGGGAATCACTACTTGGAAGCAAACGACCTCTGCCGCGAAGCCGACGAAATGGTCAAGGCTGTGATGACTCTGTATGAGCCAGGCAAAGGTGTATGGGCAAGCATGCATCGCAACGTACACTGGTCGAGATGAGACATTCCTATGACTTTGCCACCGTCAGCAGATTCATGGCCGCAGACCTTCCTCCGACTGTTCGACACGAGATGGTCGAGTTCGTCCAGCACGAGCTGCTAATTGAGAAGTGGATGCGCGGCCAACCCATGCTTGACGTGGCGGCCGCCAATTTCCGATGGTCCTGATCATGGTCCGATGAGTGCACATACGATGCATGGCCCGCAGTCACCGTAGATGCGATGTGCACCCTCGGATACTGGAAGAACGCAATTCCCTTCCTCAGAAGAACGAGAGTTGCAATCTACGAGGGCGTTTATGTGCAGGCGCAGGAGTTCTACGGGCAACGGCGGCCAGAGTACGACGCACCGATCCGGATCGGCTTGCACCTATACGATCTACTCCATCAATTGTCCCCCATTCACCTCGATCGATTCGCCCACAACATAACTGGCAGCATCGGACGCGAGAAACATAATGACCTTCGCACATTCGATGGCACTGCCGACCCGCCCAAGGGGAATCATCTTTGCGAAATTTCGCATTGACTCAGGGGTCGAAAAGACCTCGTGAAAAGGAGTATCAATTACGCCGGGGTTGGCGCAATTCACCCTGATGCCATGCGGTGCCAGTTCCTTCGCCAATGACTTTGTCAAGGTAATAACACCCGCTTTGGCAGCGGAGTATGCACCGGCTCCGGGACCGCCACCATTCCTCGCTGCGATTGAGCCGACATTGACAATTGATCCGGTTCTGCGCTGGATCATCGCATTCCCCACAATCTGCGACGTCAGGAAGACGCTCCTTAAGTTCAGATGCATAACCGAATCCCAGCTTTCAACAGACTGGGTTGCGAGTGCTGCTCTTTCAATAAGCGATCCCGCGTTGTTGACAAGGATATCGATGGGGCCCAGCAGAGACATCGTCTCCTCAACTAGCGATTTGATGGCTTCTGGATCTCGAACATCAGCCCGAATGGCACACGCGGTCCCCCCGAGATTCCGAATCTCATCTCGTATGGCTACGGCTCCCTCTTCGTTGTTGTTGAATCCCACCGCTACTTGTGCGCCGTACCTGCCAAACAGTGCAGCTGTGGCCGCCCCGATGCCAGATGATGCACCCGTTACGAGAACGACCTTACCGCGTAAGTTTAAGTAATCATTTCCTGCGCGATCCACATTGTCCTGAACATTCGCGTAAGTCGTCATATAGGTTCGGTGTCCTTTCAACTCAATCTATGTTCCGTCCTCGTTTTCGTTCCGCATTTCCAGGCGCGCTAACGCACCAGCCATGTAACCCAGCGTGTGTGCCATTCCTGTATGCCACGGCGCGAGACACGACATCTGCGGCGTGTGATCGGGAACAATCACACCGTCAAAACCGTTCCGCCTGAGGATCGACAGGACCTTCGCGATGTTGACGTCGCCTTCATCGATAAACGTTTCGCGGTAGTGTGGGACCTTCCCTTTGACGTTTCGTAGATGAACATAGGAGATCACGCCTTGACGGCTATACCGATCCACTGCCTCATATACATCTCCCTCTGTCATCTCGGCAAGAGTTCCTACGCACAACTCCAGGGCATTGCTCCAACTCGGCATCAAATCGAGAACTCGCTGATACATCCAGGGTTGGTAAACGAGGCGCGGTTGGCGACGCATGGTCGGCATAGGAGGATCGTCGGGGTGGAGCGCGAGGCGCACGCCCGACTGCTCCGCTATCGGAATGATCTCCTGTAGGAAATGAGCGAAACGGCACCAGAGCTCATCGTGGGAGATCGACGCGAGGACCCCGTGAGCCCTGTCGCCATAGACCATATTCCAAACCATTCCGGCGGGCACCGGAACATCATCGGCCGGACCTTCCATTCCTACAGTGATCGCTCGGCCACGTCCAAATGGTCCGCTTACACGTCCACAGACGCCGGCGATGCTGAAGTTATAGCCGAGGATGGGGATCTCTGCCTCTCCCATCCTCTTGATGATTGTCTTCACGTTTTCAATGTGTTTTGCTCGCAGAGGACCATTCAGAAGCACGTCGTACCAATGACCGGGATCGAGATTCTCAATTCCGGCAAGCTTGAGACCAGCCCCTTCAATCGCGAGACGCACAGCGCGCATTTCGTCTACGGTCCAAAGCGATTCGGCATCACCTGCAACTCCCCATGGGGAGTACTTGCCTCCAGTCGGTTGATTGTCCCTTGGATTCGCAACGCCCCCTCGAAAGTAATCAACCAGATGAACGAAGATGTGAGTACAGCCAGCCTGACGGGCGAAGTCGTAGTATTCAGACGCCAACATGTGGCGATACAGACCCAGTCCGAGCTTCATTGATGCTTCCCTCCCCTTGACTTCGTCCGTCCGTGCTACATGATTCCGTACGTTCGAAAAGCAGCTACCGCGCTCACGCCTTCTTCGAGAGCCTTGCGTACCGTCCGTTCCCCTCGAACCTTCTCGAGCGCCAAAGCAAACGTCTCTTTCTCTGCCTCAGCCGGAATTACCAGCACTCCATCGATATCGCCAAAGATGATGTCTCCCGGTCGAATGGACACGCATCCAATTTCGATGCGAACTCTAAAATCGTGAACCTTGTAGCGAGGTGCGGAATCCTGGCCATATGACCCGAAACAGAAGGTGGGATAGCCCAGTGAGAGGATCTTCTGTGTATCTCGGACGTACCCGTTCAACACAGCTCCCCGCGCGCCGCACTTCAGAGCGCGCACACTCATCAACTCGCCCCAAAGTGCGTTACGAGGTGATGAACCAGTGCTGATGTACACTTCATTCGGCCGGAGATCATCCAGGGCCTCGAGCATCAAACCGAACGGCCTTTCGTTTAACGGATTTCGCGACCCCTCAGCGCACACCTGGAATGCGTCCCCTGCAAGCACCGGCATGGCACGACCAATCACAACCGCCTGGGGAGATAGTGGGCGAATCTCCGGCGGTAAGTACTGGTGCACAAGATTCTGCTTGTCGAGGACGTCACCCACCACGCACGTAAAAAGCTGCTTTTCCGCAAGCGAAAAGAGCTCTTCGTCTGAATGCCAAAGCCGCATTGTCTCCCCCCTGACCACTGCTTGCCGTCTCAATGCCCCCGCGCAACCACGCCGGTTCCGTCCGTTGTGACGCGCACAGTTACGATTTCATGTGGATGGATCGTAACCGTGAACTCATTACCGTCTTTGATAGGCAGCTGATCACGATTTCTCTCCACAGCATCGGTCTGCCAGGCCCCTAACAGCCGAAAGGATGGAACACTCACGGTCATCGACCGGGTCTGACCTCCAAGATCCAGAAACCGAAGGATTGTCCCATCGTGATCTTCCGCGGGCTTCCAGGTGTCAAGAAGCACGTTGGGATCCTGAATTTCAGCAAAGCTCCCTTGGCCGCCCTCCAGGAGTTGCGGTTGGTTCAGAGCCTTGTCCTGACTAGTGATCGAATCGATCTCCAATGGCGTGACTTCCTCCCATCCCAGTCGACTCAATTGGCCTTCGTTTGTCGATGGCGCGCTCGTGACGACGTACCGGAATCGAAACCTGCCCCCTTGACTTCCAACGTAGTTATCTTCCCAGTAATTGTTCATCGCGAAGGAAAAGATCGTGGCTCTTCTGTCGCCAAATGTGTCCAGCCACTGTCCGCGGTCTATATCACCGAGCGTCGCGAGCGGAACATCGAGGGGCAATAGTGATGCAGAGACACCGTTCGCCTGGACGGACACCCAATGCTGGACGGAGAACCATTCATGGCCGGCGCCAGGGTACATATCCATCGCAGGATCTATGGACGTCGTCTGAAGCTCGTATCGGAACTGGGGGTGGTTGACAGCAAATGGGAAGGCGAAATAGACCGCTTCTTTGTTTGATACGTTGTTCTTTTTGACGTCCTCGACAAATTCAAGCTTCTTCTCGTGTTCGAATAGCCGAATGCTCGCCACGATTCTCGGAGTATTTGTAGCCGTGCTCTCCATCTGGGCTTCCCAGCCGTAAGGTGTGCGCGTGACGGAAAGGAGCTTCCCGTTGTGGGCGGGATGGATCTGCAGATCCAGTTTCCCGCGATACCAGGTCATGTGCTGATTGTTGGCAGGGTTCGCATCCGTAACATACAGATACTGCCCCAGCCTGTACGCACTCTGCTGGTCAACCAGCTCTCGCCGTAAATCCTTGTCATATATGCTCCGCACTGCGCCACTGAATGGGTCAAGTTCAACCTTGTAGTAGGGACTTTCCAGCAACTTGGATGGAACGGTTGGACGCGGAGACGATACCGGCGCAGCAGCTTTCCGAAGCCGATAAGCTTTGTATCCCAGGGCCGGAACGTCCTGGGCCACAAAACGGACACGATTGAAGTCGTTTCCTGTGCGAATAACCTGTATCGGAACCAGTGAGCCTGACGACGGATCGAACAGCTCTTGCCCTTTTCTCAAGTCGAGATCGACCGGGCCGCTCCGAGGCCAGTTGAGTGTATTGAACACGATAACGCTGTTCGCCCCGGCTGAGATTGAATCCGCTATCGCTGCCGTGGCGCTTTTCATCAAAGAATCAACCTACAGCGGCGACGGCGGGCCCTACTGGGAGCTTGGTCTCGGATCGGACGCATACAACGTGGCCATGGAACGGGAGAACGAGAGCCGTGGACCGTCCGCGGA
>Ga0206911_1193_pt2 | contig 11709 bp, 7 predicted proteins | sample Alteio_BWOrgHeat_74_FD_152956 | JGI IMG/M metagenome (GOLD analysis project Ga0206911, IMG submission 152956) | Enriched cells from forest soil in Barre Woods Harvard Forest LTER site, Petersham, Massachusetts, United States -... | ecosystem: Environmental > Terrestrial > Soil > Temperate forest > O...
TACCTCGCTAAGAAATACAACATCGAGATCGTCGAAGAGCATGTCAGCGAGGAGAAGAAAAAAGAAGAAGAGGAAAAACAATCGCAGACCGAGAGCATACTCATAGTTAACGCCTTTGCGCAGCGATTCTTTACCGATTATCTCCTGCATAATGAAAGAGGCGGTATCGGTCTGTCATATTTTAAGGAACGTGGTTTCAGCAATCAGATGATCGAGAAGTTCCAGCTGGGTTTCGCGCCTGACAGTGGGACTGACCTGACAGATGCAGCGCTCACAGCAGGTTATCAACTAGACATCCTCAAGAAGGCCGGACTTACTTCTTCAAAAGAAAATTCGAAATACGATTTCTTCCGCAATCGGGTGATGTTCCCGATACATAGCATGACGGGTAAGGTGATAGCTTTTGGCGGGCGTATCATGATCAAGGATGAGAAAGCCCCGAAGTATGTCAATACACCTGAGAGTGATGTCTATGTCAAAAGCAAGATACTCTATGGCATCTACCAGGCGCGCAATGACATCCGCAAGAAAGATGAATGCCTTCTCGTGGAGGGGTATACCGATGTCATATCGCTCGTGCAGTCGGGTATAGAGAATGTGGTAGCCTCAAGCGGCACGGCACTCACTACTGACCAGATACGCCTTATCAAGCGACAGACACATAATATTACAGTCCTCTATGACGGCGATGCGGCAGGTATCAAAGCCGCGCTGCGCGGTACGGACATGATACTGGAGGAAGGTATGAATGTGCGTGTGGTGATACTGCCCGATCAGGAGGATCCGGACTCATACGTGCGCAAGATCGGTTCGACGGCGTTTACCGCTTTTATCAAGGATAACAGGAAAGACCTGATACTTTTTAAGACGACGCTGTTCGCGGAAGAGGCTAAGAATGATCCTATAAAGAAGGCTGAACTGATACGCGATATCGTACAGTCTATCGGCAAGGTGCCCGACCCTATACAGCGGAGCATATACACGCAGCAGTGCTCAGAGCGGTTTGGCATGCAGGAGCAGATACTCATCTCCGAGGTCAATAAAGCACGTCGCGCACGCGCAAAGGAAGAGCACAAAGAGGAAATAGCCCCCCATGTCGAGGCGCAGGACATATCAGCGAATGCGGAGGTACACCACGGGCAGCTCAAGCCCACGGTACTAAGCGTAGAATATATAGAGCGCGATATAGTCACGGCCCTGATGGAGTATGGTACATGGGAGATACGCCTCAGCGACGAGCTGACTGAGAGCGCGACCAAGTTTATCCTGGAGGACCTCGATGGGATCGATTTTCAGTCGCAGTATAAGTATTCATATGACTACATAAAAAACGAGTATGATGCTGGCAGGGTACATGAGCCTAACCACTATACGATGAACCCCGACCCTGAGATCAGCAACGTGGCTATCAAACTACTGACTGATGATTCATACGATGACCTTAGCCCCGGCTGGTGGACGAAGTTTGAAGTGATCGTACCAGACAAGGCCCGCACCTATAATAAAAACATCATCTCCGCTACCATGCGCCTCAAGCAGCTCAAAAACCTCGAGACCCTCAAAAAGGTAGAAGATATGATGCGTGATGAAAAAGACGAAGAAAAAATACAGAAGCTCATGGGCCAGCACAAAGCCCTGATGGAGCAAAAGAAAGACTTTGCCAAAGCCACAGGTACGGTCGTTTACAGGCCACTTTAATCTCTCTCTAACGGCCCACTATACTCAATGATAGTAAGTTAATTGGCTTACGGGAAAATCTGTTTGGATATCGACCGTCTGAATGAATAGAATTTTTAACCAATTAAAATTAAAAGAAATGAATATTGCGATCTGGGTCATACAGGGAATACTCGCGGCTATGTTTGGCATGGCGGGCGTGACGAAATCAACACAACCGAAAGAAAAACTGGCAGAGAAAATGCCTTGGGTAAATGACTATTCAGCCGGGACAGTGAAACTCATCGGTATCTCAGAACTGCTGGGCGCTATAGGGCTGATAGTACCATGGGCGACCGGCATCGTACCTATACTCACTCCGATAGCAGCGGTTGCATTGGCATTTGTCATGGTACTCGCAGCGATCTACCACTTCGGCAAAAAAGAATATAAAGGGATCGGCATTAATTTTTTCCTTTTTGTATTACTTGCTGTAGTAGCTTATTTCAGATTTTCAAAACTGATTGCCTTTACTTGATATAACTCAAAACAAGCATCACTATACCTGCACAGGATAATAGGATACTGAAATACCAGAGGAAACGTTTGCCTGTCAGCATCGAAATAGCAGAAATGGCGATGGCAATTTGAAAAAGGGTAACACCGTATGAAATGGTATTGTGTCTTTGGAGGTGCATTTCCGACTCCTTTTCAAATTCATTTGCCTTGGTCGTTATTTCGGTTTGTTCACTTTTGTATTTTGTCATATCAGCCTTTATCTGATTTGCTTCGCTAGATTCTTTATCGAGCCTGATGGTACTGTGTAGTATTTCGTATTTGATACCTTTGGCCTGATAGTAAGCCCACTGATCGGAAGCCTTTTGCTGGCTTATCAGCGCTTCGTTAGAATGATGACCTGCCAGCAGACTGCCGAAAGCTGCCATTACCGCCATGATGGCTGTAGAGACGGCCAGGAACATACTCCATTTGTCCCGGCTATGCTCGGCGTGTTCGTTGATGTGCTCATGCAGGTGCTCTGTGGGAACTTCCATTTCTTCCATATAGTATGCTTTTAGACAAAGATAATAATACCCTTATCGGATTTGTATCTAAAATTGTTAAGTCGCTGCCTCAGTTGCCCAGCTTTCCCCTCCTCATTTCGCACTTCTCCCACATCTGTGTAAAATACTCTGCAGAGCTCATGAAAGTCTGCTTTTCCTGTGCTGTCATCCCTGCCTGTGTCCAGCTACGGATGTAATCGGGCATCAAGCCATAATGCGCCACACCGTCTATATTAATGTCCCAGGTCCTGTTGCCGGTCGTGCAGCGTTGAAATGTATTATCATAGCTGACCACTGCGCTCGTATCACGATGCGGTAATGGGTAGAATCCTCCTACATCTGTACCGATAGCCACATGAGTGTAACCCAGGAGCTTTAGTGTTTCTCTGTACGCTCTGACGAAGCCACCGGCATAGCCACCGTGACCCAGGCCTATCATGCCGCCCAGCTGTTTGATCTTTAGATACTGGGCCAATGTGCGGCCGTTCTCATTACCCTCATCACCACGGAGGAAGTTGTGACCGCTATTGACTGGATAATCACTCTCCACAGCCATGCTTAGCACATCGTTGGCCATCTTCTCACTCATGTGATCGATGTCTATCAGGTAGCCTTTCTTCATCATATAGCCTATAGCAAAGCGACCCTGGTATGTAATGCCAAGAGAGTTGCGGTGACCATAGCCCGGTATCGTATCCCAGTAGGTGTAGTTCTTTTTCCGGGCCGGGCTTAGGCGGCGTGGGAGCAGGAAAGGCATGACCAGTTTGGCAAGGGGATCGAGCGTCTTTATGGGATGCTCCAGGTGGTAGCTTATACCGCTTTCCTTTGTGCTCACTTCCTCCGGTATGAACTCGGAGCGCGTATTAAATTTATTAGCTACATCAAAAGGAGTAAAATAGATCGCAGCACCTCCGAAAGCATTATTGGTGATATGCACCGGGAAAATATAACGCACCCCGAGGTCCCATAACTTGTCCAATTCAGCTTGTATCTGCTCATTGGTTGGGTTCGGATTAAAAATACCTTTCGAATGTCCGGGTGGACTATAGAAGTTACCGATATTATCCATCTCAATCCCGATGATCACTGCAAGTTTTCCGCCGGCGACGATGCGCCTCACATCCTGTGCTGTCAGCGCCACTTCCATATAGGTCGAATGAGTCACGAGGTCCTTGATACCCTGTATCCCGTCCAGCATGACCTGTTCATTTTCTACTTTCCCATTGGTCTTGGCAGCGCTGGCTATACACTGGCTATGGGTGACCAGTGCGACCATGATATTGAGGCCGCCCTGATGTGCACGCTCGATCCAGTCTACCCACATCTGCTGATGCAGCACAGAGCACCAGCTCGGCCATGACTTAAAATCCGGATAGCCTCTTTTTTTGTCCTTCCAGTCCTTGCTATAGAGTACTTCGGCCTGCTCAGCGAGCTTCTGCCGAAAGAGATTGCCGTGCAGCGTGCGAATGCCCTCATGATCGTCGCTGCAGTTTTTTAGTTCCTGGCTGATGTCGCCATAGGGGCAGCCGTAAAATAGATTCCCCCCAAAGGCAATGTCACTGCGGGGATGGGTATGCATATCTATATATCCCGACATGGGCGCATAGGTACTATCGTTACTCTTTTGAGCAGTGACTTTATATGAAAATACAAGGACTAAAAAGAGACTTGTAATCAATGTGGCGAAATAACGTATAACAGTTTGCATTAATGCAAAACACGGGAATAAAAAATTTGGGGACAAAAAATTTCAATGTCTTAACAATGAATTCCTGCCAAATTTAGGACCATCTGTCATCGTCTGTTTTCTTTAAGTAAACTGATAAATAATTTAACATTACATGGGTAAAAGTCCGGCACGCAAAATCGAATCCATTTTATTTCACAGCACCTTTCCTCGCTTCGCACTTCTCCCACATCTGGGTGAAATGCTCCGCTGAACTCATAAATACCTGCTTCTCCTGCGGGGTCATTCCTGCCAGCGTCCAGCTGCGCACATAGTCAGAGAATAACCCATAATGTGCTACGCCATCTTTGTTGATGTCCCAGGTGCGATTGCCGGTCGTGCAGCGTGTATATGTACTATCATACACGAGATGTATACTTGTATCCTTCTGCGGCTGAGCTGAGAAACCACCCACGTCTGTGCCGAAGGCAACATGAGAATAATCCATGATCTTCGCCACCTCGCTATAGTGGTACACAAAGTCATGCGCATTATTGCCGTGTCCCAGGCCCACCATACCGCCAAGTTGTTTCAACTGTCCATATTGCTTGAGCGTTCTACCGGCTTCGTTCCCGGCCTCTCCTCTGGGGAAATCATGTCCGCTGTTTACAGGATAATCACTCGCCAATGCCATATCCAGCACTTCATTTGCCATCTTCTCGCTCATATGATCGATGTCGATGAGGAAACCTTTATGCATCATATACTTTACTGCAAATCTTCCCCTGTCGGTGATACCGAGAGAGTTGCGGTGGCCGAAGCCAGCTATCGTATCCCAGTTGGTATAATTCTTTTTCCTGCCCGGATTTACATTTTTGGGAAGCAGCAGTGGCATGAATAATTTCGCCATAGGGTTCAGTCCGATACCCGGGTGCTCTAAATGGAAAGCAATGCCACTTTCTTTCGTGCTCACCTCCTCCGGTACCCATTCCAAACCGGTACTGAATTTGCTCGCTACATTCAGCGTAGGCATAAAAATGGCAGTGCCGCCAAAAACATTGTTCATCAGGTGTACCGGGAAAATATACCGGAGGCCCATGTCATAGAGTTTGTCCAGTTCGGCCTGTATCTGCTCGTTAGAAGGAGTGGGATTAAAGGTTGCTTTTTTGTAGTGGTCCTGTGGTGAATAGAAGTTTCCGATGTTGTCCATCTCGGTGCCGAGTATCACTGCCAGTTTGCCGCTGGCCACGATGCGCCTCACATCCTGCGGTGACAACGCGATCTCCATGAATGTTGAATTTGCTACAAGGTCTTTGATGCCCTGTATACAGTTTACAAGAACCTGCTCATCGTCCTGCGGGCCTTTACCTTTTGAAGCGGAAGCGATACAGTGATTGCCGACAGCCAGGGCCACCATGATGTTGAGGCCGCCATCATGCGCACGCTCTATCCAGTCTACCCACATCTGCTGATGCAGTATGGAGCACCAGCTCGGCCATGTCGTAAAATCCGGATAACCGATCTTTCCGTCTTTCCATGTTTTGCTGTTCTGCTGCTCTGTCTGCTGAGCGAGGACCGAGCGAAGTATATTTCTGCCATGATCAGGCTTGCAGTTGCCCATCGCGACAGATATATCACCATACGGAGCACCATAGAATAGCTGAGTCCCATAAGCCAGATCACCACGCGGATGGCAATGCATGTCCACGAATCCTGTCATAGGAGGATAGGTGATTTGGGCATCTATACTGAGAGTAAAAAAGCCAAAGGAGATAAAAACAAAAAGGAGTTTTAAAATGTTTTGCATTGTAATTTGATTACTGCATTTCAATTGTCGCAGATGCTATTTTCTCTTTTGCAGTTTTAATCGTAGTCACTCTGCTTTTATCATCGTAGCTCCAGTCCAGCGCCTTGCCATTCATCGTCACTTTAGTTGGTTTGTCAGATAAAACTATGCGTATCTCATAACAGCGCTCTGTGACCTGCCCGGGGAAGGTCTTGCCGTCAGGATGGATAGTAAACTTGTTAACGGTTTTGTCTGTCTGATAGGTAAACTTAGTGAAAGAACAGATGTCTTTCCGGTAATCTTCATTATTGCCCTCATCTTCATACATAGAGAAATCAGCATGATCATTCACAATGTATGTATACTTATGTGGTGTCTCTTGAACCAAGGTCGAACCCGGATAAACCGTTAATATCAATGTGTCCATCACACTGCCCGTCATCCTCAGCTTAGCGGTTTGCATTGGGATGATACTGCCAGCTTTGACAAAGACAGGTATTTCATCAAGTGAATAATTAATGGTGACCTCCTTATCCCCTACCAAAGGGGCATTATTACGGAAATCATACCATTCGCCGTAGGGCAGCCAAACTGTCTGACTGATGCTGTCTTTGCCGTGCATAGATTTTGTGATAGGCGCTACGATCATGTTATTGCCAAAGAAATACTGATGCTCCAGATGGTAGGCTTTGTCCAGATCAGGATATTCGTAGTACATAGGATGCACGATAGATATACCAGAGTCATAAGCATATCGCGACATGGTATAGATGTAGGGGAACAAAGCATAACGCTGCTGCAAGGCCTTGCGCATGGCTTTAAAATCCGCATCGGGATATAACCAGATGCGCCTTTCTATACCAGGGTCTTTGGTAGCATGTGTGCGGAAGATGGGGCTGAATGCGCCCCACTCTACCCAGCGTGTAAATAATTCCGGGTCCTGCTTATCTTTTTTGCTGATGGGGTTCATATGGCCGCCTATGTCATGGCTCCAGTAACCGAAGCCTACATTTGCTGCCTTGGCGGTAAACTCAGGCTGGTAGTTGAGTGACTTCCAGTTGATGATACAATCGCCTGAGAAGCCGATCTCGTAGCGGTGATTCCCCAGACCTCCCCAGCGGTGGAATATAAGCGGACGTTTGCCCCGGCGCTGCATATCGCTGAAGTGTACATAGTTCAGGTAGAAGGTCGGGTTCACGCCTTTGATATTAGTGCCACCCCACTGCTGCCAGTCGAGCCACCAGAAGTCGACCCCATCCTTTTCATATGGATGAAGCAGTATATCGAAATAATTTTGGGCAAATTTTTTGTTGGTGATGTCAAATTTGACGGCGGCATGAGTAGCGGTATCGACACCCATCGCTTTCGCAAAGGCAGGATAAGCCGCCTCATGCTGCTGCACGCCTGAGGCAGGGTGCAGGTTCATGCAGGTTTGCAGCTTCTGCGCATCCGTCCACGCGAGGAACTCTTTATAATCAGGAAAAAGCTTTTTCTCCCAGGTGAAACCCGTCCAACCATCGGGCTTGGGCGTATAGCGGTTAAAAATTTCGGGGCTGTACTTAGCAGTGAGATGCCAGTCCATATCTATCACCAGCACATCGAGCGGGATATTATTATGCTCGTAATCAGCAACGATCTGTTTAAAATCCTGCTCCGTATATTCCCAATATCGGGAGTACCAGATGCCAAAGGCAAATTTCGGAGGCATGGAGATCTTGCCCGCTATCTGGGTGAAATCATATAGGGCAGCCTTATAGTCGCTACCATATCCGAAGAAATATAGATCCTGTATATCGCCGCCATTTCGCGCCTGCACCCATGGCCAATCTGAATTATCAAATAAGGGCCGCTGTGAATCATCCACCACAGTCCATCCGCTTCGCGAGAGCATACCGTCTTCGATATTTATTTTTCTCATGTTATAGAGATTCAACTTGCCGATGACTCCATCTAATGTACGTGTAGTGCCTTTTAGATTTTTTTTGTCTTTCATGCCGGGGCGCCATGTGAATATGTGAGATGAGTCGTGGTATTCGATATATAGATTGTGTGTAGTAAAAGGGCCGGAGTTTTTGAGATAATGCAGGATACGATATTCGGTTTTGATGATGAGCCAGCCATTATTTTCGGAAACCTGATAAACGGGTGCCGGCAGATGCCTGTTTACAAAAGTAAGTGTGGCCTGATCTGTAAAGGTGCTGTCATTAGTATACTCCATCCGTACCACATGGTCGGTGAGGATAGTAAACCGCGCTTTGCCTGATATCACTGCCGCCGCCGGGTTAGATTTGGGGTCATACTGCTGGGCAAATGAAAAAGCGTATGACAATAATGAAATTATTAATAAAAAGTATCTCCTACGAAGGGCCATAGTCTGGTTTTGTTTCACAAGGTAAAATAAAAGCGCTAATTCCCTGTTTTCGTTTTTTGATTCCATTTTTGTTTTAATAATGCAAAATTAGCATTGTAATTTTTATTTTCCAAATGATAGTTGAAATTTTAACAGTTTGTTTTGGACACTATAAAAAAGAGAGAATCTGGTAGGCGATTTGATAAGAGGCTGGTTTGATTTTAGAGGGAGAAATTGTCATGATGAGCCTGCCTGACGGGCAGACAGGCGTATCCGAACCGTGCCACCTCCGAGGGAGTCCTTCGGACTTTCGGCTACGCGCTCAGGGGTGACGGTGCCCATAATTTATTTCCCGAATAAAATCGAAACAGCCTCTATATAAAGTTTGTCTATTTTATCCTACAGGTTTTGCTCACGGTAAAAAAGGGAGGCAGGATGACTAACTGGCATAGAGCATCATCAAATGATCCTGATCTCCTTCTCGCCCAGACGAGAATATAATATGGAACGCAGCTCACTCTTGAATTCATCTTCTTTGTAGATGCTATTGATCCATACATTGATAGATATTTCTACGGATTTCTCATTGAGATTATTCAGCAGTATCTCCACAGGGCGGCCCTGAATGACAAAGTGATTGGCCTTCAGCTCTGCCAGGATTATTTCCTTAGCCTTAGGCAGCTCCGAGGCTGGTTCTATTTCTATGGTTAGCTGGGTGCGCCTGTTGTTATTGCTTCTGGTCCAGTTGACCATGTGGCTGGACAGGATGTCACCATTAGGCACTATGACCTCCGACCCGTCAGCCGTCACTAATTTGCTGGCACGTATCCCGATATTTTCTACCCGGCCTTTTTTGTCTGCTACTTCGATATAGTCACCTATCTGCATCGGCTTTTCAAAGATGAGTATCACCCCTGATACGAGGTTGTAAACGATATTTTGCAGTCCGAGGCCGATACCTACTCCCAGGGCTCCCAGTACCACAGTGACCTTATCTACGGGCAGACCGGATGCTACTACCGCTATGAAGAACCCTATCATAATGATGAGGAGGCGGAATATCACCACCTTAGATTCTTTTTTATCCAGATCGCCAAGGAAATCTTCTTCCGTTTCGCCGAAGAAATAACCGAGGTATTTTTGCAAAACACTGACGACATATAAGATGAAAAGGAAGGTCAGGATATTGCCGATAGAGAAAGAAGTACTCCCGACTATGTGAGGTGTATTTAATAATGTGTCGAGGAAAGAGACAATGGTACTGTATATCTCAAGATCAGTGGCAAAGGTGATAAGCCAGAAGAACACCATCACTACCGATAGAAGACCGTATAATCCTTTTTTAATTTCATCATAATTAAAATTCAGAGCCATATTGCTCGCGACCCGCCTGCTTTTCATCTGGATATAAAAAGCTTCGATCAGTATATTGATCAAAACGAAGAGGCCGATGATCTGTGTGAACCCGATGATGGCAGATGATGTCAGTATTTTGGTCAGTGTGAGCCTGCCGCCTATATTGGTAATGACTGCAAACAGGTTCATGACAACATACAGTATAGCAACCCATCTTACTGCCTGCCCCAGCAGCGGATTCTTTCTATAAGCTACTAAGAAGCGTAAACCCAGTAGCACCGAAGCTATATTAAGGCCAAGCAGAAAGAAGCGCAAAGGCCAGCCTGGTGTGATGATCGCGTTCATGATAAATGTCAGCAGGCAGAGACCGACCAATATCCCCCAGTAGAACAACATTTCTTTAGGCCATATCCGAAAAAATAAAATGGTGAGCGGTACCAGGATCAATAAATGCAATATCTCAATATACAAAGCAGGCTGGCTAAAACCATAGAAGGGTGCGATATTCAATATAAAAACAATAGTACTCAATACAGGCAGAGGCAATATATAAGTAAAGGTCAGGTCTTCTTTATTATCTGCGGTGGTGAGTTTTTTGATCCTGCGGAAGTTCCGGAATACCCAAAAGAAGAAAATGAGCCCTATCACCACTACAGAAAGCCAGGCTGACACATTCAGCGTCAGGTAATATTTTAGAATGCTCATCCGCTCTTTCAGTGACTGTTTGGTATAGGCGACCACATCACTGAGGCTATATGGGTTTTCTGTATTCCATATATAGTTAAACTCCTTTGCCATGGCTTTCTTGCCCATTCCTGTGAGTTCATTATCTACTTTATTTTGGAGTTCTGTGACATCGAAATAGTCTGTCGAGACTGCGGCCTGGAGTTTGCCGATACGTTTGAGATTTGAATTTGTTTTTTGCTCTGCTTCAGTCCATCTTTCATTTAGTATCAGCATTTCCTCCAGGTGCAGATTGGCAAAGGCGGTATCCGCTGCTACTTTCTGCGTGAGTGAGTCCTGGAGATAGACATTCATTTCAGTTGACATATTGGACAGTTCTTTATTGTCCTTATATAGGATATCGCGCCAGGCGACGAGTTGCTCAGCCATATTCCTGAGCAGTCCCCGAAATAGTTGCAGGTTCTTTATGCTGGTGATAGTACTGTCTCGGCCCAGGTTCTGACTGATCACCTGTATGGCAGCGTGCATGTGCTCCATGTCCAGTCTGATCTCACGGGTTTTAAATCCATACTTGGCTTCATTGGTGATGTTATTGAGCGTGGTGTGGAGCTGCTCGATCTCCAGGAGCAGGCTATCGGCATATCCGAGCGAAAACACTACCTGTACGACATTCTGCCTGATAGAATAGGCCAGAGCATGACGTTTATTGATCACGACGGCCTTACGCAGGCTGTCCACGTGGACCCTCCCGGGGACTTTGGCGCTGGCGGTATTCTGAGCTAAGCAGGCAAAAAGAATAAAGAAGAAGATAAGTGATCTTGACGCAGTTTGGATCATTCGGATGGATTTGTATTTAGATGGATGGCTAATTTAAGTAAATCCGAGTATGAATTGAGACTTTGTAGGTATATCAAATAAAAAAGGGTTCCAGAAACTATCTGAAACCCTTACTGTGTCGGGGTACCAGGATTCGAACCTGGGACCCTCCCGACCCAGTCGGGATGCGCTAATTGTTCATTTGGCGTATCCATTCTTTGATTTTGATGGGATTTTTCCAGGATTTTAGTTTTAGCTCCATTAGTACAGCTTCGCTTCTGGTTTCAAAGGATTTTGAAAAGAGTAAGATCCACGGGCCCTTGCCTTTTGTATA
>Ga0206911_1207_pt1 | contig 11534 bp, 5 predicted proteins | sample Alteio_BWOrgHeat_74_FD_152956 | JGI IMG/M metagenome (GOLD analysis project Ga0206911, IMG submission 152956) | Enriched cells from forest soil in Barre Woods Harvard Forest LTER site, Petersham, Massachusetts, United States -... | ecosystem: Environmental > Terrestrial > Soil > Temperate forest > O...
CGCACCGGCGGAACGGGGGCCAGAATCACCATTCCGGCCCAGTGGCGCTCGCACTTGACTCTCAAGGACAACACAACCTTCAGCCTGTTTGGGCGCCCGGCGAAGGGTGTCAATCGAAAGCAGGCTGAAGCCGACCTGAGCCTCGCGTACCACCAGTGGCTGATCCCGGAAGCGAAGAAGGTGAGCGATCCGACGAAGCGGCAGGCACTTCTACGACAGACCATCGTCGTTTCTCCGCGAGACAGGGAGCACTTGAATTTGACCGGCGTTTCGTCGTTCAACTCCGGCTGGTGGAGGCAGTGGTCGCACTCGTGCTGTTGTGCGGTGGGGCATTGGGCCTGGCGCTCTCCGTGCCCCTGATGCGCTTGTTTGCGCTGATCTTTCGCGGCAACCCAAATGCAGGGGCGCTTGGAATCGAGATGGATGGCACCGTCCTTGCGTTTACGGCAGTTTTGTCGATCGCGAGCGGAATTCTCTTCGGGCTGGTTCCGGCGCTTCGCTCGACTCACAACAGGATCTCATCGAGCTTTCAGGACCAGCCAACGACCTTAGGGATGCACTTGCGATCGCGGCGCTTCCTGATTGTGCCCCAGGTAGCCCTCTCGCTCGGCATTCTGATTCTCACCGGTTTGCTGCTCCGTAGCCTCCAGCGCCTTCAGGAAGTAGACCTGGGTTTTGATCACCACCATCTCTTGTCATTCTGGTTGTATCCCACTCTGTCCGGTTATGAGGAACAGCACGAACTCGATCTATACGATAGAGTACTCGCCAGCATCCGTCGCGTGCCGGGCGTGCGCGCTGCCAGCTTTTCGCGTCTGGCTCTTCAGCATCGCGGACGATTACGCGGGATGGCGATCGACGGGGCCATCAACGCCGATGCCCAATTCGTATTCAATACCGCCGCGCCCGGCTTCTTTGAAACACTCCGGCTTCCGCTCCTGATGGGAAGGGACTTTGCGCCGCAAGATGGTCACAGAGCAGAACCGGTGGCCCTCGTGAATCAATCCATGGCGCGCCTGTATTTCGCTGACCAAAATCCCATTGGCCACAGCATCGGAATGGTCAATGAGGAACCCGGCGTCAACCGGATGATAATCGGCGTCGTGAAAGACACGAAGTTCTCATACCGGGATGACATGCCGGCGGCAGCGATGTATCTGCCTTACGCTCCTCTACCCTTGAAATAATTGTAGTATTGTGCGCTCTTTGATTCTCCATTCATCCTGCAAGTAATTGAAACAAGAATAGATGATGCTGAGAGACGCATCGACGATCCGAATTGCTGCCGAATCACCGGCATAATCGGAAGTAGTCTCGTGGTTCCCGCAAAGTCGGGTTATCGGAAAGTTCAACCTGTAGCGTGTCGTAATTGCCGAAAATCCCGTTTTCAGGGCATCTCAATTCCTAAGATCGAGCTTCCTTGCTGTCAGTTTGTTTGGAGATCCGGGCGGCGCGCTTCATCTGCCACTCCTCGGCGATCATCCATATCAAGAACTCAGGGACAGCCAGCGCGGCAGTGATTGAGGGTTTCAAGTGTTCGACGCGGCTGGCAAGGGCCGCAAACAGGAGAGCATGTATCAGTAAGGCAACGCCTACGGTCAGCCAGAATCGCCGGCTTGCCCACCGCGACCGACGCTGAGGCACAGCGATCCCAAAGAGGAGTATAGGAAACATCAGTGACTGCAATAGCTTGAAAAGGATGTCCCATTTCATTCCAGTACTAGCGAGTCCAGCTATGGTAGCCAGCACAAGGATACAGATCAGAATGTACAGCGCCAGATCCTTCAATCGCGTGCCGACTTCCGACTTGGCCTTATGGTGTCCAGTCACTCTCGCATTCTACGGCTTCCCGGTAAGTCGCATTATCGGAAAGTTTCGAGTTGGGATGGGAGGTCGTCGTTGCCGAAAACCCGTCTTTCAAGCACAACGGCTTCGCAGTTGGATCGCTGCCGCGGCACAATGACAACGTAGGCATACCCGCCGAAAGAATTTGCACCCGCTCTCATCGCTTGAGACGTTGACGGAAAGCGCGAACAGAGGCCGCAGGGATCCTGATCGGAAGCTGCAAGAGCCGACATTCTACGATTAGAATTCCAGATACTCGTTTGACGAGGTGATCCTTTGAATACCAAAGCCTTGAAGATTTTTGCGTTAATAGGCGCCGGGGCTGGAGTCGCAGCGCTGCTGGTGAAGTTCCTTCGCCGTCCTGAAGTCAAGCGTGCGCTTGGGGAGAGGTTCGATACAGCCTGCACCAGGGTCGACAACCATGTGGGCTGGAGCACACTGCCGACGATCGGGGGGCTGGTCGCTCTGGTGGGCGTCCGCAATACGCTGCGGGCCAAGAATCTTTACGATACGGGTGTTCCCCAGGTTACGGATTGGAATCCGCTGCCTCCGCATGAGAACGTGGAGGTATGGCGCACGGCGGACGGAACTTCGAATGACCTGAAGTGCCCTTTCATGGGAAGCGCCGGGACGCGGTTTGGCCGCAATGTGCCGCTGTCGATGACGTGGCAGGAGCCGATGCCCGCGGTGATGACGCCAAGCCCGAGAGTGGTGAGTCGAGAGCTTATGACGCGCGAGAGGTTCACGCCGGCCACCACTCTGAACCTGCTCGCCGCGAGTTGGCTGCAGTTTCAGATCCGGGACTGGTTCAGCCACGGGCAAGCAGTAAAAGATGATCCCTGGATGATTCCTCTGGCCGAGAACGATACGTGGCCCGAACCGCAGATGAAGGTGCTGCGGGTAATGCCTGATTCTACCCGCACCGTCAACGATGACGGGAAGCCGGCCACCCACATCAATACCGAAACGCATTGGTGGGATGGGTCGCAGTTGTATGGGAGCAGCGTGGCCTACAGAAACAATGCAAGGACCGGCATGGATGGGAAGATCAAGCTGGGCAAGGACCATCTGGTGCATCCTGACGCACAGGCGCTGATGCAACTGCAGAGCGCCCCGCTGGCAGGATGGTGGGTAGGGCTAGAGATGCTGTTCACGTTGTTCACACTGGAGCACAATGCTATCTGCGATGCGCTGAAGGCAGCTTATCCCGAGTGGAGCGATGAGGATCTGTTCGAGCATGCGAGGCTGGTGAATGCTGCGCTGATTGCCAAAATTCATACGGTGGAGTGGACGACTGCGATTCTTGGGCACCCGGCATTGCAGATCGGCATGCGCGCGAACTGGTGGGGCCTGGCAGGCGAGCACATCAAGAACTTGTTCGGCAGGCTTAGCCGGAGCGAACTGCTCAGCGGCATTCCGGGATCCGCGACCGACCACTTCGGCGTACCTTATACCTTGACCGAGGAGTTCGTGGCGGTGTATCGCATGCACCCGCTTATTCCTGATGACATCACCTTCTGGTCCGCTCAGGATGGCCGCCAATTGCAGCAGATCGGCTTCCAGGGGATCGCTGGCGATCAGGCGCAGGGCATCTGCGATGCGGTCACGATGACTGACCTGTTCTATTCGTTCGGCCTGATGCATCCGGGAGCAGTAACTCTCCACAACTATCCGAAGGCGCTGCAACAGTTCACTCGTCCTGACGGCGTCCTGATTGATCTGGCTGCGCATGACATTATGCGTTGCCGCGAGTTGGGGGTGCCACGCTATACGAAGTTCCGCGAGATGCTTCACCTGCGCCCAGTGCGGACGTTTGAGGAACTTACCGACAATCCTCTGTGGCGCGAGCAGATACGGAGCGTTTACAACGGCGATATCGATCAGGTAGACCTCATCGTGGGCCTGTTCGCGGAGACACCGCCGAAAGGGTTCGGCTTCAGCGACACGGCATTCCGCATCTTCGTGCTGATGGCTTCGCGACGGTTGAACAGCGACCGGTTCTTCACCACTGACTTTACGGAAGAGGTTTACAGCAAAGTTGGGATGGACTGGATTCGCGACAACACAATGAGTACGGTTCTGTTGAGGCACCTTCCCGGGCTGGAACCGAGTTTGCATGGCGTGCGAAATGCGTTCGCTCCTTGGGTGCCGGTGAGCAATCCTGCAGTACCGAACCCGAATTGATCGATGATGATTAGGGACAGGCGCCATTTCAATCGAACATTGGCCGATGATTTCACGTTCAGTAGTCGGGCGCAGTTGGCGGCTGTATTTCCTGTGAAGTCGGGTTATCGGCAGGTTCGGTTGAAGTTTCCGATAACCACGTGTTTCGGTAACGACGGCAACTGTTCAGCAGATCACCGTCAAGGTTGCCGCGAGCCTAGATGAAAGATCGGACGATTCGCACTGGCTTGCGAGGCCCTATAAAGACTTGAAGCTAACACGGGCCGCGCGAAACCCTGTACCAGTGAAGACCGTGAAGGCAATACCAAACAACGCGTGCGTCTGGGGCGAAGTCAGATCGCTCTTGGCTGCACGTTCGATGACTGGCGGCGACCCGTGTTCTGAAACATGCAGAATTCTTGATAGACCATTATCGGCTTGGGCGACCCAAAGGTTGTCGTGTGAATCGACGACCATCTCAGCTTTCCCTCGAGGTGAAGAACACCCTTGGGAGACATATTTGTGAGAGGGCGAACCGGGCGCTAGGCATCGCTGATCCAGATTACTCCATCGCGACTTTGCGCCATCGAATTGACAAATTGGACTTGATTGGGAACGTCATCCAGTTGGCCTTTCGCTTGGCGAAGTATGGATAGCCTCTTGTCTCGAGAGACCCAAATGTTTCCTTCCCGGTCAAATGGAATAGAGAACACTCCAAATCGGCCGATGCCATGATCTTTACTGAAATCAATCCATCGGTCCCTTTCAAAATGTAATAGCTTGCTGGTTCCGGCAAGCCAGACTGAACCGTCAGGAAGTGAGATCTTATCTAATGCGCCAGATGGCACTCCGTTGCGAGGACTACCAAAGCCTCAACTCCTCTACGCAAGAGATAAGCCCACCCTGGACGACCAGGGCGAAGCCCAACGGCGGGTTTGCTTGAGAACTTAATCGATGGAACAGAATTGACGTTGCTCGAGTATCACGAGTGTGAGCCTGGCGGAATAAGAACAGCGGACGGACATTTACCGCTCCCTTTTGGCGCATTATTATGAGCTGCGGATAACCCCAATTGTTTGGGGTAGTATGTTGCCTGCCTCCCTTGCTAAATAACGCGCGAGCTGAACCACATTCTGTGATGTCGAGAGGTTGCAGAAGAGAACGTTTTCTTGGAGGTTAGAGTGAAGAAGGACTTGCTGCATTGCGTTCGTATGACTCGACGTGACGCACTACTCTTATCCGCTTCGGCAGGTGTGGGCCTTACATTACCTAAACAACTGCACGGCCTCGATAGCACCAAAACGGCAGTGCATCAGCAGGCGGGGAGTTGCACCACTCCACAGAGCGCAGTCGCGAAGACGCAATATGGTAAAGTTCGCGGCTATGTCAGCGGTGGCATGTACACCTTCAAAGGTGTTCCCTACGGCCAGGACACAGCTGGAGAAAATCGCTGGCTACCGGCCAAAGCGCTCGGCGCTGGTGTACGGAGCGAACTGCCCTCAGACGCTGCACAACTACAAATCGATCGAGATGTCGTTTCTATATGACTGGGATGACGGCTACATGAGCGAAGATATGCTCAAGCTGAATATCTGGACGCCAAGTCTTTCCGGCCAGCGACCTGTGATGGTGTACTTCCACGGCGGCGGATTCAGCTTCGGTTCGGCATACGAACTGCCCTCGCATGAAGGCGCTCAGATGGCCCGCAATCATGACGTCGTACAGGTGTCTGTGAACCACAGGCTCAATATTCTGGGATTTTTCGATCTCTCCGAGATTGGCGGTTCGGCTTATGAAGATTCTGTGAACGTAGGTATGACAGACCTCGTAGCCTCGCTCCGCTGGATCCGCGAGAACATTGCCAACTTTTGTGGCGATACCGACAAGGTCATGATCTATGGCCAGTCCGGCGGCGGATCGAAGGTCACCTGCCTAATGGGGATGCCTTCGGCTGGAGGGCTAATCCATCGAGCTGGTGCGCAGAACGATATTGAGTCATTAAAGAAGATGGAATGGTCGCGGCTCTTCGCTGCGGGCAATGCTGCCATTGCCAAGATCAATCCTGCGCCAACAGGTCTCAGTGGGCCGGGTTCGGCTCCGCCCTCGACCCCGAGGGCCGGCTGGTCGCCAACGGTAGACGGTCGCACCGTAACGGTTCGATCGTTCTACGACACGGCTCCTGAGGTCTCAAAGAATGTCCCGATGCTTGTCGGGTCAGTGAGCGAAGAAGGCATGCAATACAAATTGAATCCAACAGAAGCCGAGTGGCAGGAAACGCTTACCAAAGCCTATGGCAACGAGAAGGCGATAGCACTGATTGCCGCGATGAAGAAGGCTCATCCTGAAAAGAGTATCCGCACCTTGTCGTATGGTGTTCAGGGCTTGAATGCGCGCAACAATGTGCAGCGCATGGTGAAGCTGAAGCACGGGCAGGGAGGAACACCCGCTTATCAATACTGGTTTACCTGGCAGTCGCCTATGCTCGAGGGCGAATGTGGTGCGTGGCATACGGCTGAACTCGCATTCTGCTTCGACAATACGAAGCGCTGCGAGCAGGGCACCGGCAATACACCAGAAGCCCAGGCGCTTGCCAAAAAGATGAGTACGGCGTGGGCTAATTTTGCTCGCAGCGGAGATCCAAGCCAACCCGGACTTGCATGGACACCAAGTGACCCCTCGAGGTGCCAGACGATGGTCTTCGACATGTCATGCCGTTTTTCAGCAAGATTCGCCTTGCCTTCGTACCGGAATGCCCACCGCCAAAGCTTTCCGCCTGCCGGCGTGACCCAAAGATACATGTTGCCGCCATCGCTCAGCTTGTAAGGCTTGTCCTTTGTCTTTGCTCTCTTGATCTCCAGATCGCTAAGCGCCATTTGCCCCGGAACCCCATTTTCGCAATGTACCCGCACTCTGAAATCAACATACCCGCAAAGGTACCCGCACGCAAGGCTGGCTCTAGCGAAACCCTACTGGACGACAAAAGCACATAAACCCAGCGTTTGCTGGGTTTCTCTCAGCTTTTAGGGTGTCTTTGGATGCCCTAGGAAGGGAAGTGGCGGAGAGTGAGGGATTCGAACCCCCGATAGACTTACGCCTATGTCTGATTTCGAGTCAGGTGCATTCAACCGGGCTCTGCCAACTCTCCGCGCTCCTCTATTTTATCTCACGACCCCGCATTTCGCCTCGCCCCTCTCCCCGCCTCCCTTCAAACATTTATCCTGATAGCGGCCTGACTCGCATCAACGCAAATCAGGCCGCGGGGGTGACGCGATCTCAGCAACAGGCGAATGGACTCCCGAGCACGAACAGTGGCTCCGTCAACGTGCCGCAGACGCCGGCTTCGACACCGCAGGCATCGCCTCCGTCGACTCACCCGAGTCTACCCAACTCGACGCCGAGCGTTTCGCTGCATGGGTCGCCGCCGGCCGCGCCGGTGAGATGGACTACCTCAAGCGCCGCGACGAGCAAGGCGTCTTCCTCCGCAGCGCAGTCCAGATCGCTCTCCCCTGGGCTCGCTCGGTCATCGTCTGCGCGCTCAACTACAACGCCTCCGGCTCACAATCCATCGACCCCGCACCACCAGACACCGGATGGATCGCCCGCTACGCATGGAGCGGCGAAGCCAAAAAAAATCCCGCAGCAAACCAGGAAAACGCAAACCACGACAACCTAATCCCTACCGACTACCACGACCAGCTCCTCCATCGGCTCCGCCAAATCGAGTCCGCCCTCCACGAGCGCTTCACCTGCGAGACCCGCTCCTACGTCGACACTGGCCCCATCGTCGAGCGCACCATCGCAGCCCGAGCCGGCGTCGGCTGGATCGGCAAAAACACCTGCGTCATTAATCAGAATCTCGGCTCATGGCTCCTCCTCGGCGTCATCGTGACGTCACTGCCCGTAGCGGAAGGAGTGCAATTCGAAATCGCCGCCGACCGTTGCGGCACCTGCACCCGCTGCATCGACGCCTGCCCCACCGACGCCCTCGTCGCCCCGCACCAGATGGACGCCTCCCGCTGCATCGCCTATCTCACCATCGAAAAAAAAGGAACCATCCCCGAAGATCTCCGCGCTCCCATCGGCCGCCAGGTCTTCGGCTGCGACATCTGCCAGGACGTCTGCCCTTGGAACCAGAAAGCTTCGAACCGGCGCGCCCCCATCTCCACCATCCCCGGCATGTCCCCGCGACCGCAGCTCGTCAACCCCGCACTCGACTGGCTCGCCGCCATGGACGCCGCCGAGTTCAAGCGCTGGTTTGCGGGCTCGCCCATCGAACGCACCCGCCGCAAGCGCCTCCACCGCAACGTCGCCATCGCCATGGGCAACAGCGGCGAGTCAAGTTTCACCCCACAGCTACAGTCCTGGGCCGCCTCCGACGACCCCATCCTCGCCGAGGCCGCACAATGGGCCCTCAATCGCATCAATACCCTCAATCACCTTCCCAATCAAGCCGAAACAGCCACGGAAAACGTATCCAGCCACGCCGCTTCCCAATAACTCAATACACCATCCCCGCTCTGCTAGCATCGGAGTAAGCTTCCGCGGTCTCATGGCGTTGCGTCTTCTTCCTATGTCACTTATCGTTCCAGATTCAACTGAAACACCCGAGTCGAATCAGCCCGGCTCCAGCCAACCCGAACTGCCGCTAAAGCCGTTTGAGGACGTCAAGTCCGTCGTCCAGGGTTACGGCTTCGGCGCGGATATCGTTGCGCTCGCTCGCTATATGGCCCGCACCGAAGTCCACACCTACGCCTTCTCGGTCGCCGCCAACGCCATTCTGTCTCTCTTTCCCTTCATCGTCCTGATTCTCACCATCAGCCGCAACGTCTTCCACTCCCGCGAGATGGAGCAGGTCGCCGCCGACATGATGAAGAACCTTCTCCCCGTCGGCAAGGACTTCGTCATTCGCAACATGCAGTTGCTCACGCATCCACACAAAGGCACGCAGGTCTTTTCTGTCGTCATGCTGCTCATCACCTCCACTGGCGTCTTCCTGCCGCTTGAGGTCGCCCTCAACGGCGTCTGGGGTGTCCGCAAAAATCGCAGCTACCTGCACAATCAGGCCGTCTCCCTTGGCCTCGCGCTCGCCGTCGGCATTCTCGCCATGATCGCCGTAGCATCCTCGGCCAGCCAGCAGACGATCCTCTCGTGGATCTTCGTCGGCCACACCGACAACATTGTGTTTCGTCTCATCTCCTTCTTCTTCCTGCGAATCTGCGCCGCCCTCGCCAGCATCCTCATCTTCTTCCTCATCTACTGGGTTTTGCCCTACAGAAGAATTCCGCCGCGAGCCGTCGTCCCCACCGCCATCGTCGTCGGTCTCCTCTGGCAACTCGCCAAGGTCCTCTATATCAAGGCACTACCTTGGCTCGACTTCGAGTCCGTTTACGGACCCTTTTATATTTCGGTAGGCTTAATGATGTGGGCATTTCTCTCCGGTTTGCTTTTGCTCGCCGGAGCCCATTTTTCCGCCACGCGCTACACCCTAAAGCTGGCACGGCAGGTTGAGGCCGAGGAGGCGGCAAGCGATGCAAAATCCGAGTAGCCAGGCCACCTCAGGGCTCAGAGCACGCCTGCCGACAGGACTTGCCGGTGCCGCGTTCTGGCTCGCCCTCTGGTTCTGCGCGCTCTTTCTCGGACGCTTCTTCTCCGGAGGCTTCGGAACGTTTCTCAGCATCCTCCAGATCTTCATCGGCATCGCCCTGGTTTGCGTTGCGGTGCCGTTGCTATGGCGGCTGGTGCGCAAATACATGCTCTGGAGCCTGCGCAACAAGCTCGTCATCACCTATCTCCTCATAGGTCTCGCACCCGTAGTTCTCTTCGTCACCCTCGTCTCCGTCATGGCCTACGTCGCCGCAGGACAGTTTTCCATCCATCTCGCCGACAGTCGTCTATTAACCGAGCTTAGCCAGATCGCTGGAGAAAACGAGCACCGCACCGATCAGATCGCCGCCGCGCTCGAGCGTCACATGCCCGGCCCTCTTGACCCGCCGCTGGCCGCCCCCAGCGCAGCCGAGGCTGTCGAAATGTCGCGCATCAAGCTCCGCCGCGAAGCACAGGCCTTCCTCGACGGTGCGCCCATTGGACGCCCAAGCACCCGCGGCAGGACTCCCTTCGGCCTGCCCCCCTGGGCAACCGAACTCAACAAAGGACAGTTCTCCGGACTCGTCCTCGACGGAAACGAACTCTTTCTCGTCGCACTCAATCAGCGCAGATTAAATGACGGCCACATGTTCACCCTCATGGACAGCCTTCCCGTCGACGGTGCCGTCCTCAACATGGTTGCCGAAGGACTCGGCCACGCCAGCATTCTGCCGGAGCGCGCAGGCAGCACCGCGAACACATCAAGCACCCGAACAACGGGAGGCTCCGGCAACCAGTCTGCGCCGGCTACGCAAAGCGCCGTTCCTGCCACCCAGCCGTCCGCCGCGGCAAACGCCCAGCCCACACAATCCGCCCCCAAAGAGGAACCCCTCGTCATCGGCCCCGGCGTCGTCAATGGAAAATCGTGGATCGTCGGCGGAACCGAGCCTACCGCAGTCAACGTCGTCGACCTGCCCGTGCGATTCACCTCCACCGAAGGCGTCACCGACTGGGAGAGCGGCCTGCGCGACAACATCCTCATCGCCGTCGAGTCGCGGCCCTCCGTCCTCTATAACCAGCTCTTCGGCGCCTCAATCAGTGGCATCATCACCAGCCTCATCCGTGTCACGATCTTTATTCTCTGCCTGCTCTTCGCCATCATCGAACTACTCGCTCTTTGGATGGCCGTTCGCCTCAGTCGCACCATCACCACATCTGTCGCCGATCTCTACAGCGGAACCCAGCACATCGACCGCGGCGATCTCGATTACCGTATCCCAGTCACCCGCGAGGACCAGCTCGCCGAACTCAGCCGTTCCTTCAACACCATGGCCGGCTCGCTCCAGCGCCTCCTCCATGAGCAGAAAGAAAAAGAACGCCTCCAGAACGAAATCTCTATCGCCCAGGAGGTCCAGGCCAACCTCTTCCCACTGCGCACAGAAGGTCTCGAGACGCTCGAACTCCACGGAGTCTGCCGCCCCGCGCGTTCCGTCAGCGGCGACTACTACGACTTCCTCATCTTCCACGAAGAAGCCCATAACGGTGTCGCCGCACGCAAGGAGACCGGCGTCGGCATCGCCATCGGCGACATCAGCGGCAAGGGAATCTCCGCCGCGCTCCTCATGGCCACGCTCCACTCCGCCGTCCGCGCCTACCGCTTCGCTAGCGAAGAACTCATCTTCAGCGAATCCAACATCGCTGGACTCACCGCCAGCAGGGAAGAGTACGGCCGCGACTGCGACGAGCTCTTCCAATCTCCCGGCCGCATCCTCTCCTTATTGAACCGCCACCTCTACCGCAGCACCCAGCCGGAAAAATACGCGACGTTGTTCCTCGCCCACTACGACAAGAAATCGGCGAAGCTCACCTACTCGAACGCCGGACAGCTCCCTCCACTCGTCCTCGGTCAGGATGGCAACATCCGCCGCCTCGACCAGGGAGGA
>Ga0206911_1208_pt1 | contig 11501 bp, 7 predicted proteins | sample Alteio_BWOrgHeat_74_FD_152956 | JGI IMG/M metagenome (GOLD analysis project Ga0206911, IMG submission 152956) | Enriched cells from forest soil in Barre Woods Harvard Forest LTER site, Petersham, Massachusetts, United States -... | ecosystem: Environmental > Terrestrial > Soil > Temperate forest > O...
TTTTCACAGGGGCTTTTTTCGCAGCTTTCTTAGATGCTGCTTTTTTTACCACTTTTTTTGGAGCTTCCTTTTTAGCCGGGGCTGCCTTCTTTGCAGGCGCTTCCTTCTTTGGAGCGGGTGCTTTCACGACCGGGGCCGGGGCTGCTTTAGCTGTTTGAACCGGAGCTGCCTTTACGGGAGCGGGTGCTTTAGCCGGGGCGGGTGCCTTATCCACAAAAAGGTACGTTGACTTATCATCATCCTCCTCGAATGGTACTACTTTTGGCTTCTCCTGTATACTATCTATCTGACGGTTGAGCAGATTTGTAATGTGCTCGACGGTGCCCTCGCCGGGTATCTCTACCAGTTTGTTCTGTCGGGCATAGTACTGTGCCAGAGGTTCGGTCTTGCTACGATATTCCGCCACACGGTTCTTGACGATCTGCGGGTCCTGGTCATCAGGGCGCCCTGATGTTTTGCCACGATCCAGTATCCTGCGGGTTAGTTCCTGTTCGCTTACCTTGAGAGACAGGACTTTTTTGATAGGTGCATTTTTCTTTAGCAGCAGCTCATCCAGCGCCTCAGCCTGCCGCACAGTACGCGGGAAACCATCAAATACAAAGCCTGCCGCATTCGGATTGGCGATCAGTTTATTCTCGATGATGCCGATCACGACGGAATCAGGGACCAGTTCACCTCTGTCCATGAGCGATTTAGCCTGAAGGCCGAGGGCAGTCTGCCCTACTATCTCAGCACGCAGCATATCTCCGGTAGACAGATGTATCAGGTTGTACTTACTGACTATATTGGCGGCCTGTGTTCCCTTGCCACTGCCCGGAGGGCCAAAGAGTACTATATTTTTCATATTAATTATATGTTTTTGGTGTGTATACAAAGATATAAGCTAATTTGAAAAAAAGAACATATAAATGAAGGAATCAATAAACGGTATTTTAGTTTTTTTTTGTATAGATTTTAGAACAGCCTGATATTGTAATGAATTTATAATCAATAAATTAAATTTTATTTCCAGTATCACCTGATACTGGAAATTCAATCCTGTTATCAATGCTATGAGAAAAACAGACTAAAAAAAGCCGCCTAAGGCTGCCTGCTGGCTAAGGCGGGGAAGGGAAATTGGAAAGGGATTTTATATTTGCTATATTTGTAGTTGATGTTTGAATATTGCATCTTTCCTAAACCCTCTGCAAAGAAGAGGGCTTAGATACAGCATTTATGCTTGCGGGGATTCTACCGCAAGACGAATGCAGAATGGCGCTCGGGAAGGAAAATGAATGACGGATTTGAGAACAAATATGAAAATATTGCAATGTAAGTTATGTATGCGAATAATATCTATAATAAGTTATTTTTATTTATATAATGCTAATTATCGCATTTTCATTTTTTCCGATATGGGGGTATTAAAGGTTCAAAAAAAGATTTTTTCTATATATAAGTGAAAAAATTAACACAGCTGAAACGAGGAGATTCTTCAAAAATACCATGTTTATTTTTCAAGATGAATTTTTATCAGAATGACGACAAGGGGGCGGGGCAAATACATTTTAGGACTGAAATTCAAACAACCCTTTGAATGGTTGGAATGTCTTTAAGCGGGATTGACAGGGGAATTGATATTAATCATCTAAAAGCTATCCAATAGTTTATACTTTTGATACAATGAGGGCATGATATGAAATGGCTTAGAAATATTTATTACTCTTTCCCTATTCAGCTGCTGCTCGTATCACTGAAGCGTCACCAGTTATTCCTTGTGTTCTGGGTGCTGCTATTCTTCATCATCGTGGGCAAATTTGCCATCAGCTATGGAGTGCCGTATCTGTTCTTTGACCCTGAGTACCTCGACAATACAGGATATGTGGCCTTCTCGATCGTGGGCCTGGGATTCGGGGCGTTCTTCGTGTCATGGAATCTCAACTGCTACATGCTCCATAGCTACCGCTTCAGTTTTATGGCGCGGTTTCACAAACCCATGGGCGTTTACTTCCTCAATAATTCCATCATCCCAGTTGTATTCCTCATCAGCTACTTTATAGCCATTGTAAGGTTCCAGACAGAGAGTCAGCATTATTCCGCTACTAAGATCGCTTTCAGTATCATCGGATTTTTGATCGGCTTTGTCATTATACTATTGTTCACGGCCGTCTACTTCACCTTTACTAACCGCACAGCGATGAGCGCCGAGGAGGAGCGAAAAAAGACTTACAAAAAGGCTGCCCTGTTTAAACCCATCACAGAGGCCAATGATGTGCATCATGTGCAGCCCTTCGTACATGTGGAGCATTATATCAACTATAAACTAAGACCATCCTCTATCAGCAAACTGGAGCAGTACCATCCTGAGACCATGCGGCTGATATACAGGCAGCACCATTGGAACGCCCTTCTCGCACAGGCAGTCATAACCCTCTTTATATTAAGCATCGGGTTTTTCATGGAAAATCCGCTCTTTCAGATACCGACTGCCGCGAGCGGATTTATGTTTCTGTCTCTTATTATATCGCTCTTTGGGGTACTGATGTACTGGACGGGGGGCTGGGCCACCACGGCTATTGTCGTTTTTTTCCTCATCTCAAATGAGATATACAAGGTGGATACGCTGGGTTATCAAAGCCGGGTTTATGGTTTGGACTATTCCCGAAAAGCAACTTATGATATAAAAGCCTTCCAGCAAATATCATCAACCGCCCAGATACAAAGCGACATCAGGCATTTCACCAGCATACTCGATAACTGGAAGAAGAAAAACAGCCGCAGCCTTCCTTCCTGGGAAAAACCGAAGCTTATCTTTATCAATGTGAGCGGAGGAGGACTGAGGGCGGCACGGTTTGCTACTGTCGTGATGCAGCATGCCGATAGCATACTGGGTGGGACGCTGATGGATCGGACATTTATGATATCGGGAGCATCGGGTGGCATGTTTGGCGCTGCCTATCTGCGAGAACTATACCTGGAGTATCTCAATGGCTATCCGGTAAATATAGAGGACAATGAATATGCTGATAATATAAGTAAGGACCTCCTCAATCCCATCTGTATATCTGTGGTCAGCAATGATGCCTTCATACCGGTCCATAAATTCGAACTGGATAGTTTCAGCTACTACAAGGACCGGGGCTATATGATGGAGCGGAAACTCTCCGTCAATACAAAGGGCAAACTCGAAAAGCGGATAAAGGATTACTACAAGGATGAGGCCACGGCGCGTATCCCCCTGCTCATGATACACACAGAGGTGAATAATGACAGCCGCAGGTTCTTTATCAGCCCGCAGCCGGTGAGCTTTCTGATGAGGCCTGTGGGCAAGTATATCACTAACCGCAACCTGGAGACAGATGCGATAGATTTTTGCAGCTTTTTTAAAAAGCAAAAAGGAGGAAACCTCACGCTACTCAGCGCGCTACGCATGAATTCTACATTCCCGCTCATACTGCCCAACTCCGTGCTGCCTACAGAACCCGAGACATCTATACTAGACGGAGGCGCGCTGGATGACCTCGGTTATGAGCCAACGTTCAGAGTCCTGGAGACATTCAAAGACTGGATCAATCAAAATACCAGTGGGGTGATCATCATACAGATCAGGGATGGCGCACGCCATGAAGATGATGATATGAGCGTGGAGAAAAAAGACCTCTTCACGATGCTTACCAATCCATTCGGCACTATCTTCAATAATCAAATAAGCAATCAGGACTTTGTCATGGACCAGAAATTCGGCTATGCGAGCGAGGGACTGAAAGGCAAGGTGAGGATCATCTCATTCGAATATACTGCGGAAAGAGAAAGCCAGAAGGCGGCATTAAGCTTCCACCTCACCCAGCGCGAAAAAGAAGATTTAGTTCGCGCCTTATACAGAGAACATAATGCAGAGGCATTTAAACTGCTTCAGCAATCGGTCAAAAGTGCTTCCATCCCTGAGCCGTGAGACGGTGCTTATTGCCACCTTTGGTGAGGAGCATGCATCCTTCCTGTTTGCTCATGATCTGACCTATCACAGATATGAAAGGATGGTCTGTTAGCTTGGTCTCATCCTCTGCCTCGATGGTGAATAGCAGTTCATAGTCCTCGCCGCCATTGAGTGCGCAGGTGACAGGGTCCATGTTAAACTTCAATGCCTGATGATAGGCATCTTCAGATAGAGGTATACGGGATTCATGCAGTTCGCAGCCTACATCTGACTGGCGGCAGATATGCAGGATGTCGGAGGAGAGCCCATCACTGAGGTCCATCATCGAGGTAGGCTTCAGGTCTATCTCATCGAAGTACTCTATGACCTCCCGTCGTGCTTCAGGTTTTAGTTGCCGGCCCACAAGGTATTTCTGGTCATCGAGTTCGGGTTGTATCTCAGGGTTCTCGAGAAATAATCTTTTCTCGCGTTCTAAGATCTGGAGTCCGAGATAGGCAGCGCCAAGGTCGCCGGTCACGCAGACGAGGTTGCCTTCACGGGCGCCATTTCTGTAGACGATCTTATTTTCAGCTGCTTCGCCGATGACGGTCACGCTGATGATGAGGCCTTTGAGAGATGATGTGGTATCACCGCCTATGAGGTCCACACCGTAGTGCTGGCAGGCATGATAGATGCCCTCGTATATCTCATCCATCGCCTCGACAGTGAAGCGGCTGGATATAGCGACTGAGACAGTCACCTGCTTAGGTGTGGCATTCATGGCATAGATATCGGAGAGGTTGACCACGATAGCCTTGTAGCCGAGGTGGCGCATCGGAGTATACATGAGGTCAAAGTGTACGCCCTCCACCAGCAGATCGGTGCTCACGAGTATGCGCTTGCCCTCATCGGGGCGGATGACTGCGGCATCATCGCCTATGCCTTTTATCGAGGATGGGTTACTGAGTTTGAAGCGGCGGCTGAGGCGGTCTATCAATCCGAACTCGCCGAGTTGATCGATGGTGGTAGTAGCTGGAGTCTCTGACATGCGGCAAAAATCCAGTAAATTAACGTAGTAACCAAACAGGCTGGGAAAGTATGGTAAATCCCTACGCTGTCCCTAACTTTTTTTGATATTTTTGCAGCCTAAATAATATAAACATGACACTCGAAGAACAAATAAACAACGACATCAAAACTGCTATGCTGGCAAAGGACCAGGCGGCCCTGCGCAGCCTGCGTGCTATCAAGGCATCTATACTTCTGGCTAAAACCGAGAAAGGCGGCACAGGAGAAGTGACTCAGGAAAAGGAAGTGCAGATACTCACTAAGATGATCAAGCAACGCAAAGAATCTATAGAAATATATGAGAAAGAAAACCGCGGGGATCTGGCCGTCACAGAGAAAGAAGAAGTAGCGGTGATAGAAAAATACATGCCTGCCATGATGGGTGATGATGAGATCAAGGCTGTGATACAAAAAATAATCACCGAGACAGGAGCAACATCTCAAAAAGAAATGGGCAAGGTAATGGGAGCAGCATCTAAGGCACTAGCGGGCAAAGCGGATAATAAAAAAGTGTCTGAGATCGTTAAGAGTTTATTGCAATAGTAATAATACCCAAAATGAAAACTATCAAAGGAGTGCTATTGGTTTTTGTTTCAGTAGCACTGCTTTCTCTGGTTTCTTGTAAGGATTATCACAATGATTTTATCCACTGGAGTGATAATATCCCAGAAGGTACAAATATTGATTCTGTAAAAAAGATACAACCGGACTATATAGAAATAGCATGGGACAAACAAGATACTTTGGGTAATGGCGATATTAGCTATCCGATTACGAAAATCAGGAATAATTGGGATATTTTGAACATGAGTTATAGTCTTGCATTTAGCAATAATAATTATGTGGGTAGAGGAGCACATAAATGATTTTATAAGATTATGATAATCGATATTCTATTTGTGGTTTTTATCGGTGGCGGCTTCTGGTGGGGCTATCGCAAGGGCATTATCTATTCGGTTTTCTCGCTCCTTGCCTACTTCATCGGGATCATCGTAGCACTGAAGTTTTCCTATGTACTGATCAAGTTCCTCCACGGCTCGCTTAATCTCAGCCCCAAAGCTATGGCCATTGTCGCTTTTGTATTGATGTTTCTCCTGATCGCGATCCTTATTAAGATAGTGGCATGGGCGCTGGAGCAGGTACTGAAATCTTTTTCGCTCAATCTGGTCAATCAACTGGCAGGAGGGCTGATCTTTTCTTTTATAGGTCTATATCTGATGTGTGTGATGATATGGTTCCTGAATGTATGGGGCGTATTTCCTGACCATCAGAAGGTGACCTCATATACATATCTGTATATCGCTAATCTGGGACCTACTGTCGTGGAGTATTCAGGCAAGATAGTGCCGATGTTCAAGACGGCCTTTCATGATATAGATGCACTCATTCGGAATGCTTAAGGGTGGATCGGCTGTTGCCGATTATCAATTGTTCATTATCAATTATCCATTGTTTGGTACTTCTCATTGACAATTACGATTCATTCACCTACATGCTGAGGGACTACGTGCTACAGTGTGGGCAGGAGTGCGTCGTAGTGAGAAATAATGAAAAGACTACAGAAGAAATACGAGGCTTAAGTTTTGATTCTATCATCATATCACCGGGGCCAAGGTCTCCTGTTGAGGCGGGTATCACGCTAGATGTGATCAGGACATTCCGCGATACTGTCCCCATTCTTGGTATCTGCCTCGGCCATCAGGCTATCGGGCAGGTGTATGGCGCAGAGTTAGTAGAGGCGGCAAGACCTATGCACGGCAAGACCAGCTCTATCAGACATACCGACCATCCGGTTTTTAAAAATATACCTGAGCAGATAGAGGTGATGCGCTACCACTCCCTTATACTGAAGGACCTTAGTTCAACCAAATTGGGAGTAATAGCTGCAACTATAGATGGAGAGATCATGGCTATAGCAGACCCGGATAGAAAGGTAGTAGGCCTACAGTTTCACCCAGAGTCTATCTTATCTCCTTATGGCCTTAAGATGATACAAAACTGGTTTGAGTTTATCTGTTAATGAACTTCGTCACTCGTCCCATTCATTGTCCCTTATCTTATTGCTTGGTCGGATCTGGTTCAGAACCTGGTGGCGGTGGTGGTGGTGTGGTCTCAGGTTGTTTGCCTTTCTTGCTTTTTGGCGTAGGTCCTGCCGGAGTAGTGTTGTCAGCAGGAGCAGCATCAGCAGCAGGTTTCTTTTTCAAACCACCTTTTTTAAACTCGAAAGCCAGAGAAAAACTGAAAGTATTGTCCAACGGGTTACGCTGAGTGGTAGTAGGGACGACATAAGAGAGGTGCAGTGTGGCTACGCTGTATTTGATGCCCGCTCCCAACGTCACAAACTGCCTGCCGCCTTTGTACACGCTTTCAGAAAAATAACCTGCCCTGAGGCTGAACATTTTTTTGAAATAGTATTCCGCACCTACTTGTACTATGATGGACCTCGCCTCCTCTATGGCACCGCCCGGGGCGTCATAGAAAGACTTGACTATGCCTGTGATCGGGTCTGCGGATGCCTGTGATGGTGAGAGTTGATAAAAGCCTTCAGGGTCTTTTTGATTTGGAGTTGGCACTAAAAGTTTATTAAAGTCAGCATAGACGCCTACGGTGTTAACGTCTTTGGCATCCAGGTGCAGTTTATACCCAAAGCCGATGCCCAGATTAGCTGGTAGGAAATCCTTCGTGACATTGGATGTATAGGTCATTTTGCTGCCTATATTGGAGAGGCATATCCCCCATAGCAGCTCATGCTGCAGATTACCTTTGCCTTTGTTATCAAAGACTTTGTCCACCATAGCAGATATATCTGCTGCGCCTGCTATACCGGCCTTGACTGATTCTGTATTGGTCCCGGCATTAGGGGCTATCTGAGAGTAGATGAACCTCAACGTAGCATCTATTGAAGCGATATTGCCCAGCTTCCGCGCGTATCCGGCATCTATATAGAACTCATTAGGGTGTACCTGTATGGTATTCATGCCCCCTTCATCAGTGTACTGTACATTTCCCAGCGAGAAATATCGCAGGGATGCGTGTACTGTCTGTACTTCCTTGATCCTATAGTAGCCGGTCAGGTTGGTCAGGTAGATGTCATTGACCAGTGACTGGAGCCAAGGGGTGAAGGAAAGCCCCACGCCGTAGTCATTCTCTACAAATGCCATTCTGGCGCCATTGAGCTGGGCGGCATTGGCATCACCGCTGAGCGCTATTCCGACATCGCCCATGCCACCGGAGCGGCTATCGCCGGATATTCTTAAAAAGGGCACCGCCGTGGTCACCACGTTAACTATTTCCTTCTGGCCGAATGAAGCTGCGGCGAGTGATAGAGACACTGATAGAAGGGCAAATTTCTTTCCTATAAAACGCATCGTTTAAAACTTATTAATTGATTAAAACAAAGGTAGAAGTTGCTTCATTCATTCTTTTAGTGGACTACAAATTTAATCATTTAACATTAATAAACAAGCATGATAGTGCTTTAATCCCTCGTCCCCGCCCCTCGTCCTTTCCTTATCTCAGCACCACTAGTTTCTGAAACTTATTGGCGCTATTGCCCTCGGCGTCCTCGACATTCACTTTGTATACATATACTCCCCTGCCGATCTTGTCGCCATAGTCATCCAGTCCGTCCCATCTGATATTGTCTACGCGGTACCCTGTTGAGACCTGGTCCTGATGTATGGTTTTGATGAGCTTGCCTGAGACAGAGAATATCTGGATCATGATCCTCAGCTCCTCGCCCGGCTTATTGTGCTCAAACATGAACTGCGTATTGGTCGTAAATGGATTGGGATAGTTGAATACATGCTGCAGTGCCAGCTTGGCTGTCGATGCCACCACAAATTCTATATCATCGACAGATGAGTTGTTTAGTATGTTCCAGGCCTTCAGTTTGAGCGTATGTGACCCCGCACTGAGGTCGGTGAAGGGATACTGCACCGTGCCCTGCCTGAAATTATTGAGAGCGGATTGATAATAGGTATTGAGTACTATAGGGTTTTGGGTATTGCCATCCAGTATGCATGTCATGTCATGTCCTAGTCCATTTCCAGTAGTGTTGATACCATAGGGATCTGTGAGCTGAGCCAGGAGAACGGGGTTCGCATTTGTGATGCCGCCATAGACAAAGTTCGGATCATTCATAAATAACCTGATGACAGGTCCGGCAGTGCTCGTGATGGCCGAGTCAGATGTTCCACCGACCACGATAGCGTTCGTGTATCCTGAGGCATCTATTGTTCCGTTCTCAGCATAGTAGCTGATACGCCCGTTTCCTATGGCATAGTTGATATCCCTGGGAACGATGAACGAGAAAGAAAATGCCCCGTTCACCACACTGCACTGGCCTCTGAATAAGCTGCTCTTATAAGCATTGTAGGGGAAATTTTCGTATCCCATGTAATTAGCGAGTGTAAGGTACCTGCCGAGCTTATCATATATGAGGGGTGTACAAACGCCATTAAAGGAAGTCATTTTGGCCCCGGACCAGTCATGTACTTCACCCGCTATGGTGACAAACTTCAGCGCCTTCAGCGTATCATGGGGCTGGGTGATGGGCACATTATCTACCTTGGTGGTTACGACATTATACTCGGGATAATCGGCCGTCATGGCCGGGTCGCCGAGCAGGACAAATTCACGGGCGTTGATGCCGGTAGCTGCTATGACCTGATTTTTTGTCAGCATCGCGACCTCACCCACAGTAGGTGTCCGTCCCTGATAAGAGGTGAAAAATGCAGGATAGAAAGCAGCCTGGAGAGTGGTATTCGCATTCTCATAGACAGGCCTGACAGTAGTGACCAAAGCTGCTGCGCCACCAATAGGGTTAGTCATCAGGTACTGGCCGGCAGACTTCAATCCGGGATTATCGAAACTGCTGAAATCACAGGTAGCTGTGATAAAGATCGGTAGTTTTTCAAGATTGTGCAGGTTTTGAATATCACTGAGGTTAAAGATACGTGCATTGGCCCAGTTGCTGGACCCTCCGTGTCCTGTATAGCTGATGAAAAGTGTTCCGGTATTTATCTGGTTGAGGATAGCGGTATTGACATCCGGATAGCGTCCACCACCAGGGGTAGGTACCAGCTGATAGGCATCACAGTATATCTTGTTCACGTTATAGGCAGGATAGGTCAATCTCACGGATTCGGCCAATGCATCTGCATCTGTTTCAAATTCACTTCCGGTATTGCTGCTGCCACCCCTGTCATCCCATGGCTCATCAGATACGAAAGTGACTATGTTTCTCCACGATTCCAGTGTAGCGGGGGATTTATATAGTTTTATTTTGTTGACCATGCCCTGGGCCTCTATGGCGCTGGCCGCAGGCAGCCTGCCCACTGCGACATCTATTAGCTGGGCGGTACCCATGTCTCCGCCCTCACCGGGGTCGAGGCAGCCGAAGAAATCATCTGTGACGTATGAATCAAGTATATTTTGAGAAGAAGGGCTCTCATAGACCGGCATCTGATTGTTATTGTCAGGGGTCCTGTCCTTTGGGTCAAACGAGCCGCCACCCATCAGCAGTACATAGCGCGGGAGCTGTGTGCTGTCCGGAGCCTTGTCATACACCATCCTGATGAAGTCCCTCGTGGCGGATATGTCCCTGCGGCCACTGCCAAACTCATTGTATATCTGCGCCAGGGTCACTACTTTGACAGTCAGATGATTGGCTTGACTATGATATGCTGCCAGATCATTAGATGGGTAGAGCAGGTCATCAGAGGTGATGATGAGCATATTGGGCTGGCCTATGGCATGCAGGTTCTGATGGTTTATTTTTTGTATCCCGATAGGATTGGAGAAACTGCCGCTGACATCTACCGCCGCGAATTCTCTCAATGCCGGTGTGGGCACGATAAAGGACAGTGTGCCTGAGTTAGATGATGGTGTGATCTCCTGTATAGCAGTGATGTCAGATACATCCCAGATGTGCGTAGTACCAGTGGCGCTGCCCATGTCAAACTCACTGATATGGCCTGCGCCTATCGAGGCTATACTCCTGAAAAACATAGAACCACCGGTGAATGTCAATGTCCTTTTAGCGTTCAGGGTCACATTATAGATATAGCCAAAAGAACTCCCCGTACCGTCAGGATTATTAAAAGTATATGTAATAGGAAGATTGCCCGATGGTGCAGTAAATGTACCCGACTGAGAGCTGATCTCATAAGCATCAGGATAAGCACTCACTGACACTGCCCCTGTCTGTTGTGAAGCTATTTGTGTGCCATTATTAAGTGTAAGGGCGAAGCTTGAATTGTATGGTGAATTGGCAAATACGGTAGAAGCAAATCGGACGCGTGAGGAGCTGACTATATTAGGAAAATTGAAATTGATAGTGGTGGTGGGGCTCAGTGTGCTCATCTGGTCTCCATACCATACCTTGCCGGAGAGGAGCTTATTATACTGGTCATTCTCGTGGGCCGCATAGTCATCGAACTGATTGATGGTCTGATTAGGCCCTGATGAGGAGGCCACTGATTGTATTCTTTTGCCCGTACCCTGATCCGCTGTGACGAAATAGTAATTAGTATCAACG
>Ga0206911_1209_pt1 | contig 11495 bp, 6 predicted proteins | sample Alteio_BWOrgHeat_74_FD_152956 | JGI IMG/M metagenome (GOLD analysis project Ga0206911, IMG submission 152956) | Enriched cells from forest soil in Barre Woods Harvard Forest LTER site, Petersham, Massachusetts, United States -... | ecosystem: Environmental > Terrestrial > Soil > Temperate forest > O...
CTTCGCCCATCTCGACCATCTTGCCGGAGCCGAGGTTACGGCCGTAGCAGAGGATGCAGACGCCGCGCTTGGACTCGCAGGTGAGCACCGAGCGAATCTTGACGCGCTCGATACCGGCGGCCTGAACGGCGTTGGCGAGGTCTTCGTCGATCTCCTGGTTGACGTCGACGATGGTCTTGCCTTCGAAGTCCTTGAGCTTCTCGAGCGAGACGCGGCCGATGATGCGGTCGCGCAGAGGCTCGATGGTCTCGCCGGCTTCGATGATCGGGGTGACGTAGATGCCTTCGACGGTGCCGCAGTCGTTGTGCGAGATGATGACATCCTGCGCAACGTCGACCAGACGGCGGGTGAGGTAACCCGAGTCGGCGGTCTTGAGTGCGGTGTCTGCGAGGCCCTTACGTGCGCCGTGGGTGGAAATGAAGTACTGCAGCACGGTGAGGCCTTCACGGAAGTTCGCCGTGATGGGGGTCTCGATGATTTCGCCCGAGGGCTTGGCCATGAGACCACGCATGCCGGAAAGCTGGCGGATCTGCTGTTTCGATCCTCGAGCGCCGGAGTCGGCCATGATGTAGATCGGGTTCATGGCTCCTTCCTTGTCGGCACGCTTCATGTTGTTGAACATCTCGTCGGCGACGCGCTCGGTGACGCCGGACCACATCTGGATGACCTTGTTGGAGCGCTCACCGTTGGTGATGGCTCCGTCTAGGTACTGCTGCTGCATGGAGAGGACGGTCTTTTCGGCGTCGCCGACGAGCTGGTACTTGGACTCCGGGATGACCATGTCATCGAGTCCGACCGAGAGGCCGGAGCGGGTGGCATAGGTGAATCCGAGGTCTTTGACGCGGTCGAGGGTTTTGACGGTGACTTCGAGGCCGAGGTTCAGGTAGCAGTAGTTGATGAGCTGGCCGATGCCCTTCTTCTTGAGCAGGCCGTTGATGTAGGGCATGCCTTCGGGGAGCGCATCGTTGAGGATGGCGCGACCGACGGTCGTGTTGATGTACTGGCGGTTGAACTCGACCGGTTCGGTGTGGGTGATGTCCTGATCGTCGTACGCGGTGGTCATGTCGAGGACAGGGCCGGTGTAGCGCAGACGGATCGGGGTGAGGGTCTCGACCTGCTTGGCTTCGAGAGCCATGAAGACCTCTTCGATGTTGGCGAAGACGCGGCCTTCACCCTTGGCGTTGACCTTCGCCTTGGTGAGATAGTAGATGCCGAGGACGAGGTCCTGGGTCGGCACGGTGATGGGTTGACCGCTGGCGGGCGAGAGGATGTTGTGCGAAGCGAGCATGAGAACGCTGGCTTCAATCTGGGCCTCGGGCGAGAGCGGAATGTGAACGGCCATCTGGTCACCGTCGAAGTCCGCGTTGAAGGCGGTGCAGACGAGCGGATGGATCTTGATCGCCTTACCTTCAACGAGCACGGGCTCGAAGGCCTGGATGCCGAGACGGTGAAGCGTCGGGGCGCGGTTGAGCAGGACCGGGTGGTCCTTGATGACCTCTTCGAGGATGTCCCAGACGATGGGCTCCTGCATTTCGACCATCTCTTTGGCCTGCTTGATTGTGGTGCAGTGGCCGGTCTGCTCGAGGCGGTGATAGATGAAGGGCTTGAAGAGCTCGAGCGCCATTTTCTTGGGCAGACCGCACTGGTGCAGCTTCAGCTCTGGGCCGACTACGATGACCGAACGGCCGGAGTAGTCGACGCGCTTGCCGAGGAGGTTCTGACGGAAGCGGCCCTGCTTGCCCTTAAGGGTGTCGGAGAGCGACTTCAGCGGACGGTTGTTCGCACCACGAAGGACGCGGCCACGGCGGCCGTTGTCGAAGAGAGCATCGACGGCTTCCTGGAGCATGCGCTTCTCGTTGCGGACGATGACCTCAGGTGCGTGGAGGTCCATCAGCTTCTTGAGGCGGTTGTTGCGGTTGATCACGCGGCGATAGAGGTCGTTCAAGTCGGATGTGGCAAAGCGTCCGCCGTCGAGCGGCACGAGGGGACGAAGCTCGGGCGGGATCACGGGGATCACGTCGAGGATCATCCACTGTGGCAGGTTGTCGGACTTGCGGAAGGCCTCGACGATCTTGAGACGCTTGGAGTACTTGAGCTTCTTCTGCAGCGAGGTCTCGTTCTTCATGCGGTCACGCAGCTCGATGGCGAGCTCGGTCACGTCGACACGCTTGAGGAGTTCCTTGATGGCCTCGGCGCCCATCATGGCCTTGAAGCCGGAGGGGCGGAACTGCGCATCAAGTTCGCGGAACTTGGTCTCGTCCTTGATGACTTCGCGCTCCTTGACGGGCGCATCGCCTGGATCGACGACGACGTAGGACTCGAAGTAGAGGACGGCTTCGAGCTCACGGAGCGAGATGTCGAGCAAGTGGCCGATGCGCGACGGGAGGCCCTTAAAGAACCAGACGTGCGAGCAGGGGCTGGCGAGCTCGATGTGGCCGAGACGCTCGCGGCGAACCTTGCTGAGGGTGACTTCGACGCCGCACTTGTCGCAGATGACGCCGCGGTGCTTCATGCGCTTGTACTTGCCGCAGAGGCACTCCCAGTCGGTGATGGGTCCGAAGATGCGGGCGCAGAAGAGGCCGTCGCGCTCGGGTTTGAACGTGCGGTAGTTGATGGTCTCGGGCTTGGTGACTTCACCATGCGACCAGCTGCGGATCTTCTCTGGGCTGGCGAGCTGGATTTTGATGGCGTCGAAGTCGGCGATGGGACCGGTTAGTTCGAAGGGGCTGGAGCGGAACATATTTTGCGTCTCCCTTGTGTCCTGCGTTGGCAGGTGCAGCGATTGGGCTGCGGTTCAAATCTTGTGCGGTGACTTTCGGTGCATCGCGTTACCGTTGGTTCTGGTGCAGTTCGGATCAAAAAACACAGATTCTGAGTTCCATTCAATCCGCATTTAGAAACAGATCCTTATCCGAGTGGACACTTTGCATATCAATAGATTTTCGAACTTCTGAACACGAATGGTTTCAGGAAAGTGTCGTGCGCCCCTATTCACATTTAGCAAAGATCTCTCTTATACAGAATTCTGATTTAGTAAGAGATGTTTCCTTGTATCGCAATCTTACCGACATTTTCTTTCCAGACACCGCAATCTCAAATCTCTTCAAAATGAGAGATGAAATGGGTGGCAGAGAATCAAAAGAATTGATCCTTCAGCGGGTAGACAACTTTATCAATCAAGCCAATGCATTAGATCCTCGTCTAGACATAACAATGGTTTCTAATGCGCTTGGGTTTTCGAAGCCGTTCTTTCCCGAAAGCATATTTGCCGTTCATCACGAAAGACACTCACTTCATTTTTTTCCAAAAGACAAGGATGCTCTTTCTAAAGATCCAATCATTCTTACTTGTTCCTTTCGACAGGAAGTGCAGCCGCTGCTCGAACGAGCGTTAGATACGGGCGAGAGCATAAAAATGCCGGCTGGCTCGCTGCTCGATATAAAATTTTCATCCCCTCTATTGCAATCTCTACTTCCAGAAGATACTAGGTTTCTAGAATTCGAAACAATTTCGCCGCCCGTGCAAATGATGCGTGACTTCTACTTTCGAATTGTGACTGGCCGAGGTCGCCGCGTGAAGGAAATCACACTCCGATGTAAGACAGTCAGGTGGGGGCGTAAGGAATTTACGCTGCAGGGAGAAATTCCCGGTCTAAAAATAACAATCAGAATTGAACGCGATAGTACACGTTTATTCATTAATTTCGCGTCGCAATTCGAAGATCTCGATGTACGCGACATCCGCTCTGCTCTCGAGTTTTTGTATCCACTTGAGGAAACAGGCAAATTAGAAATATTTGACCTAGAAAGTCAAAAACTGATTTATACGCAAAATCATTCCAACATGCCTAGTGTCGATAAATGTTTTTCGTTAACGCCTGCGATTAAAGAAATGCTGAACGCTGCTGTTGAAATTGCCGATTATTTTGATGTCAAGATAGTGATGCCAAGATACGCCACGCAAGAGGAGATCACGAATCTCAAAATCGTGGCGTTGATTATTCGCCAAGGTGAAGGGTCGAATATTCAGTTGAGTACTTTTCTTCTAAAAATGGCTCAGCATGAATCCCGCATCAAAAGGGCTATCGAAGGGCAGAATTTTGGAGTGAGACTACATCAGCGCAGCGGCGAAGCGCTAAACATTTTCGGAGTCAAATTAAACACAAAGCCGCTAACATTTTCCTCGAAATCGGCACGATGCGAGAATCCTACAGAACTCGTTAAGCAATATCTGGAAGCACCCGAAGGATCAACTGTCCCATTACTTCTTCTTTGTGATGATTGTCGGTTTTCATTTGAGAATGAAACTGAAGATAGCAATCTCCTTGTTACGGACGAGGAGGGTTCAATATCCCTCCCGATTCGTCCAGACGGTCTACCGGCATAGACGGATGATTCAGATCTAAACGGTGCCAGAATCTGGTGGGACGGATGCCCCACATCTAAACGTGACGACCGATCTGGGTGCCCCATCTTCGGCGCTTTTTTTGCGCCTTCGGGAATTCGCGCTCCACGCGAACGGTCCGCGCACGCCCGGTACACGAGTTTATCGAGCAAGAATTCGAATTGGAATTTCCCCGTAGACCATCATCTTTGGTTCTCAGCTAGGATCGCTTTTCGGCCATAATAGCTGATCAGATAGAACGCAGCTCCGAAAGAGATAATGTCCTTGAAGAGAAACAGGCCGAGGTTGTTCATGTAATGGATGCCGTTAACCACGATGGTGTCATCCGGAGTCGTGATCAACATGGAGCTTGTGGTGAAGAACATGACGACTAGAATCATCCCGCCCACAATGCCTGCTTTAGGTTTAAAGTAGCCAATGATCAGTAGGATTGCCGCTGTCCATTCCGTGGCCCCGATCATATCCCCCAGAATATATGGTCCAAAGACCTTGAATTGCCAACTGGTAAGTGGGCTGTTACTGACGAGCGGGATGATGCCCTCTGCTCCGGGTGCTGTCATTTTGAATTTGCCTGTCCACAGCAACATCACGATCATTCCAATGCTGCAAACAAGGAAAGGAATATTTCGATCTGCGACAACAGCCGCGATCTTCGTTAGAACACTCTTCGCATGCAGTCCGTTACCCGTGTTCGCGTGAGATCCGCGCGCCCCACCGCCCGGCGCCCCAGCGGATGTGTTTTCAATCATAAAAGGACTCCTTCATGTCGTGATCTCATTTCATTCGTTAAAGGTTGAACGCCGATCTGAAACACTGTCAACAGGTGGATGGCCCATATCGAATTGCCACAACCTTAAGTGCCCCCTCTTCGCCGCGTCTTTTTCGCCTAAGGTGTGCATTCCCGCTCAGTGCGAACCGCTTTCTCAGCCGGATCTGTTCTTAAAAGGCGCAGGCGACTATCAGGAAGCGCAGGCTTACTATGGGCCGAGGACATTCCATGACCTTCAGCCCCAGAGCCATCTTTCAACGAGCCGAAAAATACGACGGCGTCCGCCCGATCAACATCTACCTCTTGCGTCTGCTCTACGTCCTGATGTTCTTCGTGCTGGGCAAGGAGACGTGGACACACATCCTCACCCACCAGGGACCATGGGAACCAGTAAATGCCGTGGCCTGGTGCGTCTGGACAGCCTTCGCAACCTTGGCGGGCTTAGGAATCATTCGCCCTTTGAAAATGTTGCCGATCGTCCTACTGGAGATCTTCTATAAACTCCTGTGGCTCATCCTTGTGGCGTATCCACTCTGGTCCAAGGGCACGTTGGCAGGTTCACCAGCAGAAGGTATTACCTCGTCGTTCCTGTGGGTGATCTTGCCCATCGTCGCCGTCCCCTGGGGATATGCGTTTGCGAACTACATCTACAAACCAAAGAAGTAAAATTTGGAAGGGCGGGGTGGTGCGGGCGGCCCAGATCTAAACTCATCGGCCTCTACCTAAAACGTCCGTAGGTGTTCCGCAGGTGCGACATTATGCCTCAACGTAGGTCGAAATGTGATGAACTTGAGAACAACCAAGAGTTTATAGAGAGAAATTATGCGTAAACTTGGAGCGATCGGATTACTCATGGCCGGGCTCTGTTGTGATACCGCACACAGCCTGACCACCTACACTGGACTGATCGAGGATCTTGCCCACAAGCTTTTATCAGAGCAGGTCGGCGATGGTGCCAGTCTTACGCCATCTTCTTCTCAGACAATTCCACAACACACCGTGCCACCGCCCAACGCCAGCAACTTGAGCAGTGAACTGAATCCGTTGCGATTCGCCGGTGGAGATATTGGAGCACAGATCAATGCGGCGGCAGCTACGTGCTCCACAAACTGCCTCATCCGTGTGCCTGCGGGAACCTATAACCAGACCACAACGATTTTACTTAAAGGGACCAATATTAGAATTACGGGGCCAGGTGCGACTCTCACCTACACTGGGTCTTCTAATACCATGATTGCCGTAAAAGGAAAGAGCAATAAGGTAGATAGCCTAACTTTCAACCTAAATGGCATAGCTACATACGCAGTCGTTGTAGAAGGTGCTGGCATAACTATCGAAGATAATACATTCACCGGTAAAGGTAACTATGGAATCGTTGCGCAGTACGCAGGCGATGGCCTGATGATCGCGAATAACACTTTTAACAGTAATGCCGACGGTTATGGCGTTGGCCCCATATCAATAAACTTTACATCTCACTTTAGTGTAGTTGGAAATCACCTAAATAATACCGATGGATTTGGCATCACGATGCTCGGGTCAAGCTCTGCAGTCGTTAAAAACAACGATATCCATCAACCTGCTTACAAAAATACGGTGACTGCGGGAGTGAATCAGACCTTATTCAATATTGCCTTCATGTCACACGTCACTCGTATCGGCGTAAAGGTGAACGGCACAGTAACACCATTTACATCATATAAAAATACTGGAGGCAACAACTGGGCAGTTATCCTTCCAACTGCGCCCACCGCCGGAGCTGTAGTCACCTTTACTGGATGGCAGTCTTTGGAGAATATTCAGGTGAATAGTCAGTCATTTGATATCTCGATTACTGACAACACAATGGATGGTACTGGGGACTCCGGAATCGACGTCGTGTCGGATTATCACGCGACGAACCTTCAAAGTATAACGGCCGCGAACAATCAGAAGGTTTTCAATTTCACCGGATCAGTTACCTTTTTTCCCATCGTCGAAATCAATGGGCGCGTTCTTACTGGATCTGCCTACGCCAGCGAAGACGGTCCAATAAAGACAAGCGGAAACAATTGGACGGTTACTCTCGTCAGTCCTCAGCCTTCGGGAACTGTAGTTTCCTTCATGAATTTTGCTATCGGTCCGAACACCGCCGCCGATTACCCTGCCCAGGTAATCATCAGCGGAAACTCTACAAAGAGAGCGGCAGCCACGGGTCTCGGCGTCGAGATAGGTGCTCCGAACATCACGATCTTCAATAACATAATTGAAGACTGTGGACAGGCGGTCACCGACACGAACTACTCCTCTGGAATTTTCGTCGCGAATTCTCTTAACACTTCGATCAACAACAATACAGTCATAAACAGCACAGCGCCCGGATCTATGCGCGAGGGTATCTCCCTGCTTTACACAACTACCGACGATGGAAGCATGGACAAAAAAGTGAAGGTCGGAGGTAACAAATTCTCTGGGACATTTCAAAATACGCTGCACATACCTACCGGCAGTCCTATGTTTCGTCAGACAGGCATCGATGTTGCAGGAACGACTATAGCCTATCCTGAAAGCGTAAATACTGATTCTAAGTGGACAGGAATTCCAGAAAATACTAAGTACATAACTTATGGAGCCAACGGGATCACCCTCATTAGAGATACGATAAATAAACGCGGCGGCGTGGCGTCTATTGGGTATCCTGGTAACGGTGGGAATATGTCGAATTACGTAACCATCTCTCCTACTGATAGTTCATTTTTCGGCAACAACTCGATCTTCAAGGTGTCATGGTGGGCGAAGGTTACAAGCGGAGTTATTGGTGTACAGCTTTATAGTTACGCAGGAGGCTCATACGCGCCCCAAGAGGTAGACGCCTCCGGATCTGAATGGAAGCAGTATTCCATCTATCTCTCTACGAATGGGATCGATCTGTCGAAGGGAATTTTCATTCGGCTGGTTGGATCTGGAACCGGGAACTTCGAGAACATAACTTTTGCGACATCTCGATTTTGAAATGTGGGGCATTCGCGCTCCGCGCGAACCGTTTTTTGGCAGACCAACCCACAACCTGAATCTGCGAACAGCCGTTCACAGCGGACACGGAGGCAAGGCCATCCACCGCCCAAAATGCCCTCTTTTCGAGGCAATTCTTACTTTTCCGACTGTGCCCGGCATAGGTGAATGTGCTACAACGTCGCATGCCCAACAAATCGAGTCGCCAACTCCCCAACCAATCGAGCCGTCGCATGTTCCTGGGCCAGATCAGCGCGACGCTCGCCACCGGAGCCTTGGCAGCCCCTGCCATCGCCTCAGCGCAGTCTCCATCCACGTCGGAAAACTCCGAGTCCATGGCAAGGCTGCAAGCCGCATCCCACAACTTCGATATCCCGGACCATCCACGCGTTCGAAAAGCGTTTGAGACTCGTCTCAAGTGCGCCCTTGATCAGGCGCTCGTACCGATTCCGTCGCATCAAACCAACGGCGATCAGCAGCATTACCCCGACGGCTCCGCCACCTACACCAAAGCAGTCCTGCAGGATTCAATCGGCCTGGTCAACCCCGCCGCCTACCAAACCTTCAAGACCGCCCTGGCCAGCGGTAAGCCATCCGACTTCGAGAACATCATGATGGGCGGCACCCGCACCCTCAACGGCCCACAAGGCGGCCTGGCCTTCACGCTCGAGGGAACCGACTCGCATCAGTTCGGCAGCTCACCGTCACCCCATAACCAGGAGACCCAAGTCGTCGTTCCGCCTCCCCCCGCACTCTCCAGTCCCGCATGGGGCACAGAGCTCGCCGAACTCTACTGGTGCTCGCTCCTGCGCGACACAGCATTCACCGACTACGCCACCAGCCCCATCGTCGCCGCAGCCTGCGCCGAACTCACCAGCATGCCCACCTACACCGGCCCGCGAACGCACTCCGGTCAAGTCACCCCGCAACTCCTCTTCCGCGGCGCATATCCCGGCGAAACACTCGGCCCCTACATCTCGCAACTCATCATCGCCCCCTCCTCCTTCGGAGCGATGCCGATGAGCAATCAATACATCACGTACCACGCGGGCCTCGACTACATGCTCGATCCCGACTCGTTCCAACAGGTCCAAAACGGAATCGATACGGGCCTGCGAAATCAGAAAGACCCCACCCTGCGATACCTCTACAACGGCCGCGCCCTCTGTGCCTGGACCCACGTCGACGTGCTCTTCCAGGCCTACTTCGTCGCCTACCTCGTCATGAATACTCTCGGGGTCCCACTCAACCCCGGCAATCCTTACACAACCTCCCGCACACAAAACGGCTTCGACACCCTCGGCCAACCCGATATCTCCGCGACTATCGGCGAAGTCGCAGCACGCGTTCTCGACACCGTCTGGTACCAGAAGTGGTTCGTTCACCTGCGTCCACGACCGGAGTCCAGCGGCGGCATCGCCTACCTCACCAAGACCAACCAGCTAGGCTCCCTCCAGGCCCGCCTCAACAACAACGTCCTCAACTCGCAGGCCCTCAAAGCCTGCTACGACGCCAACAACAGCTGGTTCCTCTCGCAGCCGTTCCCCGAGGGATCGCCCACGCACCCCGCCTATCCCACCGGCCACGGCGTCGTCGCCGGAGCCTGCATCACTATTCTGAAGTTCTTCTACGACGGAAACTTCGTCATCTCTAACCCACTCGTGCCCACGCCCGACGGCCTTTCGGTCGACCGCTACACTGGCCCCGACGCAGCCAACCTCACCGTCAACGGAGAGCTGAACAAGCTCGCCCACAACATCTCCTTCGGCCACGGCATCCTCGGCGGCATTCACTGGCGCAGCGACACCGACTCTTCGATTGTCCTCGGCGAAGCCTTCGCTCTCAGCTTCCTTCAGGACAAGGTCCGCTGCTACAACGAGAAACTCACGGTGCACCTCACTAAGATCGATGGCTTCATCGCAACCATCTCCAATCAGTAACAAATCATCGGGTGCCCCATCCTTCGCGCACTTTGGAAGGGTGGGATGTACTCAGTCGATAGCCGCCAGTTCGAACCGTGCTAAAACATCTCCCGTCCGTTCCCGCATCCAACTCTCATGCGCCTCTTCATCGGCCTGCCCATTCCCGCCAAACTAGCCAGCGTCATCACTCGGCACGCGCGAACAATACCGCTCCCCAAGGCCCGCTGGACCACACCGGAAAACATCCACCTCACCCTCGTCTTTCTTGGCGAAGTCGGCGAACCGACGCTCCCCTCCATCAAGCATGAGCTGGCGGAACTCATCATCACGCCCTTCCCAATCAGACTCACCACCTTGAACACGTTCCCGCGTGCCGGTGTCCTCATCGCGGAAGTCGACCCCATCCCCCGCCTCCTGCATCTGCAATCACAAATCGCCAGTAGCGTGGCCCGCTGCGGACTCTCCCCCGAAGATCGCCCCTACCATCCTCACCTCACGCTCGCCCGCTTCCACGGGTCTCTGCACCTCACCAACACCCAACGCACTCTACCACTGTCTCTTCGGCACAGCTTCACCGCGGACACGATCAATCTCTACCGCAGCAACCTAACCCCCAACGGCCCGCACTACGAGATTCTCGCGCAGAAAAAGTCGAATCAATCCAAAGAGCCGATCATGCACTCCTGAAGTTGTTTTGGAACCCAGGCGGGGGAACCATTTGCGAGTTGTACATAAAATCCGGTGGTCCATTGAACATCGGGGGCTGGTCGGAACGTTGACCTCGGCGGCCAAGAGTCTCGGACGCAAGCTCAGGCCTCCAGAGACTCGCGCGCCGCATCCCTTCGATATACAAAATGGGGTAAACACCGACGGACTCATCCCCGGCCACGATCTCGCTATCGGCCACGCGAATGACCGATTCATCGCGGGTTATGCGGCGATCCCGCCATCACGCTTTCTTGGTGCGATCGCGAAGTGGCAGGCAAGTTGCCCCGCGTACGCTATCGCACAATACACTTTCATCGACTTCGGTTGCGGCAAAGGACGAGCAGCCCTGCTCGCCTCCGAGCTTGGCTTTCGCGAGGTGGTTGGAGTTGAATTAAATCCAACTTTGGCAAAGATCGCCGTCGGAAATGCGGACGTGTGGACTACGACGGGAAAAGCAAAGTGCCCCATCCGAATCGTATGCGGCGATGCCTTGGAGTTTGAGTGGCCTCAAGGACCTTGCCTCGTATATCTCTACAATCCGTTCGGCGAGCAGGTCATGCGACGTCTAGCCGAAAAAATGAAAATGCATTTTAGCGGGCACCGCAGCGATCTCGAGGTCCTGTATCAAAAGCCGGAGCAAGCGACCGTATTCGCAGACGGCTTTGAGATGGTGTGGTGCCAGGCGATTCCAATATCCGAAG
>Ga0206911_1017_pt2 | contig 11376 bp, 7 predicted proteins | sample Alteio_BWOrgHeat_74_FD_152956 | JGI IMG/M metagenome (GOLD analysis project Ga0206911, IMG submission 152956) | Enriched cells from forest soil in Barre Woods Harvard Forest LTER site, Petersham, Massachusetts, United States -... | ecosystem: Environmental > Terrestrial > Soil > Temperate forest > O...
TAGTGGACCATTGCGCAAACGCTTGAAGCCTCAACCTGGGATATGCCGCGCGCAAGTGACCGATAGAATGCGTTAATGCGAGGTCACCAAGTGACCTCGATACTCCAAAACGAAAATCGCCCGCAGGTTCGCCATTGTGAATGATGGCTGACTTCAAATCGCTGACAGAACTGAGGACGGGCTTTGCGAATTCGTAGGTTTCCCGGCCAGCCCGCGTGGGTTGCAACGGGCGATTCTGCCGGTCTAGTAGGGGAACACCGAGTGCATCCTCAAGATTCTGAATCCGTCGGGTGACGGCCGACTGCGTGAGGTGCAGAATCGCAGACGCCGCTACGACAGATCCGTGGTCCACTACAGCGACGAAGGCCTCGAGGTCGATTAGATTCATGCGTAACCATCATACAAAATGAACATTGTATTTATAGCCATCAGCATGCTCGTTGAACACAGGAACCCAGGTGCACCATTGGATATGCCTCAAAGCTTGGGCAGAATCGAGACATCCCATCCTCCGCCTACGGCTTTGATCAGCAGCACGTTTGCTTCAAGTCGCCGTCTCATCAGGTCGATATCATTTCGCTCATTAGCCAGAGCGGTGGTTTGCGAAGTGACGACCTGGAGGTAGGTATCCACGCCTCCCGCGTAACGGTTCTGGAAGAGATGAAGAGACTCCTCCGCTGAGACCGTCGCTTCGTGTTGTTGTACCGATTCGGTGCTCAGCACGCGCAGAACGACGAGGTTGTCTTCTACCTGCTGGAATGAGGTGAGTACCGATTGGCGATAGTTGGCAACGGAGGCGTCGTAACCTGCTGTAGCCGACTCCGTGGTAGCCCGGCGTCTTCCACCGTCGAAGAGCGTTTCAGACATGCGTGGTCCGACAGCCCAGAAGCGGCTTGGCCAATTGAACCAGTTCAACAGGGATGAGCCTTCAAAACCGGCGACAGCCGCCAGATTGAGTGTCGGATAGTAGGCAGCTTGCGCAATTCCAATCTGCTCGTTCGCCGCTGCCATGCGACGTTCGGCCGCTGCAATATCCGGACGCCGCTCCAGCAACTGCGCCGGCAAAGCGACGGGCACGGACGGCAATTGGGGTGGCTGTACGTTGAGCGGTACAGGGGGCAGGCTGAAGGCGGCGGGTGGCTCTCCGATGAGGATAGCCAGCGCGTGCTCGTATTGTGCGCGCTGCACCTTGATGTCTGTGGCGAGGACACGTGCGGCGTCAAGTTGCGTCTGCGCCTGCGCAACATCGGATTTCGGAGCGGCCCCACCCAGGAACCGGTTCATTGTCAGCTCCAACGCCTTGCCGTAAGCATCGACGGTGTCGTTGAGAAGCTGTTCCTGCGCATCGGCACTGCGCACTTCGAAGTAGTCCACCGCAAGTTCGGCATGTAGACTCAACCGCGCGGTTTCAAGGTCCGCGGCACTGGCCTGCGCCTCTTCTCTTGCGGCAGTCACACTGCGGCGGACCCTTCCCCATAGATCGATCTCATAGGAGAGGTCGAAGGGAAGCGTGAAATCTCCTGAGCCATTGTTGGCAAAGCTCGGTGGGAAATAGGGCTGATTAGCGGAACTCCGGACTGCAGAGATGCTGGGAGACGTTCCGATGGTCGGGGCTTCGGCGGCACGATTGAAACGGATTGCCGTGCGGGCCTGGCGAAAGTTAGCCTCCGCGATCTTCAAGGTTTGATTGGAAGGGTCAACCTGTTCTTCCAATTCGTTTAACTTTGCGTCACCGTAGAGTTCCCACCACTTTCCGCGTGGCAGGGAATCGTTGGGTTTGCCGATCTTCCAGCCGTCGCCCTCTTTCCAGTCGGTTGTCTCCTTGAAGTCCGGGGCTAGCGGTGCTGCCGGCTTCACATATTTAGGGCCGACCATGCACCCTGACAACAGCAGGATGGCCACGCCTGGACCCGTCAGAAGAAAAGGCCTCATTGCCGTACTCCATCATTCAGTTTGTTTCCGACCTGGACTTGCGCCCCGTTTGCGAGCGAGTCCGAAGGATTTACGATCACGGCATCCCCCGCTGTGAGTCCCGAAAGAACCTCCACTGCACTGCCATAGTCCTGGCCGATGGTGATTGGTAGGAGTGCCACACGAGAGTTTCGGACGACGCCAACGCGCAAGCCCTCCCCCCGAAAGAGGAGAGCATTCGAAGGTATGGTCACGGCTCCGTTTGTAGCCGGAACCTTGAAGTGCACGAAGGCATAGGCTCCCGGCATCAGCCGTCCGGATGAATTGTCGATGTCGACCTCTACATTCAACGTTCGTGAAGTCGCGTCAATCGCATTCGCGTTGCGCACCAGCGTTCCCCTAAACGTCTGCCCGGGGAAGGCGTCCAGGGTCACATCGACCTTGTCTCCTGTCTTCACGGAAGAGGCATAAACTTCGGGGACCGGGATGTAAATGCGAAGCTTTTGAATAGCAGACAGATGAAAGATTTCTTTTGGAGCGGTGGTGTCGGCTTGTATTAGCGCTCCGATATCCGTATTACGAGCGGTGATGACTCCGTCAACCGGCGCAATGATACGTTCGAAAGATTGCAGCTCTTCCAGGCGATCGACGTTAGCCCGGTTGGAATCGACCAACGCCTCCTTGGAATGAAGGTCGCTCACTGCCTGGTCCGCTTCCTGGTGCGAGACGGAATCGGTCTTCAGCAGATTTTGCCAGCGCGTCGCGGTAATGTCCGCAATCTGCAGGTTCGCCTCAGCATTCTTCAGGTCGGCCGTAGCCTGCCGAAGCTGCTGATCAAGCTCTGGGGTCTCGATTACGGCAAGAAGCTGGCCCTGCTTGACCCGGGCACCAATATCCACGTACCAGTGTCCTACATATCCGTTAGTCCTGGCATAGATGGGTGTGTCGGTGAATGCCTGGGTGTTGCCTGGTAACTCAATTTCTTCGGCCTCGGCTGCGCCTTTCGGAGAGACAACGTTGACAGTGGGTATGGCGGAGTTCATCGCCGCCTGGTGCAGCTTGGCCTTGGCTTCCACGCGCGAATGAATGCCTTCAAAAACCTCGTAGGCGATACAAACAGCGAGGATTGTTCCGAAAGCGATGATTCGCCATCGAGCAGTTCGCGTTGGACCGGGCGTTGAAGCAACGGTTTGCACTTGGTTCGACTCATTCCGTGTCATGATTGCGGCTCCGTGATAAGCGATGAATTGACCCCGGACGTCTCAGGTAACTTTGCAGAAGCGGGATGGGAGTTCTTGTGAAACAGGGCGAACACTGACGGAACAAAGACAAGCGTTGCAGCCGTCGCGCAGAACAGGCCGCCGATGACTGCGCGTCCCAGGGGCGCGTTCTGCTCACCGCCATCGCCGAGACCGAGCGCCATCGGCACCATGCCGATGATCATGGCAAGAGCGGTCATGATGACTGGTCTGAACCGTGTGGTGCCGGCCTCAAGGGCAGCTTTCACTGCGTCGCCGTGGATCAGCAGGCGGTCTTTGGCAAAGGAGACCACAAGAATACTGTTGGCCGTAGCCACTCCCACGCACATCAGTGCTCCCATGAGCGCAGGGACGCTGAGCGTCGTGTGCGTGAAGAAAAGCATGAGAACGATGCCGGCCATCGCTGCCGGAAGAGCGGTGATGATGATGAAGGGATCTAACCAGGACTGAAAGTTCACGACGATCAGCAGGTACACCAGCACAATGGCGAACCCAAGTCCGGAAATCAAGCCCGTATACGACTCGTGCATGGTCTGCACCTGGCCTCGTATGGTAATGAAAGTTCCACGCGGCAGCGACTTGCGGTGGGCGTCGACAATGCGCTCTACGTCGCCGCTCACCGCGCCGAGATCACGGTCCTGCGGCGTTCCATAGATATCGATCACGCGGCGTATGTTGTAGTGGTTGATGACGGCCACTTCGCTTCCGCGCTGCATCGAAGCAACATCCGCAAGGATCTCCGGACTGCCTTTGGGGCCTCCGGCGATGGGGATATTCTGAATATCCTTGATCGACTGGATTCGATATTGCGGGGTCTGCGCAACCAGGTTGTAGTTCACGCCGTTCTTCCAGTTGACGAAGAACATCGGCGTAATCTGGAAGCTCCCGCTCAGAGAGTTCAGCACGCTCGCAGCAATGTCTTTCTCCTGATATCCCGCCTGCAATGCCTTGGTCCGGTCCACTTCCACATCAAGTGTCGGATAGTCGAGTGGCTGCTGGATGTGCAGGTCCGTCAGTCCGGATACCTGGTGCAACTCGGTCATGATCTGCTCGGCGATGTCGTGATTGACCTGCATGTTGTTTCCTTCGATCTGTAGGTCGATCGGCGCGGGCAGACCAAAGTTGAGAATCTGAGTCACGATATCTGCAGGCAGAAAATAGAAGGTTGTCCCGGGAAACTCGCGGGGAAGTTTTTGGCGAAGGGCACGAACGTATTCGGCAGTGGGGTGATGGTTCTTGTGCAGCGATACCAGTACATCGGTGTCATTCGCGCCAACCACTCCCGAGGTCGAATGCATCAGGTTGTAGGGGCTGAATGGCAGGCCGATGTTGTCCAGAATGTTATCGATTTCATCCGGCGGCACCTCTTTGCGAATGGAGGCCTCGACTAGATCGGCAATCTGGGCAGAATCCTCGATACGTGTCCCGGTTTTGGCGCGAATGTGCAGGCTGAACTGACCGCTATCCGTGTCGGGGAAAAAGTCCTGTCCGAGCCACGGCGCCAGGAGAAAGGTGCAGAGACAGAGTGCGAGAAATGCCGGAATGAAGACTTTGCGGCGCATGACCAGACGCGTCAGCAACACTTCGTGCGCGCTCCGAACTCTGGCGAAGCCCTGCTCGAATCTTCTCTGAAACAGCACGAGAGGGTTACGTGACTCGCCTCGGCCCTCATTGAGCTTGAGCATATACATCGCCAGCGTCGGCACAAGCGTGCGGGAGAAGAAGTAGGACGCCAGCATGGCAAATACTACTGCCTCTGCCAACGGAACAAAGAGGGAACGCGCCACGCCGCCGAGCAGGAACAGCGGCATGAAGACGATGCAGATACAGAGCGTCGAAACCAGTGCCGGGACTGCGACCTGCTGGGAACCGTCCAGGATCGCCTGCTTGATATCCGTCTCATGGCCTTCTTCCAAAATGCGGTTAATGTTTTCAATTACCACCGTGGCATCGTCGACGAGTATGCCAACCGCGAGAGCGAGGCCGCCAAGCGTCATGATATTGATCGTTTCGCGAAGAAAACTCAGGATGAGGATGGATGTCAGAATGGACAGCGGAATCGAGACGGCAATGATGACCGTACTGCGCCAACTGCCTATAAAGAGCAGAATCATCAATCCTGTCAGTGCTCCGGCGATCACACCTTCCCGGATTACACCGCTAATGGCGCTGCGCACGAAGACCGATTGATCGGCAAGGGGTGTGACCCTCATCTCGGAGGGCAGAATCGAGGCAGTGCGCGGCAGTAGCTGCTTGATTCCTGAGACGACATCCAGAGTCGATGCTGTTCCTGCCTTGAGAATCGTGACCAGCACGCCGCGGTGACCATCCTGGCGTACTACGTTGGACTGCACCGCAAACCCGTCACTCACGCGGGACACTTCTCTCAAATAGATTGTCGTGTTGCCAACCTGCTTGATCGGGATGTTGTTGAGCGCGTCAATTGTGCGTGGGGCGACGTTCATGCGCACGTCCAGTTCACTTTCCGCAACCTTGGCCGTGCCCGTTGGGAGAATCAGGTTCTGTGCGTTCACGGCATTCAGAACATCGGTCGGAGAAACTCCTTTCGCCTGCATCTGGTTCTGATCCATATTGATCATCACTTGCCGCTGTTTGCCGCCATACGGATAGGGGATCACGGCGCCCGGCACAGTGATCAGTTGGGGTCGCAGAAAGTTGAACCCCTCGTCATTGAGCGCCTGCTCGGACATTCCTTTTCCGGAGAGCCCGAGTTGCAAAATGGGAACGCTCGACGCGCTGAAGTTGATGATCTCCGGCGGCTGGATGGCCGGAGGAAGAAATCGCTGTACAAATCCGCCTGCTGCCACAACTTGCGCATTTGCTGTATCGAGGCTCGATCCAGGCTGAAGATAAATCTTTACTACGGAAACGCCATTGTATGAGGTCGATTCGATGTGCTGGATGTTATCGACTAGCGTCGTCAGCACCTTCTCATAAGGCGTGGTTAGGCGGGCCTCGATATCCTCGGGATTTAGCCCTGTGTAAGTCCACGCAACTGAAATCACTGGGATATTGATATTTGGGAAGATGTCTGTAGGTGTGTGGAGAATCACCGCAGGGCTCAGCAGGAGAATGAGCAGCGCCAGGACGATGAACGTATAAGGTCGATTAAGAGCTAGTCTGACAATCCACATAGCCTTGTTTTACTCCGCGGCGCCTGTCATCGGCGTCCACTTCGCTTCTCCTTGAGAGCTCGTCCCCTACTCTTCGCAGCAGGGGCGGCTACAGAGTGATAGATTCGCGTTGCGCATATTACGAACCATGAAACTTCTTGATACTCATTATGCGAATTGCGCATTTTATAACAGCCGCGATCACGTGTTTCTGTTCGGTGATGCGGTTCTACCGGGCGAGGACGGGGCCGTCAGCCGATATAAAGGCATGGATGGGTGACTGGCTGGCAATGGCTCCGGGACCTTACCTGTTCGCGGTGGATTCAGCCAGTGAGGCTTCGGGCCACAGCCGGTATCGCCGAGGTCGACAGTCCCGCGCGGACTATCGGGCGAACCACGCCGGCGCTTCGTCAGTTGGTGAGAACTGGCCAATGCATGAAGTGACGTCTGTTTTCTTGAGTCGGAGTCAGCCGATTTACGTTGAACACAGGTACTGGGCAGTGGACACAAAATCTGCTAAGTCCTGGATCCCCTGCTCCGTTTCGAATCTTTGCACTTCCTGCTTTCATCAAAAGGACGATAGCAATCGTGGAGACTAAATGACGTGGCTGCTTTTTGTGCATGCTGTGGAGCAGAGATCACCTTGAAAGCCGAGGCGTGTCCCGTATGTGGCACCCCTCAGCACGGAATGTCGGAACCTGATTTGCTGCTTACGTTAGATGTCGGCACGTACCCATCTCAAGAGAACGTCGGAAGCGGCCGCGAGCTGCGCAAGCCGGTATCTGGTAAGGGGCAGTAAATCGGCCAAATACATCGCGCAAAGCCCCTGACCAAGCTCGCTTTGCAACGCGCACTTTCATTGCCTTGGCGCGTCACTAGCAGCGTTTTGAGATGTTCCGAGGAGTTACCCATATGTCCGTAATCGCAAGCATCCTCTATCCGGTGGATTTTTCACCCTCGTGCGTTGCCATGGCTGCTTACGTGAAGAGAGCAGCGGCTCTGCTTGGAGCCAAGGTTTCGCTGGTCCATGTTGTCGATCCTACCGGCTACAACGGCTTGCAACTTTACGTAAGACCGATCTCCGAGGTTTCAGATCTGCCGATTCAACTTGACTTGCGAGAAGAAGTCCTTTCTGGCGCAAGGCTGGAGGCGAGACGGCGCATCGCCGAGCTTCAGCAGATGGTTGGTACGGATGTTCCGATCCGTGTTGCTGTCGGTTCAGTGAAAGAGGCGCTGCTTGAGGCCGCACTGGAGGCGGATGCCGACGTGCTCATGATCGGAAGAAGCCATCAGCCCGGCGCTCATGGACGTATGAGGGATTTGACCTACGCCATGGTGCGCGATTCACCGTTTCCGGTGCTCAGCGTCTGCGAGGGTTTTGTAAGTTGTTGATGCTAAATGATAACCAGACAGGGTTGAAGCGACTAGCGTTATGGTCCGAGCGACTTGGAGAGGCTTATATCCTATCGAAGAAAAAGGCTCGGGAGCTGATATCTCCTAAGCCTTTGAATACCTGTAAGTTCTTTGGTTGCGGGGGTAGGATTTGAACCTACGACCTTTGGGTTATGAGCCCAACGAGCTACCGGGCTGCTCCACCCCGCTCTTTGAATATACCGTTATTAGAGAGGTAAGGTCAATTGTGGATGCCGCGGTTCGGTGGTGGTTGTGACGGTCTAGTGGAGCGTAACTTTTTTCGGAAAAACGAGTCTGCATTCATAGAGAATGTTGTGTGGCGGAAGTGCGCGCCTTGCAGTAAGTAACGGAGGGAAGTATGGGGCAACAAAGCTCTTTTTCCAGGTTTGCGTTGGCGGCGTTTTTGATGGCTGGCCTTGGTGTGGGTGTTGCACAGACTAAGCCGACAATTCCGGATGCGCAGGTTGAGGCTAATGTTTTGAAGGCGTTGGCGGGTGCGCCTGAGCTTGCTGATCAATCGATTACGTCGACCACGGTTTATGGGGTGGTGACGCTGAATGGGACCGTTCGGGATGAGCCGCTGAGGGATCTGGCTGAGCATTTGGTTGCCAATACTGCGGGGGTGCAGAAGGTTGTGGATCAGTTGGCGATCGGTACGCCTCCGCCGCAAAGCAATGATTCGCAACAGGTTGGGACGAACCCAAATCTGCAGTCGGATGGGACGATCGCGCCTGCGCAAGGCCAGAATTCTCAGGGGCAGAGCAATCCTCCGGATGGCGGGGCGGTGATGGGGGCTCCTGCTCAACAGCAGCAAGGGCAGTATCCTCAGAACACTCAGCCGCCTCAGGGGCAATATCCTCCTCAGGGTCAATATCCTCAGGGGCAGTATCCACCGCAAGGGCAGTATCCTCAACAGGGTCAATATCCTGCGCCGCCTTATGGGGCGCCGCCGCAGGATGGGCAATATCCTCCTCAGCAGCAGGGACAATATCCTCCGACGTATGGGCGACCTCCGTATCGTCAGCCTTATCCGCCGCAGTATCCTCAGTACCCGCAGCAGCCGTATGTTGCTCAAAGGGGAGGGGATGCTGTGGTTGTGCCGAGCGGATCGGTGCTGCGAGTCCGGATCAATCAGGCGATGAACAGTAAAAATACAGCTCCGGGGACGGCGTTCGACGGGGTTGTTCTAAGTGATGTCATTGCAGGGGGTTACATTGCGATTCCGCGGGGTGCGACGTTCCAGGGAACGGTGGTGGATGCGCATACGGCTGGTCAGTTGGCGGGCAAGGGTGAGCTAAAGTTGCAGCTTACGAATGTGTCGTTTGGGGGTAAGAGCTATCCCGTGGTGACGGATTTCTGGTGGCACCAAGGTGCTGATAAGACAGGGAATACGGTTGGCAACACAGTGGGGCTGGCGGGCGTTGGCGCCGTAATTGGCGCTATCGCCGGAGGTGGTGTGGGCGCTGCGGTTGGCGCCGGAATTGGAGGAGTAGCGGGGCTGGGAGTTTCTTCGGCATCGGGCGCGGGTGAGGCGGCGATTCCGGCGGAGGCGATTGTCAGCTTCCATCTTACTCAGCCGGCTGATGTTACGACGGTGTCGCAAGCTGAGTTGAATCGGCTTGGGGCTGGGGTTCCGCCGCCGCAGCAGTTGCAGCGACGGTATCCGCCGCCACCGCCGCCTCCGTATCCTTATCCTTATTACGGACCGGGTACCTATCCGCAGTAGTGGTAGTGGTTTTAGAGAAAAATTATTGAGCGCCCGTAGAACCGTTTTGTTCAGGTTTTACGGGCGTTTTTGATGGGGGTGCCGAAAAGTGGGGGGGTGCATTTTTGTGGTGTTTTTGTGGTGGGAATGTGGTGTTTGGTGTACCCTCGCTGGTTCTTATAAACCACGATCCTGTTTGGCTAAGATTTTCCACTTTCTTCAGATTTATTTTTTGGCTAGACGGCTGACGCCTTAACCCGATCGCTTGCTCTGTCGCGAGCCCCGCTTGCGGGCACGAGTTTCCCACCTTGCCGAGGCCAAAGGGCGGCATGCCGCTGTAGACGGATTCGTATTGGCCGGGCTTGGTGAGGTAGGTCTCGTGCCAGATGCCGACGTCGCGACGACAGTTGCCGAACTTCTTGTTAAAGGCCATCTAGGCCGGCCAGTGGTTTGCGTCGCGGTTTCGGGCGTAGGCCTCAAGCTGCTCGAACGATCGCCAATATTGCACGATGACCTTTCCAATTCCGTTATAGCCCAGAAAGCCGGATTCAGGATGAGCCTCCAGCTCCTTGATCATCTTCGGCATGGTTAGAAACATGGGTAGCCATTTGTGTATCTTCCAGGGCTTGTTGATTCGCATCCCGATGAGGAGACGACGAACTCGCCATCCATTTCGGCTGCCATGCGTTTGTCGATAACTTTTCCCATGAAGATCGTGCTCCGATCTGTGATTGGTGATGGCGCTTCTGGCGTTGAGCCATTCTATTCTTGGGGCACAAGGCCGGATTTTTGTTAGCGAAGTGTTCCGCAACGAAGAGATCGGACTGGAACAAATGGTCCACCGCGTTTTCTTCTGCAACACTGAATTGGGTGAGTTCAATAGCTCAGAGATGAGATTCTGCCCAGCGATCCGAGCATGAAATTTTGCAAGTAGTGATTACGGCCACAAAAGGCCATTTCTCTCGCTGAAACCGAATTCAACTTATTGCATTGAACCTTCGGTGCCTTTCCCTCGACATAATCAATGAAGGCACATGGATAACGAAAATCGAGCACGCTATGAGTGGATCGCGCTCCGTTGCCAGTCTGGCGAAACGAGTGCATTCGAGGACCTGATTGCCGTCATGGAACGCCCGTTGCTCTACTACGCGAGCAGCTTGACCGGCAATCAGGATAGTGGGCTGGACGTGCTTCAGGAGGTGTGGATCAGGGTGCTGCGCGACATTCGCAAGCTCAAGGACCCCGGCTCGCTGCGCTCGTGGCTCTACGCCATCACCCATGGCATTGCGGTGGATCGAATTCGCCGCAATGTATCCAGGGAGCGGGCCGAGCAGGTGGAGCTTGAAGATTTTCAGGAAGCCGAGGAGTCGTCGTTTGCGGACGAAGATGCGGCAGCGATTCACCAGGCCTTGAGTCAGATCAGTCTCAGGCACCGTGAGGTTCTGGTTCTGCATTTTCTTGAAGACCTGTCGATCGCCGAGATCGCCGAAGTCGTACGGTGTTCCGAAGGAACAGTGAAATCCCGCATGCATTATGCCAAGCGGGCAATGAAGGAAATTCTGAGTGGAGGGATCTATGGAAAAGCAAAATGAGAGCATGCGCGAGCGCTTGCTGGCGCGTCTGCCGCAGCCTGAGAATCTTGCCGCCTACCGGGAAGAAACGGCATCCCTATTGGCGAAACACAAGAAGGCGCTGTTTTGGGAGAGAATGGCGTCCACAGCGTGTTACGTGATTGTCGCCTTCATGGTGGCCTTATGGCTCTTGGGGCTAACACCCAGTGCGGCTATGCGCCAATATTTCTGGCCCTTTGTAGGCTTCGCGTATTTCCTAGGTGCAACTCAAGACCTGAGGTACCGGATCTATCAAAGCAGGGTGGACACGCTGAAAGAGGTCAAGCAGGTGCAATTGCAGATACTCGAGATCCAGGCTTCTCTTCAAGAGCGAGGCTCAGAGT
>Ga0206911_1187_pt1 | contig 11321 bp, 13 predicted proteins | sample Alteio_BWOrgHeat_74_FD_152956 | JGI IMG/M metagenome (GOLD analysis project Ga0206911, IMG submission 152956) | Enriched cells from forest soil in Barre Woods Harvard Forest LTER site, Petersham, Massachusetts, United States -... | ecosystem: Environmental > Terrestrial > Soil > Temperate forest >...
AAATGGCTGGAACGGGCGGGGTTTCTTGAGGGTGATATGATCGAAATCGCGGCAGCGGATGGTGAAATCAGGATGGTGCGGCGGGATGGGGAGAGCACGTCAGTCTGGGCGCAAGGCGAACTGTTTTGAGCGCGGAGCAGGCGGCTCACCGACGCTTTCAACTTCTGCGTCAATGATCGCAAAACGCGCAATGCACCAAAGTTCTTCACGGACGGCAGCCGTGCTGTCATTCGGCTTTGGATTCGTTGTCGGCGCATTGCTGGCGCCGGTCATCAAGAAGCGGGGCATTCGCGACGGGACTGACGAACCGGCGGGGGAGGTCATGGTGGGATTGCAGGCAGCCGAAGCTGAGATGGAAGCCGTCTTCCAGAACATCCTCGTCCGCTGCTTGGGTGATCCGAACGAACATCCTGAGCAGGCCACGAAGCTCACCGAGGCGCAGAAGGCGTGGGTCGCATTTCGGGAGGCTCACATTGCGGCCATCTATCCAGAAGGCGACGAGCTTGGGGCTGTGGCATCACTCCGAAGGGCGGACATTCAGGCTGCACTGACACGGGAACGAACCCGGCAACTGCGGGAATGGTGGGAGTGAGTCGAGAACGCCAGAAAACGGATGAAATCACGGGAAGACTTCGCCGCTATGATTGTGTATCACGTCACCATGCTGCCATGAAGTTGCTAGACTTGATACATCAGTTGCCAGGTGAGTTCATTGACGCCGTTTCTGTTCGGCCCCCGGTTGAGCCATCCGAGGACGAACCAGAGTATGCCTTTGAGACGAAGCTCCGAGTTGGGTTGATGTTTCCAATGCTCAACGACGCCAAGCGACAGCTATTGATTGGAGCTTGGCACCTGCACGGGAATTACACCGTGTTTCTCAATATGTCGCGTCAGGGACTCCGAAGTGAGGACCTCGTTCGGATTGAAAGGACAACGAATGAACTCGAACAGCAATGGATGAGTTTGAAAGCGCGGTTGGAGGACTTGATGCGCACCACGAATTTGACCGCTGCGCAACGCGAGTTCATTCAGGAGGAGCTTTTGACGCCAGTTCTGCCGAGCGAATAGGGAGAGACTGCGCTGTGGTCGTATGGAGAGAATAGCAGCTACTTCTCGCGCATGGCCTCGGCGATGGTTGCACCAAGGTCAATTTCCAGCACACGGGCGATCCGAACCAGCGTATCCAGTGTGGGGACGCGAAGACCGCGCTCCACGTAGCTGACCATCTGACGCGACAGGGCAGCCCCTTCCGCCACCCGCGTCATGGACAGATTTCGGGCGAGGCGTTCTTGATGGAGGGTCCGGGCCACACGGGCACAGACCTCCTGCACTGTGGGACGGCGAGGCACACCCGAGCACTACAACGCTCACTGCTTGACGGTGGACGCAACTATTGTTACGGTTTGTTGCGCCAAACCGCTTGTCGTCAGAGGTCAATGCCATCCGCTCTAAGCAAATCCTACTGCCATGCCGCAACCGCGCCAAAGATTTCAGAACAAGCCGCCCCACACGACCGCAACGCTCCATTGATCCATGAACAGACAAGAACTGAAAGACCGCTTCGGCAACCGGATCGGCGAGATCAAGGAAGACTCGAACGGGAATCAAACCCTTTACGATCGGATGTCGAATCGTCTGGGTGAATACCGCAAAGACAGGAACGTTACACTAGATCGCCTGGGAAACCGCGTCGGTGACGGCAACCAGCTCACAAGACTTCTGACGTCGTAACGTGATGACGCATGAACGCGGTTGAAAAGGCCATCGTAGCCATCTTCGCCTTACCAGTGCTTGCACTGTTCATTGGCTTCAGTCCGCTGATCCTCATTGCGTGCCTCATCGGGCTTGCGCTCACCAGGGATCGTTCGCGTGAGATCAGGATACTCCGCAATGCGCAGCTCCGCTTGAAGCGCAAAGAAGAAGAACAGGATGACCTGGCGTTGGCGAAAGAAGTGTTTGACGCCTACAAAACGTTGGACATCCCGCCTGACCCAAAGCTTTTCGGTCCTCATGCAGAGGAGCAGCTAGAGTTGATATTGAAGACCCACAAAACACCCGATATTCCGGCTGCTGAGCCACCCCCCATTCCTGCACACTATCACAATTAGGTCATTCCAAACCCTATCAATGGAGCCGTCGCCACGCAAGTCAGCGGGGCGCTGGAGATGGCCACTGTGAAAAACGAGCAATACGAACGTATATGGTGCACCGACAGGGGCACTCCCTTCGAACCCTGTGATAGCGCAATCTGCATGCGTAAGGGGGAGGAAATCGCTTGAGTGATCGCGTGGTCGACTACCCTCTTGGCGAACGCTTCGCTCCTCAGCGCTGGCAGGACCTTGTAGGTCGGGACTCCATCATAGAACGCCTCCAAGAACTACGCCGCGTCGCTCATGCCGAAGACCGTTGCATCGAATCACTTCTTTTCTTCGGAGACACCGGCCTCGGCAAGGCCAGCTTAGCACGAGTATTGGCGAATGAGGCTGGTATCGCTTTGAAAACCCGGGAGGTGCAAGCGATTGAAACAGGAGCTGACATTGCAGGTGTCTTAACCGCAATTGAACGAGGCGATCTTTTGTTAATTGAGGAAATACACCGGATGAGCGCGAGTGCTCAAAGTGTGTTTGCATCCGCTATCCAAAAGTTTAGCATCGATTTACAGATAGACAGCGGTCGCTATGCGAGGTCGGTTCCCTTGGTCCTGCCACAATTCACGCTAATCGGGACGACCAATGATCCATCGGCGCTGACAGAGCAACTGCAGGATGCCTTTTTAGTGAAGTGCCGTTTTGCTCAGTTGACGATAGACGAAATCGCGCAGATTCTCGGCAATCAGGCGAGTAAATGGGATTTAGGATTAGATAAAGAGGCGGCGCTGAGGATAGCAGAACATTCAGGAGGTAAACCGGCTGTGGCCTACCGGTTGTTGGACTGGGTTGCGCGATATTGCCACGCGACGCAACGCGTCAAAGTGAATGAGGAAGCCACGATTGCGGCGTTGTGGGTTCTTGGATACGTGGAGGCCAACGCGTGAAGGTGCGATCGGCTTTGACGGGAGAGAATGTTCTCTATCTCGACGTTGAAACCCAGCGCACCGCGCTGGAATGCGGTGGATTCACCCGTGCGGCCATGCGCCGCCGTGGGTTGGCCGTAGCAGTGACGTGGCGCAAAGCCCAAGGTGGCTATCGCATCTACCGCGAACACGATTGCCGGCAACTCATCGCTGATCTCCGAGCATCAGAATTTGTGGTGGGATTCAATTGCCGGAACTTTGATTACCAAGTCATCCACGGTCACGTTCGATTTCGCACGCCTCGCACCCTTGATCTGTTGGATGTCGTCGCCAAAGCTCGGGGATTCAGGATCGGACTGGATGCACTGGCGCAGGGAACATTTGGTCGTGCGCGTCCCAGCAATGGCACCGACAATGTCGCCAACTGGCAGGACGGCAAAAGATCAGCGGTCGAGCGTGCCTGTCGTCGTGATGTTCTGCTCATCCGCCGCCTGCACGAACACATGATCGACACCGGCTGGGTGGCCTACCTGGATTCGCTTGGTGATCGCCATGAGTTCAAGGTTCCTGCGAAGGTGCTTGGCAGTTGCATCCGTTAGTGTGCCATTCTCATTGGAGCAGCGCCGCGCCGACTCGGGCCGCAAGAGCCCGCCCGCAGCGCGAGGAACCTCTCCTCCGCGTCCTACGCAGGTGTCCTGTCAGACGGCTTGGGCGGTTCCAGCGCCAGCAGCAATGGCTTTAATCTCTGGCAGCATTCACTTGCTCGCACACGCCCTAGCCGAACAAGTCGTTCTGCCGTTCAGGAGGCATCGACGAACATGCTCCGTGGGTCGGGAAAGACGTCACTTGCCTACAGGCAGTTTTCTGAAAGCCAAATAGCCGGCGGCCAGCGTGGCGATTGCACCAATGGCTTTGCAAATCCCAGCCCACAACGCAACCGTCTCATCAGGCGGTTTTGCCAGTTTCAGAAGATTGCTTGCGCCTTTAATTGAATCCGGCCCCATCGAAAGGGAGAGTGCTGCCACCATCAAGAGGACGACAATGGACCACACTATAGCGGCTGGTGCTACAACTTGAATCAAGATTTTCAAGGGAACGATTTGCAATGGGCGAGGCCCCTGCACCGCATCAGTCACCTCTTCAGCGTTTCGGATACAAAGCGGAATTAATGCTCTCTCGATCAGTCGTTTGCATCCAATCAGAATTCGCTCCTCATTGTAGCGGTTTTTCACTTCGATTTCGTTCGGCGTGATGATTGCCGCGTCGTCGTTCGTGCATGAAATCTCAATCTTTTCTGCTACCACGAGTACGGGCATGTAGAAGAGGATTTTCAAAACATAGTTCGTTCCCATCTTAAGCACGTATCGACTTTCACTGACCAATGGGTCTGGGTGAACTAGCGTTTCGGTTGCCTTGAAACATGTCCATTCTGCTAGTGATTCTCGTCCGATGCGATAGATGCCACGATGGCGGTAAAAGAGCGAGTCTTTGAAATCGGCACTGTGGTACAGCACTTCGCACGTGTGCTGCCAGTGGGCATCCTCCGCGTTTTGACCAACATACGGTGCAGAGATTGGCACTAAGCCCGTCTGACGGGCCATAAGGAAACTGCCAATTCCGCGTTTTGAATTGGCTGGATCCACGTTGGGACGATTTTGAAGCGCTTGAAATGGTGGCGTGAAATCCAGTGGTGCCGCAGGGGCACCGTAATCAACATAATTCTCCACACTGAGTGCCAAATAATAGGTGTGACCGCGCTTCCAGATTTTATGGAGTGACAAGCTGCGCAATGGGAAAAAGGCAAAGTCGTTTCCAACAACATGTGCGTATACGATGAAGCCGCTCAACCGTCCTGAAGGTTGAGTCACACTCCCGTCAGAGCCGACGGGCCAGTTTTGAACCTCCGGGTCTACTTGGTCTTCGTTGTAGCGGAAAGTGAGGAGATGGTGTCTTGCGGTCGCTAGAGCTTCGACGGCAGCAGCGCGATACAGCCGATTCAGGTCTGAAGTGAAACAGTACAACTCCATGAGGGCTCGAATGATTTGCCATCCGACAAGTGCCCGTCAAGAGTGCCGTGCCCAACACGTCCGTTGCTGAGTTGCGCTTTGAAGGATTTTCAGTAAGGTCTGGGTTGTGAATGCAGCCGAAAACCTTGCTCATCGCGTCTCACTTCTGCGCAGGAATCTTGAACGTGCATTCTCCGCAGAAACAGCTCTTTCTGGTGGCACAGGAACAGGCCCAAGCGCAGGGCAATGCGCTGCCACTGCTTGCATTGTTCTGAAGAATTTCGGGGGAGATTTTGTCAGTGCAAAAGTCAACGGCGAGAGCCACTGGTTCAATCGAATTCACCTCCCGGATGCAACGGTTGACGTTGATCTCACCGGCGACCAATTTGGCAGGGAGCCAATCCAGATCGGTCCGGCTGGCGGCCTTTATCCGGGCACACAGATTCGAGGCTCGGACGAACTCAATGCCGAAACGCGGCACCGAGCGGCAGTGCTTGAAAAGCGTCTCAACGTGAGCGAGCAAGATGGAGGGTGGGATGACTGGATGCCCCGTCCAGGTTCCAAGCAAGCAGAAAGGCGTGAAGGTTAATGCCGTCCGGTCCGAGACGGTTCGCTGTCGGCCACGGCTTGGAGGCCGAGTGATTCTGAGAAGCTCTTCTCGTTACCGCTGGGGGCGCAGAGGGGAACCCATTACGCTGTACAATTTGCGAGGCTATTTTCTTTCTGCATCGGACGCCACCGAGCAGTTTGTGATGTGGCTGTTGATTCGCCATCAATACTCCTCCGGGAGAAGGATGGTCGTCAGGCTGCGATCCGCTTCGGTGATGATGTAGAACTTGGTGCCATTGGCCGCCCGATAGGCCGACAGCAGACGGTGACCGCCACGCAACGCGTCCTCGTTCGCCTGCCGGTCTGCATCGCTCACCTCGCCCCAATCCCCCGCGATATGCCGCTCCAGCGCGCTCATCGCGTCAACGAAGGTCACGTCATCCAGAACGCTCAGAGTGATGAAGAGTTGGCCTGTGGCGAATTTGGCCAATGGGAGCCGGTAGGGTGGCTCACTTTTTGACATCAATCGATTGCACACCGAAGATACTATTCAAATAAATCTCCGTGCTGGTCTTGGGACATCGGGACTCTTGCTCCGTGGGTTATCGGATACGCTAAAGTGTGAGAGCTAACAGTCTGAAGCACGTCAGGGCGGGTAATCCGACCTGAGAGCCAACGCCGCCTCCAGTAGTTGGCTATGGCGGCCGTCTGTGCCTTCGCGTCGCCCAATTGAAGGAGGTATTTGGGTTTCGACTGAAACCCCATCAGGATTTCACGAAAATTCTCGGCCAGCGCGACACAGTAGACGACACGAGGATTGCCATGGCGAAGCAGTTCGTCAGTAGGGAATCCAACTTCCCCAAGACCGTCACGCAGTTTGCGCATTAGCGGGTTGACTCCTTCTCCGAATATACTGTTCACCTTGCGGCCTCCGCCGGCCCGGCCCAGCAACGTCTCAAGATAATCAATCGAAGTTTTGCTGAAGTGGTACGAACCATATCCCTTGCTCACTCCAAGGTCGCAATACTCAACGCGAGTAGCTGAATCCTTCCCAAGTTCCGCAAGTGGGAGGCGGACGCGATTATATTGACTCGATCCGACACCGTACAAACTCGTTGTCGCTAGAAGCACGAGATTCGGTGGCCGCGTGACTGCCCTGCCCTTCATGGATGACGCAATCACACTCTCCTGTCCAGAGTAGCGTTCGCGGTAGAATTTCACGACCTCTGGACTGGCGAGCAAGAGACAGACAAGTTTGCCTCCCAGCACGGCATTGTAGGGAGCTACAGCACCGCAGATGATGACATCCATCATGTCCACACCAACGTGTTCCGCTTTAACGAGGCGGATTAGCTTCCGAATGGAATGCCTGGCTGCAGAGTCTTCCAAAGCCGTTTTCAATGAACGCAGTCTTGCGTCGGACATGCCCGCGTTTGCCAGCACTGAGCGAATTTCAAGAAGGAGTGCGAGGGTCTTAGCCCGCTTTGCACGGAATAGAGCCGTGGCAGCCCGGGAATCCCAATCTGGGCTCGCCGCTCCATTGCTTTTGTGCTGAGCTGCTTCAGGATTGCGCCTGTGCTCCCGGGTGGCTTTGTCCGCCTCGCGGCCCAACCGTTCGATGGCGTCCCCCGTTGGCTTCTTGATTTCCTGCCGGGTGATGACCCCTTTGTCCAAAAAATCTCGCCTGTAGATCGCGCCTATCAGGCGCTCGATGGACGCATATATCCACCGAGCTGCATGGGATGTTGGCTCTTGCAGTAACTTCGCGAGGAAAGTCTCAGAGTCCCAGCCTATCCATTGGTCTCGCAATGTCTGTTGAGCCATGGAACTGCCCAGAGCAGCGATGCCGATGACAGGGTGATTTGGTGCCGCCGCATCCCTCACCAAGATCATCATGCTTCTGCCAGGGAGCGACTTGTAGGTGCTGACCCAAGTGTGTCGGAAGTACCTCCAGATTTCGGACAGCTTGAAACCCGTGTATCGGCAGGCTACCTCCGGCTCTACCACTTGGAGATATGGATCGATCGCGGATTCCAAAAGTTCGAGGCGTTCTCGTTCGGCTCCTGTCTGCGCCGCCATTTCCAGTTGTCTCCTCAGATCCCTGCCCTCCCGCATCAGAGAAAATATGGAAACCCACCCCCTTGGGCCAAGGCGACGCTGTTCCATCGATTTGACGAACTCCCGCACCGACACTTCACGGAGTTGAGCGTCCCGCTCCAACAAATGGCCGGCCCGGATGCGCTGTTTCAGTTCTTCAGGGGAAATGCCAGCGTCCTCAGGAGCAGAAAGCTCCACACAATTTCGCTTTGCAGACACCGTCCATCCCTGCGCAACCACGTCTACAATGACGCTACAGGCGAATTTTAAAGCGATTTCTCCCCGTGTCGGGTTTTGCCTCCCAAGTGCATCAATATCATCGCGAGCAAGTTCCAGAGCGGCAACCCGTTGCTCTGTGGTCGCGGTTCGCAGGCGCTTGCAGAGTGATCTGCAGAAGGAGCGGAAGGCATTTTCGTGTCCATGGAGTTTTGGCCGGATCGCGATGATGCGACCGGCTAGGTCAGGAACGTTGCCAAAGTGTTGCTCCATGCGTGGCGGAAAACCTCTATCCTTTGCCGATCCTCCGGCATTCGCGCCAGCGCGAACTCACAGCGGGCCAAGGCGAGAAGCAGCAATTCGACCGTATATTGCATTTCTCCACCCTGTTCTCCTCTGTCGCCATCGGTCGGCCACACCCGGCGAACGAAGGGATGATTTTCGTTCAATGTGACCGCGAGCCTTGTCCCGTCCAAGCTCGCCTCGAACAAATCCTCACCCTCAAATGCGTTGAATCGGAGGCGGTACTCCAGGCCTGCGATTTGTCCCCGGCCACCTTTGAATCGTTGACGTGGTGCCCGCTTCGTCTTCCGGTCATTTTCGCCGGGTGGCTCCATAAGATTGTCGAACCGTTCGGCAAGCGATTCTGACCGTCTGCGCAATGCGGCATCCTTCACTTCCGTAAACGCCCGGCGTGCCCGCGCGTTCAGTTCCCGGGCAGTGCGCTCCAGGTCCGGCACCAAAATCGACAGTAGTTGCTCCGTCGGGTGAATTTCCTGCTTGGTGTGAGTAACCCCAAACAATTCGTCCAGATCAGGGTCGAAGCAGACCTCGCACCGCCACCAATCGTCGTAGTTTTCCTTCCTCTTCTGTCCCATAAAGAACCAGCCGCAATCAATCTCACGACCCGCACGGACAATCGACACCCCAGCATTTTTGGCGATGCCCTGCGAGTTCTTTTCCACATTTGAGAGCCCGTGCCATTCACTCACGGGCAATTCGACGAAGCGAACATTGATGATCGACGACTTCACCTGCCCATTGCCGTTCGAGATCGTCACTTCAAAGGTCAGCACAGGACCAAATGGTGAAGCGCCTACGAGGTTTGCCCCCTCTCGCGTGAACGTCGGGTCGAACGGAACGACGACTTCTCCGTTAACCACAATGCTCTTCTTGGCCCATATCTGATAACGGAAGAGTCGCCCAAGCTCGACTCGCAGCCGTCGGGTGAGGGGTCCAAGTTTCCGCTCCAGAAGACGATCACACTTCCGCCACGTCACAGCAGTTCCCCGCTGAAATAGCGAGGTTCGCGTGAACTCAGTCCAACTCACTGCATACGGCTCCGGAATCCCCTCGGTATGCCCCGAGACAATTTCATCAACATCCAGATACGTCCCGGAGGCAGCCATGCCGTCGCAGGAACTCAGGATTTCAGCCCGACGAGCGTGGCTGAGTGACGCGTTCGGCAGGCCCATGCCATATCGTCCGTGACTGTCGCGCTGATTGAACCGCGAACTCCAGCCAAACTGCAAAGCATGACGGAGTGTTTCGACATTCATGCCAAGCCCGTCGTCTGCCACCCGAACCAACACATCTTGGGCGTCATCGATCTTCCGCTTTTCGAGCGTGATGATGACATTACTCGCTTTGGCTTCGAATGCATTGTCCACCAATTCTGCCAGAGCTGATCCTAAACTTTTGTAGCCGGAGTCGCGCGTCGCCTGAATAAACTGGTCCGCGACAACCAACGGAAATGCTGTGTTGAGCATCGAATCTAGAATTTGTTTCGGGGGAGCGGCGATGCCGCTCCCCCTTTGTTTTTCGTCAGTTGACACCGAGCGCCAACTCCTCCGCGCTCTCATTTGCTGCGGCAGCATCTTCGACAGAATCGCGGCGATCCAGCAACTGAAGCCGGACCTCAAGCCCATCCGACCACTTCTTGCGCTCAAGTCGGTACCAAATCTCTTGGTCTCCATCCGAATCAAGCTCGCTGGATCCCAGAACCATTAAGAGTAGTTCGAGTGCAGATTTCAGACGTGGAGTAGCGCCCGGCCCCGCGTACACATCAGTATAGAACCGGTGGCGGGTGTTCAGGAAAACGCGCTTTTGAGGTCCGTACAATTCGACCCGATAGAACGGCGCACCCTCAAGTGCCTCGAATGTCACATCATACTTTTGCTCGTTCAATTCCGCCAATTTTTCCTCCGCAACCTTCTCCTTTGGCTGGTTTGTTTCCTGCGCTGTCTTTTCAACGTCGGCCATCACCTTCTGGCGAGCTTCCTTCTGTTTCTCTTCGGACACAGGCGGCTTCTTCGACTGAAATTTGTCGGCTTCCTTCATGATCTCCGTTGAGGTCTTCGAGGTGCTCGACTTCGCATCCTTGGTCTCCCGATCTCCTTTGGATTTCTTAAACGCCTGACGCAAATCCTTCACGATGATTTGAGGAATGCCTTGACTCTCAAGCACCTCCCACAACTTCTCGCTCAAGGTCACCTGCTGCTTGTTCACCGTTATGCCGAATTCTTCATCCAGCGCCGGATCAAAATCTAACTCAATAGCCCAGTTGCGGTCATATGTAACTACAGTGGTGTTGCTACTTTCCTTCTGGTAGTCAGTCCGCGTCACCAAGTCAATTTGCCGGCCAGCGCGCGTGACAATCAAATAAGCATTGTTGGACTTCATGATCGGAAGCCGCTCGTTCTCCTTCTTTACGGGGCCATTCTGGAATCCGTCTGGCATGAATGAGATTCGCAGCCGAACTGATGCGGTGCGCCCGTCCCTCGTCTTCACATCAAACTGAATCGGCTCTCTTCCCTGCGCAAGAACCCCATTCTTGACATCGTAATACCTGGCGTTTGGGTCCAGGAATAGCGGATCGACCGGGGTTACGAGCTTTCCGTTCACGAACATTTTCGTCGTACCCAATACACCCCGGTAAATCAGGCCGAGGTGTTCCATCAGGTGATTGTGAAATCCGGTGGGCTTACGGTAGCCTGAAGTCAAACGGTCTGGCTCTGAGAGGAGGATCACTGTCCCGCTTTCGAGCACCCGTCCCTCCAAAGCATCCTGTACGAACCGCGGCAATTCTGCGTTCTCAGGAAGGGGTGCAATCACCATGCCATCATCGGTCGTGTGTTTACCTAAGACGATCTGATCCAGATCGACGGCGACGCGATGCCAGTTGCCGCCTTTGAGCTTCGAATAGACCTGAAATCGCCGCGCGATGCTCACGGCTGCGGACGGCAAGCCGAAGCCGAAACGACCAAATCCCGATCGGTCGTTGCGCCGATGGGTGCCGCCCCACAATACCGCTGCACGAATCATTTCGGGCTCCATGCCGTGCCCGTCATCGATGATTGCGATGTCCTCAATTTCCGTCGTGCCGCCCTTCTGAACTGGCGTGCTCGAAACGACGTCCACACGCTTGGCTTGAGCCTGAA
>Ga0206911_1210_pt1 | contig 11213 bp, 4 predicted proteins | sample Alteio_BWOrgHeat_74_FD_152956 | JGI IMG/M metagenome (GOLD analysis project Ga0206911, IMG submission 152956) | Enriched cells from forest soil in Barre Woods Harvard Forest LTER site, Petersham, Massachusetts, United States -... | ecosystem: Environmental > Terrestrial > Soil > Temperate forest > O...
TCGTGGCGGACAGCTTTGGTGTCTTGGATACTGACAATGGTTCGGTGGACATTCCCAACACTCTGGAAAATGTCAGCATTTATAACAACGTCGGGGATGTGGATATTTTGTCACTTTCAGATTTTACGATCGAAGGGATGAATTCGAGCTATACGGTTTACGCCGGGGGCAGTGTGGACATTCAAAGCGATGGCACGTTGAACCTGGGAGAGGCAAATACCGTGGGCCGGCTGGATAATGGGCATGACGTGGCGATTCTTGCCGGCGGCAATGTGACATTGTCCGCGGGGCTGACCGCGGGTGGGGATTTGAATGCGGAAGACACGGAAATAATTGCTGGTGCAAATGTGAACATCACCAGCGGCGACGTGTTGGTGTTGAATTCAGTCAACAATGTTTCGGATACCGGCGGCATAGACATTGAAGACTCCGATATTTATGCCGGCAACAATGGCAGCTTGGGGGTGGCTTCATTTACAGGCGGTTCGGTGAATATTAACGATCTCAACGGCTCGGTAACTTTATTCAGTGACACCATTCACGCCTACAGCGGCCACGTTAGCCTTGGTGACGTGAATATTTACGGTAGCGGGACGCTCGATGCAAAGGACATTTCGGTGGACCTGGAAGATACCTACATTTACGCCAGCGGTGATGTTGATGTTGAAGGCGGTGACTCCGTGACGCTGGGTGGCGAGAGCGACGGGGAAGTTAACGCAGGTGGCTCCATTTCCATCAAGGCAGATACTGGTGATGTCTACGTGGATTATGGCCTCTTTGCTGGCGGCGACGTGAGCATCATTAGTGGCGAGGCAACGCCAGTCTCAATTGGCAGCCCGACAACAGGCGGCAATATAGATGTGGAAGACTCGGATCTTTACGCCGGTGATAACGGCAGTTTTGGGCAACCTTCAACGACCGGTGGCTCGGTTAACATTTACGCCTACAACGGCAACGTGACTTTGAATAGCGATGGCATTTATGCCTACAGTGGCGAATCCAGCGATGGTGACGTGAATGTCACCGCCGGGGGGTATGCTGACATCGAATATTCGGATGTCAATCAAGACGGCTCGGTCTCTGCGAATGCCGGCGATTACGTCAAGCTCTACGACATTTTCAATGATCGATACGACGACAACAGTAGTGACACCTACCTGTCTGATTGGAATATCACCGCCGGTTCCTATGTGGAGATTGACGCAGATGCCAACGTGCAAATTTACAACAGCGATATTTATGCGGGCAACGGCGATGTGGACATCAACAGCTTTGGCCCGGTCGAGCTGGCCGGAGACAGCATCGTAAGCGACGGCGGAGACATTACCATTGGCAGCAGCTCGATTGAAGCTTGGGATTCAGTGAATGTCACCGCTAATGACGGCAGCGTTTGTATCTACGGCGGTAGCAGCCTTTATGCGGACAATGGAGATGTAAACATTACTGCCTATAGCGGCGGTATAGACACATATAACAGCACAATCGCAGCGAACGGCTCGGTGTATCTGAGTGCGGATGGAGATGTTTTCATCAGCGATTCGCCAATCAGTGCGACGGCGGGAAACTCGCCAAAAGGGGAAACGACAAGCGGCGATAAGGTTTCGATTTCGAGTGGCGGAGAGCTGACAGTTAATGGAACGTTTGGCGACAACGATTACGGTTATGACATTGGCGCCGATTCAAAAATCTGTTTATGGGGTGCGGATGGCGTAAGCATAGACGATGCATTGATCGAGACGCTGGATGGAAACGCTTGTGACAAAATTGGGATCACGGCCGACGGTGAAATAGACATTGCGGGTGGGTCGGAACTTTATTCGGATGGCTCAGTGAAAGTTGAAGCATACGATGGGAACGTAAACATACTGAACAGCAAAATCACAGCAAACGGCGGAGATGTGTATGTGTCATCCGATGATGGGATGCTGACTGTCAACGCCGGGCATTCCTTTGAAAATGTAGATTCGCTGGCGGACACGGGTGCTGACATTAATGCGGAGGGAACTGTGACGCTGGATGGCGATTGCGTGAAGATCAAGGACACGGCGATTTATGCCGGGGATGAAGTGGACATCACTGGCGAGGATGGAAGCGTGAACATTAAAGATGCGGACATCGAAACGGGTTCCGGAGACGTCAATATCACAGCCTATAACGGAAACCTGACGCTGGATTCCGGCTGCGCAGATTATGGCGTGTACATTGAAGCAGGTGGCTATGTGAATTTATATGCTGACTCTGATGTGAACATTTATGACAGTGAAATTTATGCTGATGACGGGGACGTGACCATCAACAGCGGTGAAGATTTGAATTTGGGCGATGGCAACCTTGAAGATGGGGTCTATATCGAGGCGGCAGGTGGGGTGACCATGACCGCGGGCGGCGATGCGGATATTTTTGACAGTTCGATTTTCGCAGACGGAGGCGATGTTACCATATCGGCGGTTGACACGCTCACGATCGGAGGCGGAAACAATTACAATTCAATTTCCGGCAACAACGTCTCGCTATCTGCCCAGAACGATGGCGTTCATATTTCCGACGAAAGCATGACCGCAGTCAATGGCGATTTGACCATCAATGCCGGAAGTGACAATGAAGATTTAGGTTCGGTTCGTAAAATCGCCAGACAGTTCGTTCCTGGTGACTCCGTGGCAGGTTTTGCAATTTTTACTCCCGCAGACCAGGTTGTTTCCCAACCTGACATAGACGAGGAAGGCACAACCCTAACCGATCCCGGCTCAATTGATTTGATAGCCACTGATACTGCAACTGTTAACAATTCCACATTGACCGCAGAAGGGGGGCATATTGGCATTTCAGGCGACGGGGCAATAGCGATAACTGGAAGCAGCGTCTATGCGGATGCCGGGTACGCAGACATTACATCTTCCGGCAGCACGGTGGATATCGACAACAGCTATATTTACGCCAGCGGGGATGTAAATATTGAGGGCGGCGGCGCACTGACGCTTCAAGACGACAGCACAATCGAGTCGTATGGAGCCAATGGAGTCTCTTTGAAATCCGATAATGCCGACGTTGACGTCAATGGCAGCTCCGTTTCTGCTTATGACGGGAACGTGAGTATCAGCGCCCTCAATCTTCCTGGTGTCGGCGACTCAGCCTATCCTGGCGCTGCCGTGGACATTGAGGACACCTACATTTACGCGAATGGTGACGTGAACGTTGAGAGCAGCGGTACGTTGACGGTGGGAACCAGCAGTGGCTGGACGATTGATGCAAACGGCGCTGTGAATTTGACTTCCGATTACGGCGACGTAGACGTGGATAATTATTACATTTATGCCTACGGCGAAAATGGCGTGAACATTTCGGCGTTCGGTGGGATTGACATGGAAAACGACTACGACGTTGAGGCTTACAATGATTCAGTGTCGTTGAATGCGAATGGGAACGTTTATCTAAATAACGACGACGTTTATGCCGACAACGGCAGCGTGGGCGTTCAATCCGGTTATAGCGGTGTCGACATCGAAAATAGCTATATTTACGCCAGCGCCAATGTAAACGTTGAAGGCTGGGGAACAGTGACTCTGGGTGATAGTTCCGGTGACACGATTGACGCCTACGGATCGGCCTATTTGACTTCCGATTGCGGCGACGTGGACGTATATGATAACACCTACATCAATGCCTACAACGGAGGCGTCAACATCTATGCCAACTACGGAAACGTGGATGTTGAAGACTCGCACATCAACGCCAATAGCGGCAATAATGTGGACATTTCCGGGAGCTCGCTTTCGGCGACCGGCGATGTAAATGTTAATGCTTATAGCGGTTATGTTGATATTCACGCCGCTGGTAATGTTTATATCAGTGATACGACCATTTCACTTGGAGGAGATGTTTCAACTGATGATTCCAGCGTCACTGCCGGGGCGGGGGACGCTGGCACAGGCAGTCTTAACATAGCCACCGGCAGTGAACTTTCCATATCTGGAGATTATGTTTCGCTCTACAGTGATGATATTGAAGGCAACAACATCTCCATATCTGACGGTTCTTCACTTACCGCCAACAACGGCGACGTTAATATAGACAACTACGGCAGCGTGACCATCAGCTGGAACAGCGGCAATGACACGTTCGGGAATTATTTATATGTAAACAACATTTCAATCTCCGACTCGACCATCACGGCCAACAATGGAAATATTTACATCAAAAATTACGGCGACCTTAATGTTCCATATTTTGGCGAAGATTCTGATGTGACCGCCAACGAAATTTCCATTTCTGATTCTACGATAGCCGCCAACTCCGGCAACGTAGCCATTTCCACGTCCGGTGGCATTGATATTAACAGCAGTGTGATCAGCGCAACCGTGGGAATTCAGCCTGTCGGGGAGACGATCAGCAGCGGCGATTCAATCTCCATCGCCGCTGGGGGGACGGCAAGTGTTAACGGGGAGTATGGTGAAAATGAATTTGGTTACGATATTGGCGCGGATAGTTCAGTGTGCATCTGGGGTGGAAATGACGTGGATATCAACAACGCATGGATTCAAACCTTGGACGGCAGCGTTGCCGATACGGTGGGAATTTCGAGTGGTGGCGACGTGACGGTGGATAACTCATTCATTCTCTCTTTCGGCGACCTAAGCGTGAAGAGTGGCGGAATGTTGACGGTAGATGCGGGTCATGACTTTGGCCTCATCGAATTGTCAGAGTTTGTGAACGACTTTGACATTTATGCCGGTGGAAATTTATCGCTGGATGGTGGTTCCGGCGCCTCTATCGTGGATACGGCAATTTACGCCGGTAGTGAAGTGGATATCACCGGCGATAACGGGGATGTGCTGGTGGAAGACGCGGATATTGAAACGAGCGGTGGGAACGTAAACATCGCGGCAAAGTATGGAGATCTGACGCTGGATTCCGGCAGTGCTGAATATGGCGTAACCATCAATGCCGGCGGCGATGTGAATCTGACCGCTGACGGAAACATTTCCATTTCTGATGCCAATATTAACGGCAACGACGTGAATATTAATGCAGAAATCAGCAATGACTCCATTGAGCCTGCAACCAGACACAGCGGGCATTTCACTCCGTTTAATTTTTCGAGCAAACCTGTCTTGAACGCCAAAATTGGAACTGGATTCGCGATCATCAACCCGGCAGACCAGACCATTTCCCAATCTGACATTGACGAGGAAAGCACGACCATCAACGACCCTGGCTCGATTGATTTGATAGCCGTTGACACGGTGACTGTAAACAACTCAACGTTGGCTGCTGATGGCGGACATTTGGGTGTTTCCGGCGGTGGGATCATCAACATTTCCGGCAGCAGCATTTACGCTTACGGTGGCGATGCTACCATCACCTCCTCCGGCGGAACCGTGGACGTTGAGGGCACGTTGATTGCCGCCAATGGCAACGTGATTGTTGACAGTAGCGACACGTTGACCTTCGGGAACAGTTCTGGGGACACAATCGAAGCCATCAACGGAGTCACTCTGACCTCGGATACAAGCGAGGTAAATGTTTATGAAAGCGATATCTATGCGTACGGCGGTGATGTGGACATCACTGCAAGTTTAGGTGCTGTGGACATTGAAGATAACAGTATTTATGCTTATAATGGTGGCATAAATATTTCCGCCTCGGGAGACGCCTATTTTGATTACAACGACATATATGCGTATGGTGGTGATATTGTAATCAGCTCCTCGGATAACACCGTTGAAATTTATAATAGCTATCTCTACGCCAGCGGGGATGTACAGGTAACCAGTGAGGGAATGTTGACGGTGAATGCGGGGCATGATTTCAACAGCAGCTTTTATGAAGACATTTATGCGGGTGATAGTGTGACGCTCGATGGTGGCAGTTGCGCTGCCGTCGTGGACACAGCAATTTATGCACAAAATAATGTAGCGATCACCGGCGATGACGGAAACGTGCTGGTGGAAGATGCAGACATCGAGACCGGCGCTGGGGACGTGACCATATCCGCGACTTCCGGGAATTTGACGCTGGACTCGGGTGACGCTGAATATGGCGTTTATATTGAGGCTGGCGGGTCGGTGAATCTAAGCGCGGATTCGGGGGTGAATATTTTTGACAGCAGCATTTACTCCGACGGCGGCGATGTGAACGTAACGGCCTATGGGGGAAATGTCGACATGGAAAATTCGGACGCTGAAGCAAGCGGGAGTTTGAATATCATGAGTGAGGGCAATGTGACGCTGCCGGAGTTGGACTCTATATCAAGCGGTGCGGACGTGGATGTGTTTGATTCATCTTTAACTGCCGACAACGGGAGTGTGAACATTCATTCTTTTTATGGGGGTGTGGACGTGGAAGATACGAGCATCAACGCGGGTTCCGATGTGAACATCGAAACAGGTTATTTTTTCAGCAGCCTGATGCCGATAATACTGTCTGACGACTCCATCACAGCGAGGGGGTCTGTGGGTGTTTGGGCTACCGGAGATGTAAGCATTTTTGACAGTGAAATCAGTGCCTATGACGGCACTGTGAACATCTATTCATACGACGGAAACGTGGATATCGAGAGCACCGCCATCAATTCCGGAAGCAGCCGCAACGTGGACATTTCAGGCGAAACCTGGATTAATGCCGGTCAGAATGTAAACATTTCTGCCGAAGGAGGCACAGTCAACATCAATGCTGCCAACAATCTGACCATGATCAATTCGGAGATTGATTTGGGTGGCGACATTTCTGTTTCCGGCTCTACCATCGCCGCACAAGGCGGCGACATCAACATCACCACCGGCGGTGCGCTTTCCGTTTCCGGTGGGGGAACGGTGAATATCTCCGGCACTTCAGTTTCTGGAGATAACATATTCATCTCCGGTTCCACGATTACTGCGAACAACGGCAACGTCACAATTGCCAACAATAACAGCCTTTCCCTGCCGGACGGGGCGGGATTTGATCTTTCATCCGCCAACAACATCGACGTTTCCGGCTCCACCATCACCGCCAGCGGCAGCACGGGGACGGTTGAATTGGACAATACCTCCGGCAAAACGACGGTTGAAAATGGCTCAAGCATCGATTCGTTTTACCTCAATGTTAATTCGTCGGACGGCATCTTGATTGACGGCACCGGCGGCGGCCACATTTCAGGCAATACCATGAACCTCGCCGCCGGAATTGGCAACAGCTCCGACGACGTTTCGGGCGGCCATACGGTCACGGTTCAAAATGAAGACCTTACGTCGTTCCAGACCGTTAATGTGACTGGCCACACGGTCAATCTCGACGGAGTGACTTTTGCTAATGGAAGCGTTGGAAACTTCACATCCTTTCACGGCGGATTTTATGTCAACGACGGGCACCAGGCAGGTTACGTTAATTTCAACAATGACTTTTACGGAAATCAGGCCATTACCACTTCCACCCCGGGCGTGGTCAATACGGTTGACAATGGCCTGATTGATCTCGTGAGCACCCCCAGCAGCAGTGCCGGGCTGCACGTGGTCACGGGCCCATGACATAAAGTTTGTTTGAATTCACCAAGTCCAACGGCTGAAGAGTTACGCTCATGAATACACCTCGAAAATTATTGGGTCTGTGGTTGGGTTGCATCGTTGTGTCGGCAGTTTCGCTGCGGGCGCAGCCATCGGCGCCGACTGCGATTCAGCAGCAGCAAAATTTCCAGCAAAACATGGAAATGCGGCAGCCTTTGATTTCGCTCCGGCCGGGGACAAACGCGCCGGAAATATATCAGGGGGAAAACTCTGATGTCGGCCCGCAACATGTTTTGCGAACCCTTCCACCGCGGACTTTTTTTTCGGTCAGGCTGGACAGCCAGTATTTATACACCGACAACGTGCTTTTGACGCAGCATCCAACAATACCGGGCACCGAGTTCGTGAACACCATCCAGGCCGCGTTTGCACCCTCGGCCTACAAAATCGGGCCAGGCCGATTTTCTCCGTCGGCCGGCTATCTCAGCCAGTGGTTTAATTATGAGATGGGCAATCATGATTTAGGTGTCATTGACTTCAACGTCCAGACGGCTTTCGCCAGCGCCAAGTACCAGTTTCCGAGAAATTGGACGGCTTTCGGGGAGTTCGATTACAATCGTTTTTTAAGCCAGGCGAATTACCAGGAGTTCTACCGTGAATTCGTTCCCAGCGCCGGAGTGCAGCGGCTTTTGCAGGTCAGCGACAGTTCACTTCTGGCCTTCACCTTGCAGGGTGATTATCACAGTTCCTGGACGATAAACCCGCCGAACAATTCACAGGACCGCGCGGACGGAATTTTCAGCGTGTCATTTGCCTATCAAATCACGCCAAAAATTGTCGTCCAGCCTTACTACCGTTTCCAATACACCTATTATCATCGGTCTGACCCCGTGCATAATAATAATTACCTGAATAGTTTTGGCATTTCCGCCTCGTATTATTTCACGCCCAATCTGTCGTTACGTATATTTGCCAATGACGACATCAACGAGACCGATGACCCCATGCTACAGAAGTATCATGCTTATAACTTCGGGGCAGACCTGTCATGGGTCATCCGGTTCTAAAACCGTTCAAACAATTCCTGCCTGTTTGAAAATTCAGATTTTTCAGCTGGCTGGATTTTGGAAGATTCTAACCCCGGCTTAGTGATGGCAGCCACAGCCGTGGCCGCAGGAGCCTTCTTCGAGATCGGTTGCAGTTGGCACCCGGCCAAGCTCAAACGTTTTGGAAACGACTTTTTGGATGGAATGTTGCATTCCATGAAGTTCCTCCTGCGCGTCGAGGAAAGCGCGGGCGACAGGGTTCTTCAGCAGCTCGTCACGATGTTTCTCAAATTCAGCGACTTCCACGCCATCGAGCGGCTGCCCGCTGTGCTGTTTCTCGTGAAGCGCGTTGCCCTTGCTCATCACGGCCTCATATTGGCCGCGCGCTCCGGAATCAGCCAGAAAGGTATCAATCCGCCGGCGGATGGAGGACATTTCAGGTTGCTCCACGATGGTCTGGCACAGTTCGCGAGTTTTCTCTTCAATTTTTGTCGCCATAAAATTTAATTTGCGGGCATAATAAATCACAGTTCCCGCTCAAAAGCAATCGGATTGGTAAAATTGAGCTTTTTGTCAATCGACATAAGGATTTCGGTCATTTCTTTTTGGACTAACAGATTGACATTATTGTGACAAATCGTTAAACCATTCTGCATTCACTATGCAACCAATTCATCTTCACGGGATTGATTACACCATACTGATCGCATACGTCGCTTTTGTCATCGGCATTGGCTGGACGCTTGCGCGTTACATGAAAACCTCGGCGGACTTCCTCACGTCCGCGCGCTCCATCCCGACCTGGGTCACCGGCCTCGCGTTCATCTCCGCCAATCTCGGCGCGTTGGAACTCGTCGGCATGGCCGCCAGCGGCGCAAAATACGGCATTGCCACGGCGCATTTTTACTGGGTCGGTGCGATCCCGGCGATGGTCTTTCTCGCCGTCTTCATGATGCCGTTTTACTACGGCTCCAAGGCGCGCTCGGTTCCGGAATATCTGCAGATGCGGTTTAACAAGCCGGTGATGGGATTGAACGCCATTGGCTTCGCCGTCATGACCGTGTTTGCCTCCGGAATCTCCATGAACGCTCTGGCCAAGCTGCTCAACCAGCTGCTGGGTTGGAATTATCACTTTGCCCTGTTCGTCTGCTCCGGCGTCGTGCTGGTTTACGTTTTGAAAGGTGGCCTGACCTCGGCGATTTACACCGAGGTGCTGCAGTTCTTCATGATTGTGCTTGGTTTCGCTCCGGTGGTTTATCTCGGTTTGAAGGACGTCGGTGGCTGGAGCGCCATGACCGACAAGCTCCATGCGGTCGCCCAAAATCCGATGGCGTTGGATCTGAACACCAAAGCGTTTGCGCCGGATGCCTGGACCAGCGTGTGGAAGCCGCTGCTCGGTGGACCGTCAGCCAATCCGATGGGCGTGGATTGGTTCGCCATTGTGTTCGGCCTCGGCTTTGTGCTGTCCTTTGGTTATTGGTGCACCAACTTCCTCGTCGTCCAGCGCGCCATGGCGGCAAAGAACATGACCGCTGCGCGCAACACGCCCATTGTCGCCGCCATTCCAAAGATGCTATTCCCGGCGTTGGTCATTCTGCCTGGCATGCTGGCCGTCGCGCTGACCGCGATGCCGGATAAAAATTATCGAATTCCGCCGCCAATCATTGCGCCGGAGAATTACACCAAGGCCGTGGACGTTATCAAAAACGCCAATCCGCCAAATCCTGCCGCCGAAATCAAAGACGTCAGCGACGCGCTCGGGCAAAAAGTGAATGCGGATAAAATTACCGCGCTTATCACGGCCAATGCCGCAACGAAACTTTCTGACGATCAAATCAAGGAAGGCATTTACAATGCCGTGGCAGCCTACGATTACGACAGTGTCATCTTCTCGCTGGTGAAAAAATATTGCCCGGCCGGCCTGCTTGGCCTTGCGCTCACCGCCTTGCTAGCTTCGTTCATGTCCGGCATGGCAGGCAATGTCACTGCCTTCAACACCGTCTGGACCTACAACCTTTACCAGGCCTTCTTTGTGCCGAACAAAAGTGACGGGCATTATTTCTGGATGGCCAAGTTCATTACCGTGGTCGGCATCGGCTTGAGCATCGTTTGCGCCTATGTCGCCCGGCAATACAACAATGCCATGGACATCATCCAGCTCGTGTTCGGCTTCGTGAACGCACCGGTGTTCGCTACGTTCCTGTTTGGCATGTTCTGGAAACGCACCACCAGCATCGGAGCGTTTTGCGGCCTGCTCGGCGGCATCATCGGTTCGACCCTGTTCCATGCCTACACCATCGCCCACGGCAATCTGCCGGGCGTCAAGGGTGGCTACCTCGGCGTGAAGGTTGAATTTCCCAGCGAAATGGCGCAGAACTTCTGGCTGGCGGCGTTTGCCTTCACCGTCTGTCTCGTGTTGACATTGGTGATTTCATTGGCCACCAGCCGCACGAAGAGCGATGAACAATTAAAGGGCCTCGTCTACTCGCTCACGCCGAAAATCGTTGATCACAACGTGCCCGTCTGGCAGCGGCCCGCCGTCGTCGGCACCGTCCTGCTCGCCGCCTGCGTCGTCTTGAATTTTATTTTCTGGTGAACACAAAAACTTAACCGAAAGAAACAATTATGGGACTCGATATTCGCTGGCCAATCGGCCTCATGTTCACGTTCATCGGCGTGCTGCTCGTGA
>Ga0206911_1212_pt1 | contig 11133 bp, 7 predicted proteins | sample Alteio_BWOrgHeat_74_FD_152956 | JGI IMG/M metagenome (GOLD analysis project Ga0206911, IMG submission 152956) | Enriched cells from forest soil in Barre Woods Harvard Forest LTER site, Petersham, Massachusetts, United States -... | ecosystem: Environmental > Terrestrial > Soil > Temperate forest > O...
GCCGGGCAGTTGATGGTGATCATGCAGGAGGCTTTTGCCGGAGTGCGTGTGGTGAAAACCCATGCCCGGGAAGACTATGAGGCGAAACGTTTCAATGCCGCGAATTTGCAAATGCTGCGCTTCGCCATGCGCTGGCGCAAGGCGCAGGAAATGGTCACCCCCGCCGTCGAGACCGTGGCCTCGTTGGGCATTGTCGGGGCGCTGATCTATGCGTGGTACAAAGGCCTCGATTACGGCCGCTTCACCGCCCTCAACGCCGGCCTGGTCCTGCTCTACGACCCGGCGAAGACGCTCGGACGCATCAATATCCTGATGCAGAAATGTCTCGCCGCGACGACGAAGGTGTTTGTCCTCATCGATCGTCCGCCTGCGATCAACGACGCGCCCGAGGCGCAGCCGCTGGCCGTGTCGCGCGGCGAAGTCCGCTTCGAGGACGTGACTTTCACCTATCACGGCAAAGAGGTCCCAGCCTTGAGCGATCTGACGATTCGTGTGGAACCGGGGACGACCTGCGCACTGGTCGGCGCCACGGGCGCGGGCAAGAGCACGCTGTTTTGGCTGCTGCAACGCCTCTACGAGCCGGCGTCGGGGCGCATCTTCGTCGACGGGCAGGACATCACGACTGTCACGCAGGCCTCGCTGCGCGAGCACATCGCCATGGTCAACCAGGACACGTTCCTTTTCCACGACACCATCGCGGCGAATATCCGCTATGGCCGGTTGGACGCTGCGCAGGCTGAGATCGAGGCGGCCGCCCGCCTTGCTCACGCGCACGACTTCATCCTGGCGCAACCGCAGGGCTACCTGACCGTCATCGGCGACAAGGGTTGCATGCTTTCCGGCGGCCAGCAGCAGCGGCTCTGCATCGCGCGGGCGTTCTTGAAGGACGCGCCGATCCTGCTGCTCGATGAAGCCACCAGCGCACTCGATTCCGAGACGGAGAAATACATCCAGGAAGACCTGGAGAAACTCGCCAAGGGCCGCACCGTGCTGGCGATCGCGCACCGCCTCTCGACCATCCAGCGCGCGGACCAAATCGTCGTGCTCGAGAATGGGGCGATCAAGGAAGTGGGCACGCACGCAGAGCTTTTTGCCAAGAGCGGCTATTACCGCCGGCTGTACGACCTGCAGTTCAACCGCCACCATGGCGAAGACGTGCCGCTGGCGGAATTGACCGGAGCGGTTTAGAAGTAACGCCCCCGTGAAAGGCCTCGCCCTCGTTCCCGCCGTCTTTTTCCTCGCCGCACCCTTGGTTTCGGCGCAGGAAGCTTACGGCACGATTCGGGCCACCACGCGGCTGCGCCCGGACGGCTCAAAGTGCACGACGATTGTCAATCCCGACACTCATACGGCCGAGGAAACAATCAGCGACGCCGCGAACAAGGTGCTGAAAAAGACCACCTACCTTCTCGGCGACGGCGACATCGCCGTCGGCGCGATCTTTTACGACGCGAAAGGTACTGTGGTTTACAAGGCCAGCTACCAGCGCGATGGCGCCGGACGCGTAGCTGAGGCGGTATTTAGCGCGCCTGATGGCCACTATCTCGGCAAGCGTGTTTTCGTCTACGGAGCCGCTGGCGACATCGCCACGCAGGTCGTTGACTACGATGCCAACGGGCAAGTAATCGCGCAGGCCCAGCCGGCGGCGGCAAAGTCGTCAAAGAAGAAGCATTGAGTTTTTCCAACCGCGCTGCCGGCCGCTCACGAATAGACATTCCACGATCCATGAACGACCCCATTCGCACCCAATCTCTCACGCCGCTGGATTTCGATATTTCCAAGGAACCCGTCCCAACCGATCCGTCGGCGAATCCCTTCCGACTGGTCGTCGATCCGGTCATGCGGGTGCGGTTGCGGCGGGCGCTCTTTGAGCTCATCGAAAGCCACGACCAGGAACTGGCGCGCTACGTCGCCGAGGGCAGCCTCGCGCTCGACAGCTACAAGGAATACATCGAGCTCTTCGCGCACAGCTTGAAACAAACCATGAGCAGCCGCGAGGGCGTGGCCTACCTGCTGCAAGCCTGCGGCTTCGAGGTAGCCAAAGACGACGTCAATCTCCAGCCCGAGACGCGCTGGAAGGTGCAGCGGTGAAAGAAAAGGCAGAACATCCAAAACCCAACGCCCAACATCCAATTGCGCAAGCGAATGTGGCGGCGCCTTCTTCGATTGGATCTTGGATGTTGGGATTCGAGGCTTTGCGAGAAGTCCGCGGTGCCGTGGGGACGATTGGGTGTTGGATGCTAATCCCCACTTTCCGCCACGCATTACGTGCCGCACGACATAAAGCACGCACAGTACGCACAATCCCAGCACCACCCCGCGTGCGATCGCCTTCGCCGGTGAATTCGACGCCTTCGCCAGTTTTGCCGTGGGAGACTTGCGCGTGGCCCGCACTCCCGGCGGCAACAGTCCCTCGCCATAGCGGAACCGGCCCCGCCAGGCCTTGTTCACGAGCTGCGGGAATTTCTCCGCGATGGCGGGAAAAAAATAGCGTTCGGTGGCCTCGGCATCCTTCGCGTCCCAACGCGGAAACGTCACGTCGAGAAAATCGACCAGCACCTTGCAGTGCGCCTTGGTGACACCTGCGAAATAATCCGCGCCCGCCGTCTGGCAGAGATCGAAAAAGAATTGGGCGCGGTTCTCCATTTTCGCCTGTGCTTCGGCGGCGAAAAGATCGGGGTAGAGGTGCAGCCGGTCCACACTCCACATCGCCAGCCGCCTGGCGTTCTTGGGATCGCCGATTGCTCCGGCCACGAGTTTGTCCGCAGCGTCCGTCAGCAGGCCCGCCGGAATCACGATTCCAAAATAGCTGAGAAAGGCAATTTGCGCGGCGGTGGCCGGTTCCATGTCGTCACTGGGAGCCGCATCCAAAGGCGCTGGCGTTGGTGTTTCCAGCACCTTGACCAGCGGTTCCCAGTCGGAAACCCCGTGCCGGCACGCCATGTCCACCTCCTGCACATCCCCCTGCTTGAGCAGGGTGCGCACGGCCTCTTCGCTGAAGGGCCCGATCTTTTTGCCATCGCGCAAAATGTAGATGTCCATGGGACTATTGGACGTCGGATGTCGGATGTTGGGTGGCGGAAGTTCTGCCTTCCCCTTTTCCGACGCCGATCTCCTGCTGCTGCACCGCGGCGCCGATGCCTAACAACCCGCCGATCTTCTTGCGCAGCTCGCGCTGGATGGTTTCAACCCGCGAATTTCCGTTGATGACCTCGAAGCCAAATTCCTTCTGCATTTTCTGGAACTCGTTTTGCAGCATGCGCTGGAACTTCACGAAGCTCGAGAACATGTCGCGAGAGAGCCCGAGGTCCATGCCGCTCTCCCAATAGTCGAGAGTGCTGTTTTTTTGAAAGTTGCGATCGACGAGTTGCGCGGCGCTCACGCGGAAATAAAAGACAGCATCCGGGACGAGCGCGGGGCTGTAGAGATTGCGCGTCCAGACGCGATCCGCGCCGCGCACGAGATCGCGCGCCATGAGCGTGTAGATGTAACGGTCGGCGAGAACGATGAGCCCGGCGCGCAGGGCGGGCACGATCTCGTGCACGAGTTGATCGAAGAAATCGGTGGCATAGAAGAGCGACATGGTGGTGTGCGTGAGCACGTTGCCCTGCTTGGCCTGCTCGAGTTCCTCGCTCACGAGGTTCGAGCGGCGCAGGCCCATGTGGCGCACGGCGTAACCATTGGCCTCGAGCCATTGGCTGAGCAGGCCGATCTGCGTCGAGCGGCCCGAACCGTCCGCGCCTTCAATCGCGAAGAGCTTGCCGGCAAAGGTCGGCTCGCGGACTTCCGGCAGACGCCGGCCGAAGAATGGCTGATCCTTCAACGGCATAGGCGGCGGCGATACCCAGGCAGGTCGATTTTTTCCCGGATGAGGTTGCGGACCTTGGCCTGCTGAATGTGGATTTCTTCGCTGGCATCAATCGCCGTGAAGCCAAATTTCTCGCGCATGGATTCATACTCCGCGAAGACTTTTCCCTGGAAGATGCGGAAGCTTTCGTACGGATCGGTGCTCCAGCCCATATCGAGCCCGGCTTCATGATACTTCAGCGCTGGACGCCCTTCGAGGATGCGGGTGAGCGAAACTTCCAACGGCACCCGGAAGTAAAACGTGATGTCGGGATGCACCGCGAAACTGTAGAGTTGTTCGATCCAATCGCGGTCCACACCGCGCACCGCATCACGCGCGAGAGCGGTGAAGATGTAGCGGTCGCACAGAACTAGATAACCGGCGCGGAGCAGCGGCAGAATCTGGCGCTCGTAGCGGTCCGCGAAGTCCGTGGCGTGGATGAGAGAAAAAGTCGTGGGCGTGAGCAATTGCCGTTTCTTGCCTTTCGAGGTGGATTTTCGGACGAGAATGGACGAATTCCATTCCGTAAAAAAGACGCGATAGCCTTCGAGCTCCAGCCAGCGCTTGACGAGATAGATCTGGGTGGATTTCCCCGAACCGTCGAGCCCCTCGACAGCGAGGAGCTTGCCGGAGTAATTGCGTTTTGCGGTGACCACGGCCAGCCATATCCGGGAAACTGCTGCGAAATGCAACTGAAAACCCGGAAGGCGGGCCGCGTATTGTATGTAAGTATCTTATTATAAAACACTTATGAATTTAGATGATCTCGTTGCCGCGGCCCGCAAGGTGCGCGAGAACGCTTACTCTCCCTATTCCCGTTTTCAAGTAGGAGCCGCCTTGCGGACGGCGAGCGGCCGCATCTTCTGTGGGTGCAATGTGGAGAACCTTTCGTTTGGGCTGACAGTGTGTGCCGAGCGAGCGGCGGTGTTCGCCGCCGTGGCGGCTGGCGAAACCAAGTTTGACGCGATTGCCGTGGTCGCGGACTCGGTCCAGCCGGTAACGCCGTGCGGGGCCTGTCGGCAGGTGCTGGCCGAATTCTCCGGCGACATGAAGATTTGCTCGGCGAACCTGCAAGATCAGCGCTATGAGACAACGATTGCCGAGTTGTTGCCCCGGGCGAAGGAAGGTATACTCGGGACATAACGTTCCACGTGGAACACGCCCATGTTCGTCTATCCAAAACAGTATGATGTGGTCGTCATCGGTGCCGGCCATGCGGGCATCGAGGCTGCCATGGCGGCCTCGCGCCAAGGGTGCGAAACCCTCATGCTGACTCAGAACCTGGATTCCGTTGGGCAGATGTCCTGCAACCCGGCTATCGGCGGCCAGGCCAAGGGACAGATGGTCCGCGAGATCGACGCCTTGGGCGGCGTCATGGGAATCAACACCGATGCTACGAGCATCCAATTTCGCATGCTCAATTCCGGCAAGGGGCCAAGCGTCCGTTCGCCCCGCGCGCAGTGCGATAAGAAGGCGTATCAGTTCCGAGCCAAAGCAATCCTGGAACGGCAGCCGCGGCTCGACCTCAAGCAAGGCAACGTCACCAAGATCCTAACCGAGGATGGCCGGGCCTGCGGAATCGAGACTAATCTCGGCTTGCGAGTCTTGGGTCGGGCGGTCGTGGTGACGACCGGCACCTTCATGCGTGGACTGCTCCACGTGGGCTTGCAAAACCAGGCCGGCGGGCGGATGGGCGACGGCTTTTCCACACTCAGCGATTCTCTGCGCGAACTGGGTTTCGAGGTCGGCCGCTTTAAGACCGGCACGCCTTGCCGCCTGAACGGACGGACCATCGACTTCTCCCGCTGCGCGCGCCAGGAAGGTGACCAGCCTCCGCTCCCCTTCTCCTATGTCCCGGAAGAACTGCGCGAAGAGAAGCATGACATCTTTACCCTCAACCACTGGCGCGACGGCGTGTTCCACGTGGAACAGTTGCCCTGCTGGATCACTTCCACAAACACTCGGACGCACGACCTCATCCGCGCCAATCTCGATAAATCCCCACTCTACGCCGGCCGGATCGAAGGCGTCGGACCCCGCTATTGCCCATCCATCGAGGACAAGGTGGTCCGCTTCGCCGAAAAGAATTCGCACCAAATCTTCCTCGAACCGGAGGGTCGGCACACCGAGGAATACTACGTCAACGGCGTCTCCACCAGCCTGCCGATGGAGGTGCAATACGCCTTCATCCGCAGCATCCCGGGGCTCGAGAATGCCGAGATCATGCGACCGGGCTATGCCGTCGAATACGACTATTGCCCGCCGACTCAACTCCACCCTACCTTGGAAACCAAACGGGTGCCGCGCCTCTACTTCGCTGGCCAGATCAATGGCACCTCCGGCTACGAAGAGGCCGGCGCTCAAGGACTGATGGCCGGCGCCAATGCCGCACTCAACTTGCTCGGCAAGCAGGGCCTCGTGCTCTCGCGAGCAGACGCCTACATCGGTGTCCTGATCGATGACCTTGTCACCAAGGGCACGCCCGAGCCGTACCGCATGTTCACCAGCCGCGCCGAGCATCGCCTCCATCTCCGCCAGGACAACGCCGACCTGCGCCTTACCCCTATCGCCCATCGCTACGGTCTGGTGGATGGATGCCGGTGGGAAAAGCTGCAAGAGAAGCTGGCTCGGCTGGCGCAGTTGCGGGAATTCAGCAATCAGACCCAATTTGAAGGCGTCAAGATCTCACAATGGCTCCGCCGCCCCGAATTCACCTACGGCGGCCTCCCGGCGGAGTTACGCGCGGGTTTCGCCGATGCGCTCTGGGATGCCGTGCAGATCGAACTCAAATACGCCGGCTATATCGCCCGCCAGGAACTCGCCATTGAAAAACTGCGCCGCAGCGAGGAGAAGCTGCTCCCCACCCATTTGGACTACCAAGCCATCTCCGGTCTGCGCGCGGAAACCCGGCAGAAGCTGTCCTCAGTCCGTCCTGCGACCTTCGGCCAGGCCGCGCGCATCAGCGGCGTCACGCCTGCCGACCTCGCATTGCTTTCTGTATTCCTGGAGAAGCGCTAATCAGCAAGGAGCTTTAGCGCCGATCCAGGGCTGTCGGCAGCGCACCTGTAGGGGGAAGCTGCTTTCCAACGCGCATTCCAATACGGTGTGGCGTATACATATGTATGTATCTAAGGAAACGCTGATTTAATCGGCCCCGAAGAGACAAAACGATTGCTTAAACAAGCGTTGTTGATTAGTCTGCCTCCATGAATCGCCAAATGAGTTTCGCGCAGTCCGAATACGCCGGGAAGAAGAAGCTCACCCGGCGCGAGAAGTTCCTCGGGGAAATGGAGCGCGTGGTGCCGTGGACCCGGTTGGTTGCGCTGATCCAACCGCATTATCCCAGCGGCCGGCGCGGACGCCCACCGGTCGGACTGGAGCGGATGTTACGCCTCTACTTTCTCCAGCAATGGTACACTCTGGCCGATGAAGCGCTGGAGGATGCGCTCTATGACAGCCAGGCGCTGCGGACCTTCGCTGGGATTGATCTGAGCGTCGAAGCGGTTCCGGACGCCACCACCCTGTTAGGTTTCCGGCACCTTCTGGAGGAACACGCTTTGGGCCCGGAGATCCTTCGGGAGGTCAACGCCCATCTGAGCGAACGCGCGTTGCTCCTGCGCGAAGGCACGATCGTGGACGCCACCATCCTCGCCGCGGCACCCTCGACCAAGAACGCTAAGAGGCAGCGCGATCCGGAGATGCACCAGACCAAAAAAGGCCATGCCTGGCACTTCGGCATGAAGGCGCACATCGGCGTGGACGCCGCTTCTGGGCTGGTCCACACCGTCATTGGCACGGCGGCGAATGTCGCGGATATTGCCTGTGCCGCCCAGGCCCTGCACGGCGAGGAAAAGACGGTCTATGTGGATGCGGGTTACACCGGGGTGGAGAAGCGACCCGAAGTGATGGTCGGACACGCCGAAACCCAATGGATCGTGGCGGCCAAGCGTGGCAGGGTCAAAGCGTTGCCGGAGGGACGGATCAAGGAACTCACCAAAGAATTGGAGCGACTCAAGGCGCAGGTGCGCGCCAAAGTCGAGCATGTCTTCCACGTCGTGAAGAACCTCTTCGGCTTTCGCAAAGTCCGCTATCGGGGCTTGGCCAAGAACACAGCCCAACTGCACACCCTCTTCGCCCTGGCTAACCTCGTGCTCGCCAAACGCCGCCTCCTGGCTGCGGTGCCCGCCTAAAGTCTGCAACATTGAGCAATCCGATGACTGATAGCCGCCGCACCAATTTGCGAGACCTCCCCGCGGCGTCCTCCCATGGGGAAATTTCTCGGAGAGGATTGGCCATCGCGCACCGAAGCGATGAATTTTTGAAAACTGCTGCTCGATTTTACGCCAAAACAAACACCTGCATTATTCAGCGCTTCCCTAACGCTCTTGTACTTACCAATTGCCAGCGCCCTCCACACGTCGCCTTCAGGTTTTTTCTGTCGCAACTCTTGCAAAAATTTGGGATTGATGCGTCGCCATGCCCGCCGAACCAAGTTACGAAGAATTGCTGATTCCCGCAACGGTGAGGGCCGTCTTCACATCCCACCGGTCGTAGATTGTTATGCCTGCGGAGGGCGCGGTTTTCATCAGCTACCGACGCTACGACTCGTCCTTCGAGGCGGCTCACCTCGACAGTAGGTTGAGCGAGGCCTTCGGACGCGACGCCGTCTTTCGTGACGCAAGCCGGATCGCGCCGGGGCATGATTTTCCAGAATGCCTCCGGCGTGCGCTTAACACCGCGACTGTAGCCTTGGTCATAATCGGCCCAATGTGGGTAAACATGCCATTGGACATTGATAATTCCACGGGTTCCCGTCGTTTGGATGATCCTGACGATTGGGTGCGCATCGAAATCGAGACGCTGCTTGGACGTGATGGCGTCACGGTGATTCCTGTGTTGCTGGGGGACGTCAAGATGCCTTCACCAAATACCGTGCCTGAATCGATCAAGGCGTTATGCATTCGCAATGCAATGCATCTGAGATCGGAGTCGGAAAACGAAAGCTCTCTTTTGCAGATCGTCAATGTGGTGGGAAACCTTCTTGGACGCACGCCTCAACCGGAAAATCTGCAGCCGCATGATATCCGAAAACCTCCGCGGATTGCCCTTCACCACTTTGACTACAGCATTGCCCGCGTCGAGGGCGAGTTCGTAGGCCGCGAAAAAGAGATTCGCTTGCTCGACGACGCGTGGAGTCGCCCGGCAAGCGACACGATCAACATCGTCTCGCTCATCGGCCAGGGCGGCGAGGGAAAAACCGCTATTCTGCTCCATTGGGATGGGCTCCGGGCGCGTCAAGGCTGGCTGGGGGCTCGGCGTGTGTTCGGTTGGAGTTTCTTTAGCCAGGGCGCCAGCGCAGCCAAAGCCGCCAGTGCCGACGAATTCTTCAACGAAGCATTTGCATGGTTCGGCTTCGTCGGTCCAATACCGACCGATTACGAAATCAGGGGTCGGAAACTCGCCGAACTCATCGCCGCCGAGCGCACGCTGCTCCTTTTGGACGGACTCGAGCCACTCCAGTACCCACCAGGGAACTTCGGCGGACAATTCAAAGAACCCGCCATGACCGTGTTGCTCCGCGCCCTCGCCGGACACAACCCGGGCCTATGCATTCTCACTAGCCGCATTCCAATCAAGGAGTTGGATGAATTCGAGCACACCGGTGGCCCATGCGTGCGTCACATGCTTCGCTCACTCGAACCGCCTGATGCCGAACAACTACTGCGTGATCTTAAGGTGCGCGGGGCGAACGACGAGTTTGCCGCCGCCATTGCTCAGTTCGGCCGGCATGCCTATGCGCTGAAGCTGCTCGGCAATTATCTGGCCAACTGCACACAAGAAAAGGAAATCACTGGCTGGAAAAAGATACCTCTGCTCATCGAAGACAACCTGGTCCACCGCGGAATCCCTGCGGCCGACACTCAGGAAGGCTATGGCCGAGGAATGTTGGGCGCTTACGAGGACTGGTTGGGACCCGATAGCGCTGCCGTCGGCATCCTGCGCCTCCTCGGCTTTTTTGACCGTCCAGCCTCTCCGAAATTGTTGGCCGCCTTGCGAACGGCACCCGCCATTGACGGGCTCACCACCGCTCTTGTTGATCTGCCAGAAAGCGAATGGTTTCGCACCCTCAGTCACTTGCAGGAACTCGGCCTCATCGATCGCGGCGAGCGCGGAGAATCAGCGTCCGGAGATCCCGAATCGGAATCCCCCATTGCCACCCACGCCCTCCTTCGCGAATATTTTGCCGCTGTCGTGCGGGAGAAGTTTCCCGAAGCCTGGCTGGAAGGTCACCGTCGCCTCTTCGAAACTCTCCGGATATCCGTGCCGGAATTCCCGATGGGAATCGATGGCCTTTCTCCGCTTTACCAGGCTATCGCTCACGCTTGTCTGGCCGGCAGACGCAGCGAAGCTTACATTGTCTTCCGACACCGTGTTGTCCGTTCGAAACCCGGCATTACCTCCAGCTACAGCGCCGACCGGCTTGGGGCATTCAGTTCCGATCTGTCGGCCCTCGAGTGCATCTTCGAAGGCACTTGGAAATTGCCATTGGCCGGTATTCAGGACGCCGATGGCGTTTGGTTGCTCAACGAAGCTGCTTACCGCCTGCGCGCCTTGGGACAGGACGAAAGAGCGCGCGAGTTGATGCAGATGGCCTTCGCGAGGTGCGAGTCTCTCGAAGATTGGGAACAGGCCGCATTCTGCGCTTGGAATTTCAGTGAGCATGAGCTTACTGCGGGGAACATTGCAGGGGCCATTGATTATGCGGAAAAAGGCGTGAAATTTGCCGAGTTGAGCGACGCACTTGTCGAGCGCGCCGTTATGCCCGCCGTGCTGGCGGGGGCTCTCCAGCAAGCGGGAGATATCAGTCAGGCTCATGAATTGTTCGCCCGAGCACGGGGCCTTCGTCTGACCTGCGGCCCCGAGCATCTGCCGGCCTTCAATTTTCAAATCTTTCGCCAGTGCGATTTGCTGCTCGGCGAAGCCGAGGGGGAAGCATGGCGAATCAGTCTACGCGGATTCTATCCGGAATATCGGCCGCCTTTCGTGGCGGAGGGCCGCCGGCAGGCGATCGACGCCGCGAAAGAACTTGGCGCCCTGTTTGCATCCATGGACCTCAAGGATGGCAGCCCAGCGGAGTTCGAACCATTAGAAATCGCGTTCTATTGTCTCGGACAAGGCTATGTCGCGCTCTGTCAGGCCTGTTTCCTCGAAGACGATGGATTACGAAAAGGAGCACTCGACAAAGCAGGGGCATTGCTTTCGGAATCTGTCGAACAGTTTCAGGT
>Ga0206911_1213_pt1 | contig 11103 bp, 5 predicted proteins | sample Alteio_BWOrgHeat_74_FD_152956 | JGI IMG/M metagenome (GOLD analysis project Ga0206911, IMG submission 152956) | Enriched cells from forest soil in Barre Woods Harvard Forest LTER site, Petersham, Massachusetts, United States -... | ecosystem: Environmental > Terrestrial > Soil > Temperate forest > O...
CTCCGGCGCCCTTGATGTACTGCGTTGCGGGGGACGCGGAGATCGTAAAGCTTCCGGTTGGGGCGGTCATTACCTGAGTGAGCGTCGCGGAACTGGCGTTGAAGTTAGTGTTGGCGACGAAGGCTGCCGTGATGCTGTGGCTGCCAAGACTCAGAGCCGTGGTCGAGAACGTGGCGTCTCGTACAGCACCACTGCCACTCAGACTCCGCTGGCGTTTAGCGTCGCGGTACCCAGCAGCGTGCTTCCGTCAGAGAAGTTGACCGTGCCGGAAACTACACCAGAGGCGCTGGAGAGTGTTGCCGTAAAGGTGACGTTGGCTCCGACGGTTGCCGGCGAGCCAGAGGTTGTAATGGTAGTGACGGTGGCAACTGGAGTAATAGCGAGCGTTCCGGGACGAATGTTCGCGATGTAGTTTGCCGCAGAGGTTCCTGAGACGTTTGCTCCGATTGTGTAGTTGCCCGCGGGCGAAGTCTGAGTGGCAGTGGTGCTGTACGAGACGATCACGTCGTCGCCCGGCAGAACTCCGGTGACGGTGCCTGTGAAGGCTGGATTCGGCACCCCGTAAGCTCGCGCCGCGCTATTGACGTTGATCACCAACGATGACGGATTCTGCGTGATGGTCAGAGTGCCGTTTACCAGCGTGACGTTATAGTTCGACGTCGCCGCACCGGAGACCGCGGGCACAATGGCGTAAGTCCCGATGGGACTATTCGCTGCTGCAATCGACGTAAAAGTAGTAGTGACGGCGTCGCCATTCAGCAGCCCGGTCGTAGTCCCACTGAAGACCGGATTTGCCGCCCCGTAACTGCGACTCGTGTTGTTCGCAGTTACAGTGAGCGTCGCCTGTGTGACCGTGAGGACGCCGTTGGTCGTCGTGACGGTGTAATTGCCCACAGCCGCGCCCGAGACAGTCGGGGTAATCGGATAAGTCCCAACCGGAGACGTGGCCATGGCACTGGTTGCATACGTGACGGTGAACGCGTCGCCGTTGAGCGCGCCCGTGATGGTGCTCGTAAACACAGGGTTAGCCGCACCGTAGCTGCGCGAAACATTATTGGCAGCGACATTGAGTGCGATCGACGCTTGCGTGATCGTAAGGGTTCCCGGAACCACGGCGATGTTGTAGTTCGAAGCCGCCGGTCCCCCCACCGTGTCATTGATCGGATAGTTGCCAACAGGCGAAGTAACCATAGCGGGCGTCGAGTAACTATTAGTGAAAGTATCCCCATTCAGCGCGCCGGACACTGTACTGGTAAACGTCGGATTCGCAGCGCCGTAGGCCCGGCTCGCGTTGCCGACGACAACCGTCAGAGGCGCCGCAGTGACAGTCAGGGTCCCAGGGGTAACTGTGACCTGGTAATTTCCGGCAGCTGGACCCGAGACCGTCGCGTTGATCGCATACGTTCCAACGGGCGAGGTAACAGTGGCTGGAGTCGAATATGTAATCGTCAGCACATCGCCGTTCAACGTCCCACCCATCGTGACGCCGTTGAGCGTAACGCGAGTGGTGCTGGTAAACGTCGGGTTTAGCTGACCATACTGGCGGCTCGCGTCGAAGATGATGACAGTCAGCGGTGTTTGCGTAATCGTCAACGTTCCGGCGTTGTTTGTGATGGCGTAGTTCGCGAGATTCGTAGAGCCGGCCGCCGCGACAGTCGCAGTGATGGGATAGCTGCCAACAGGGCTCGTAACGGTCGCATTCGTTGCGTAGGAGACCAACACCGTGTCTCCAGAGACCACTCCAGTCAGCGTGCCGGTGAACGTCGGGTTCGGCCCACCATACTGGCGGCTCGCGTTATTGACCGTGATGGTGAGGGGAGCCGCAGTGACGGTCAAAGTAACAGTGCCGGAGGCCGGCGAATAGTTGCTGTCACCCGTGTAGCTGAACGTGACAGAATAAGTCCCGACAGAGAATCCGCTATTTGGCGCGTTACAGGTCGTCGTCGGTCCAAGCGTCGTATTCAGACTGCACAACACCGTCTTGCCGACGCTGAACGTAATTGCGCCCGTCGGCGCAGGATTACCGCTTGTGGTTTCAACGATCTCCGGGAACGGCTGGCCGTACACCTCAGTCTGCGCAGGCAGCGTGAACTGAAGCGGCGCAATCAGATGACCAGTGCCCGTCAGCGCTATCATCTGTGGGCTGTTGTAGGAATTGGACGAGAGCGTAGCGGTTGCGTTCAGAGCACCATTCGCAGTGGGCATAAAGATAAAGCCGACCGTGCAAGTAGAGCCCGCAATTACAGCCGTGCCGCAGGTGGTCGAGGTGGTGTCGATGGTGAAGTGCGAATCGGAGATGGAGAACGGGGACGTAGTGCTGAGGTTGCCGTTACCGAAGTTGCTGACGTTCTGCTGAACCGTCGCAGACTTTTGACTGACCGTGACAGAGCCGAAGTTCAACGTCGGGTTAGGGTACGTAATCTCGCGAATGGAACTGTCGCCTGCATCCACAACGAAGAGGTTGCTGCTGCCATCGACCGCGACACTCACCGGGCTGTTCACCAGCGCAAGCGTGCTGAAGCCGCCGTCTCCTGCATTGCCTGCCGTGCCAGTGCCAAAGACAACGGTGATATTGCTTCCGCTGCTGGTGGTCGAGGAGTAGAGGGCGTAAACGAGATTCGCTCCCGCATCCGCAATGTAAAGATCGCCCGCTGCGTCGACCGAGAGAGAAGAGGGCGAGATCAGCGCAGTGCCGGTAGCCTGGCCAGGAACCGTGGTCGTTGTAGTCCCGTTGCCTGCGACTTGGTGGAGTGTGCCGGATTTGTCTACGGCGTACACGTAGTGGCCGCCGGAATCTGCGATGTAGAGGATGCCGTTGAGATCCAGCGCGAGGCCACTCGGTGAAGCGAGGCTGGATGAGACAATCCGGTGCGATCCGGCCGCGTAAAACTCAATCACGTTGTGCGTCGATCCCGCCTGTGCGATAAAGAGATTGCCGAACCCGTCGACGCAGATCGAAGTTGGAGTATCGAGCCCGGTGACATAGCTCGTGTTGATCGTGCCGTCGGCTCCAAATCGTGCAACCGACCCGTGCGTCGAGTCCGCGATGAAAAAGTCTCCCGCGGAATCGATGGCAAGGGCGGTAGGCGTAAGCAGACCCGCCCCTTGTGGAATCACAATCTGCGGAGCGCTGCCTCCAGAGGGAAGAAGCAGCAGATCGGCGGTGCCAGCGGATTTGCCCGCTTCGAGAACATAGGCATTGCCGGCCGAGTCAACCGTCACCGCAGCAGGAGCAGCCAGCGAACCAGCGATGGTATTCACCGTACCGGGGGTGTAGACGCCAAGCGAACCGGTGCCGACAGCTTGCAGTCCCTGCAGAATATTTTTTCCTGAGATCGAGTCGCTCAGCTGAACCGGCGCGCTGCGGAGGCCCGGGCGAGTGGGGGTAAAGCGGACAAAAACCTGGCAGGTATTGGGCACTGCACCTGGCGAGGCCGGGCTCAGCGCGCCGCTGCACGTATTGCTCGTAATGCTGAAGTCAGGACCCGAGACCGCTGAGAGATTCACATTCTGGTTCACCGCAAAGGTCAGCGGCATCGACGAACTGGCGCTACCCACCGGCGTCGACGGGAAGATGATATTGCTGCTCAACTTGCGCACGATGCTGTTGCCGGAGTCCGCGAGCGAGAAATTGCCGAAGCTGTCGACCGCAATACCACGGGGACTGCTTATCGGGGCGCTAAGCGCGGAGTTGCCGTCCTGTGTGGGGCTGTAGGGTCCGGAGGCACCATTTGGAAGGCCCGCTGCAATGGTGAGAGTGGAGGACCCGAGCACGTAGCTGACGACGTTGTCCGGACTCGTCTCAGTAATCAGCAGCGATTGCGTCGGAGAGAAGGTGAGGCCGTAAGGCTTGTTCAGCGCGGTCGCGGGGCTACCGGAGTTGTCGTTGGAGCACTGGCCGGCCACCGTCTGATACGTCGCGAGGTTTGCAATCTCACGGACGCAGTTGTTGCCGGTATCCGCAATGAGGAGGTTGCCCATCCCGTCAAGCGCGAGGCCCGAAGGTGTATTCAGAACCACACTGCCCGTAATGCCCGCGCACGTGTTGGGCACAAGCGTCGACGGCGCACCGGCCATAACGCAGAGGCTCGCGCCGGGTGCCTGGCGAAGAACCTGATAGGTGCTGACCGTGGGAAGAACCTCGGTGTCCTGAAGCGAGATATAGAGATTGTTGCTCGTGTCGACTGCAAGCCCGTTGGGGCTGGGTGTCGCCGATGCCGCAGAACCGCAGGTGCCGGAGACTGTCGTCAGGGAGGAGACGCCCGAGGCTCCATTGGCCAACATGCGAACGCAATTGTGTTTGCTATCGGCGATGTATAGGTTGTTCGAGATGTCGACTGCCAAGCCGGCAGGCTGGAATAGACCCTGCGTTGGCGTCGGCGTGGGGTTCAGAGAAGTGTTGCACGTGTCGCCCTTGCCAGGTACTGCGAGTCCAACTAGTGTGCTCATCGAACCCGAAGGATCAATCTTGCGGACGCAGTTGTTCAACGTGTCCGAGAGATACTCATTGCCCACCGAGTCGAAGACGATGTACGAGGGAGTATTCAGACTCACCGTTGTTGCGGATCCGAAGTCGCCATTGAATCCAGGCGTAATCGTGCCCGCGTAGCGCGTACCGCTCTGCAGCAGAGTCAGGGCTTGGGAGTATGTGTGCGTGGGAGCCAAGGCGGATGCAGCAAGAATGCCGAGTGCGAAGAGGACTCGGACTCCGGGGAGATGGTTGACGCGCATGTTGAAACTCCTAGGTATTTACCGTGCAAAGTGATTCAGGTCGGACGTGCTGACTCAGTGGTGGAGCGCGAAAATATTCCTAGAGGTCGTGGCCCCCTGAGAGCGGGTGACATCCCGTCTCATGCAAAGAGAGTGCCAAAATGGGCACAGTTCGCAGATTTGGTTACCAATCATCTGCAACATTTGGGTGACATATCGAGAAGTATCCTGTAAAAGCTCGCCAAAGTGATGAAATTACAGGGATTTCGGTACATACATGGTTACTGTCTTTAAAGTAAGGTGCACCGTGTGTGCTGAAAAAGAGAAAACCCTTTCTCTTTTCAGAGCCTCAAGCGGAGTGGGCAGGCAGAGTGTGGAAAGAGTTCCCTGATTCGTTAGATCGAGCCTCGCCGACTCACCATGTTCCTTCTCGGCCAAAATGGACTAAGCTTTGTAAAGAGGGCGAAATCCCGCGATGATGGAACGTCGCCAGATCGTTCGACTGTGGCAGAGGGGCGGCGCGGAAGTGCTGGTAACTCTGGTGCGGACCGCAGGCTCAAGCTATCGCCTGCCGGGAGCTCGTCTGCTGCTCGACTCCCAGGGGGAGTATGCCGGGACGATCAGTGGAGGCTGTCTGGAGACGGAGGTTGTGCGCAAAGCGGCCTGGATGGTGCACGGCGGCGCAATCGTAGAGCGCTATTCGACGATGTTCGATGACACGGCAGATGTGCCGTTTGGCCTGGGATGCGGTGGCGTCGTCGATCTGCTGTTGGAGCCCGCGGACACACCTGAATGCCGTGCACTCATGACCGCTCTCAATGAGACCCTCAGCGGGATAGAGACGACGGTGCTCACGTGGCTTCCGAGTCAAGGGAGACCCTTGGGGCGAGCAGTGCTCTCGGCAAGTGGAGATTTCACCTTCGCTAGCATTGGATTGACCGAGACCGAATTGACGGAGGCGCGCGCGAGGGTTTTGCGGCCGGGCGCGGATGGAAGTGAATCTGAAGAGATCTTTGTCGAGCGGATTACAGCACCACTGCGGTTGTTTGTCCTCGGTGCGGGCGACGATGCGAAGCCGCTGGTGAGCATGGCAGCGCTGCTCGGCTGGAGCGTTGCCGTAATGGACGGGCGGTCGCATCTGGCTCGAGCAGAGCGTTTTCCCGACGCTGAGCGGGCGGTCGTGGTTTCGTCCCCGGCGGCCGCTCTGGCCGGGATTCGACCGGAGGATGCCGTCGTGCTGATGACTCACAGTTACGAGCAGGACAGGGAACTGCTGGCGACACTACTGCCGTTGCGGCCGAGGTACCTCGGCGTGCTGGGAGCGAGGTATCGAAGCTCGCTGCTGGTTACTGAGGTCGCGGCCAGGTTGGGACGGACCGTTGAATCTTGTTGTGAGCAGATCTACGCTCCAGTAGGGCTGGATCTTGGCGGCGACGGGCCGGAGGCAATTGCCCTCGCCGTGATTGCCGAGGTGCAGGCTTGCTGCATGGGTAAGCTGGTGACGTCGCGAAGACTATCGCCGGAGGATGTTGCAAGGCATATTGCCGAAGGCGGGAGCGAGCGATATCTTCAGGCGCAGTGCGCTCTTGATGTCGCGTGATGTCCCATCCCAAACGGGTTTTCCACAGATTTATTTTCAAAAGTTGGCAAATTTTCGTCCACCACAAATCACCACACAAATCACCACGAATTTGCACGTAACACCACGCGAAAACCACCGAAAAACCAACCATTTGCACCGCAATTTCGCGAAACCCCTCGACAAACACCATAGAAGAAAAATTTGACGAAACCTTAAAGGGTGCGAAGAAACTCTTCCAGCAGATTGGCCGCTACCGTAGCGCGATACTTGGCTGTGCTGCGAATGTCGTCGATCGGACGCGCCTCAGCGAGAACAGCAGCCCGGGCAGCCGCAATCGTCTCTGCACTAACCGTCTTTCCTATCAAGGACTTCTCCGTAGCAGTCAGTCGCGCCGGAAATTCACGCAGGCTGGCCGCGCCAATGCGAATGTTCTCAATGTGGCCATTCTTCATGCGCGCAATCGCTGCAATCGCCACCTTTGAAATGGCCTGAGCGTAGCGCGGACCCACTTTGCGAATGTAGGTTTTGTAACCCTTCAAGTTACGTGAGATTGTGATGCTGTGTAGGAGCTCATCCGGCTCAAGTTCTGTCTCCTTGTACGCCAGATGGAAGTCGCGATAGGGCAGAGTGCGAGCGCCACGAGTGGAGACAAGAGTAACGTCAGCGGCGTAAGCAAGCAGGGCTGGGGGTGAATCGGCGGCTGGACTTGCGTTGACGATGTTGCCGCCCAACGTGCCGCGGTTTTGATTGGCGATCGATCCGGTCCAGCTTGCAGCCTGGGCGAGGATGGAGAATTCGTCAGCAATGACAGGGTGTTTGCGGATGTCAGTGAAGGTGCTTCCGGCTCCGATGATGATCGCATCGGAGGCGACTTCAATGAACCGCAACTCCTCGAGGTTCCATAGGGAGACAAACTTTTTCGGCTGAAGGCGACCGGCGCCGAGGGCGACCATCAACTCGGTGCCGCCGGCGATCGGGGTGTAGTGATCCGGTGAGTCGGCCAGAATCTGCAGAACCGCGTCGAGCGAATTCGGAGCGATCAATTCATATTGGCTGACGTTGGAGCGCATTACTCGGCAGCTCCAACGAGGGAAGCCTGCTTAACCGCGTTGAAGATGCGCATGTAACCGGTGCAGCGGCAGAGGTTTCCGTTGAGACCTTCCTGAATTTGTAACAACGTCGGTTGCGCATACTTGTCGAGGAGGTGATGGGTAGCGAGGACCATGCCAGGAGTGCATATTCCGCACTGGGCTCCCCCTTCTTCAAGAAAGCATTGCTGTATAGGATGAAGCCTCTCGTCGATGGCGAGGCCTTCGATGGTCGTGATCTCGGCGCCCTCGGCCTGGAGCACTGGAACAAGGCAGGAGTTGACCAGATCTCCATTGATCAGAACGGCGCAGGCTCCGCATTCACCTTCTCCGCAGCCCTCCTTAGCTCCCGTGAGATGCAAATCCTCGCGAAGTACATCGAGGAGGCGCTTCATTGGCGGAGCTTCGATGTTTTTCTCTTTATTGTTGATAACGCAGGTGATGGTCATACGGTGGCCTCGCTGAAAATGGGGCCAGCAACCGCGGGATCGAGAGATTCAGTGCCCGTGTCAGTGGGGCGGGTCATTCGCTCGAAGATGTCTTCGGGGAGGAGCGGGATCTCGGTGAAGGAGATGCCGGTGGCGTGCTCAATGGCGTTGAGGATGGCGGGGGCTGGGCCGTCCATTGGGAGTTCGCCGATGCCCTTTGCTCCGAAGGCTCCGTGAGGTGAGGGCACCTCCTCGAAGGTGACGTGAATGGGCGGGAGGTCAGCGCTGGTGGGCATGATGTAGTTGGTCATCTGGTTGTTGGCCATGTGGCCGTTGTTCCAGAGGCACTTTTCGTAGAGGGCGTAACCGATGCCCTGTGCGACTCCGCCTTCGATCTGGCCCGCTGCGAGGATCGGATGGAGGACTTTGCCAACCTCCTGAATGGTGTGGAAGTTGGTGACAGTGGCAGAGTAAGTGGTTGTGTCGACGGCGACTTCGGCGACGTAAACGGCCCAGGCGTATGCGGGATAGGCTTCGCCGCTGTAGGTGTCATCGTCCCAGAAGATATTGCCGGGCGACTCGTAGCGGACGCAGACTTCCAGTCTGCCGATCTCTTCGCCGTAGTGAATGGCGGCTCGCTTGAAGTCAGTTGAGGTGTGCGGAGTTGGTAGATCGGCTTCGGCGCGGAGTCTTTCGAGGACTTGGGTTGAAGCGCGCTCGACGAGTTTGCCGACGATCATGGCGGTGCGGCTGGCGACTGTTGGGCCGGAGTTTGGGACGACGCGCGTGTCGGGCTGAGCGATGAGGACTTCTTCGTATGGGAGGCCGAGAGTTTGCGCGGCAACCTGACAGAGAATCGTGTTGGTGCCTTGGCCGAATTCGGTGGAGGAGACGAGGATGCGGGGGCGACCTTCGGAGGTGATGTCGATGGCGACTTCGGAGGCGAGGCGGCGTTCGCCGGAGCCGGTGAAACCCGCGCCATGGAAGAACGATGCGAAGCCGATTCCGCGCTTGATGGTGCTGGTCGGATTCTCACGGTCGAACTGTTTGCGTTTGGCGTGATAGTTGGATTCTTTGAGGGCCCTTTTGAGCAGGTGCTGCATGTCGACGGGATCGCTGAGGAGCTGGTTTGTTGCGGTGCGATCGCCGGTGGAGAGGAAGTTACGGCGGCGGAACTCTTCGGGAGTGAGGCCGACGACTTTTGCGATCTTGTCCATGTGGCGTTCAAGGGCGAAGATGCTTTGGGGGGCGCCGAATCCTCGAAAAGCGCCGTGGGGCGGAATATTTGTGGCCATCGCTTTGGCGCGGACTGTGATGTAGGGCCAGTTGTAAGGTCCGGGGGCGTGTATGGTGCCTCGGGAGAGGACTACCGGGGAGAGGGTGGCATAGGCTCCGCCATCGATGGCGAAGTCTATCTCTCCGGCGAGGAGTTTTCCGTCCTTTGATACTGCGGTGCGGTGGCGGGTTCGGCTCGGATGGCGCTTGGTGGTGGCGGCCATGTCTTCGGAGCGGTCGTAGCAGAGCTTGACCGAGTGGCCGGACTTCATAGCGAGCAGAGCGGCGTGGCTGCCGATGACGGAGGGGAAGTCTTCCTTGCCGCCGAAGGCTCCGCCTGTTTCGGTCTGGATGACGCGGCACTTTTCGGCGGGGAGGTTGAAGACGAGCGTGAGGGCGTGGACGAGGTAGAAGGGGCACTGCATCGAGCCCCTTACTGTCACTCCCTTTTCTGCATCGTATTCGGCGATGACTCCATTGTTCTCGATGTAGAGCTGTTCCTGGGCTCCGGTGCGGTACTCGCCTTCGACGATGAAGTCGGCTTTTTCCCAGACTTCGTCGGGGATGGGAACCTGATTCTTTTGCATCAGGTATGTCTTGAAGGTGTTGGCCTGGTCGCCTTCGCCCCAGATGATCTGTTCTTTTTTCTCCGAGTCTTCGATGGAGTAGATGGCGGGGAGTACTTCGTAGGTAATGTGGACGGCGGCCACGGCGGCGGGGAGTACAGCCCGGTTGGGGTGGGCGAGGAGGAGGACGGGCTCTTCAGCGTGGTTGACGTGGGTTTCGGCTAGGCATGGGTGATCTTTGGTGAGGTGGACGATGCAGTTTTCGCCGGGGATGTCGGCAGCGGAGACGATGGTGAACTCGTGCCAGGGAATGCCGGGGTCGAAGGTAATGCTGGTGATGCGGCCGCGGGGGATGGTACTGCGGACAGTGGCTCCGAACCACATGTCCGGGAGAACGATGTCGTCGACATATTGGGCGCGACCGAGGACCTTTGCGACACCTTCTTTGCGCGGAGGCGATTGGCCGACGATTTGGGGAGTTCGGGCCATGAGTAGGGTAAAGAATAGAACGAAATCGACCCAGGCGCGAAGTATTGGTGTGGTTTGGACGGTGTCAGGCAGGGAACAGTCACGGTTCAGTTGGTGATTGTGTGTGCTCTTTTCTTGTGTTCCTAACTGTTTCAGGGGGGTACCCCCCTCCCCCTTGCCTGCGCGTAAGTAACTTGTATTCATAGCTTTACGCTACGTCGATGTCTGCAAAATAGTCATAACAAATGGGTTACGGCTAAAATATTCCAAACAAATGGGTTAGGGCTTGGGTTAACCTTGTGGCTTTGGTTGTTTTCAATGACTTAAGCGTGTTGCGTTCTGCAAAATAGTCCAAACAAAGGAGTTGCGCGTAAAATACTCTTTCTAAATAAGTTAGCCCCGGAGGTGTCCGGGGCTTTTCTTGATTTCTAATTTAATTGTCCGGGGCTTTTCTTGATTTCTAATTTAATTATAGCGGGTTGAGTGTAACTAAAATGCCAAATGGATGTTGTTGATGGGGAATGGGTTAGGTGGTTTTGGGACTTGACATGCGATTTCTGGGCCAAAAACGCGAAAAATAATTTTTGGTAGGGAGTAAGGTCAATGGAACCAGTTGCTTTGCGTTGGGTGATTTTTGCAAGACTGGGCGTCGGCGAAAGCAAAATACAGGGGTCCTTTACTGCGTTCAGGATGACGACTTTAAACAGGCAACTTCGAGCGCAGGGGAATCAGTTTTCAGTGATGGGTAACGGTGGCCTGGGCGGTGCGGCTGAAGTCTTCGTAGAAGAGGCGGTACCCGCCGGTGTTGCCGGGGATGGAGAAGAGCACGGCGGAGTGGCCGTTGCGGGCGAAGTCGGCCGCGCCGGCTAATTGCATTAGGTGGCCGACATGGTGGACCTGGCCGGTGGGAGAGATGGCGAACCACTGATCGAGGAAGGCGGCTTCGGGAGGGCCGTCGCAGCGGTAGCCGTTGAGTGTGACCTGGA
>Ga0206911_1215_pt1 | contig 11078 bp, 2 predicted proteins | sample Alteio_BWOrgHeat_74_FD_152956 | JGI IMG/M metagenome (GOLD analysis project Ga0206911, IMG submission 152956) | Enriched cells from forest soil in Barre Woods Harvard Forest LTER site, Petersham, Massachusetts, United States -... | ecosystem: Environmental > Terrestrial > Soil > Temperate forest > O...
TGTGGATGGTGAACCTGAAGGAGACTGCCTGGGCGACCGTTGACGAACTGCATTTGTGGATTGACGACCAGGGCATCTACAGTCAACCCGTCTTGTCGTTTCCAGATCGAGTGCAAGCGAACACGATCGAAAGCCCGGGCTCGGCGAAGAATGTGATTACCGTCGGTGCTTGCGGCTCGGAAGACGGCAAGCTGGCCGACTTCTCAAGCCGGGGTCCCACACTGGCGCTGCCCGTTGACCACCGTCAAAAACCTGACATCACCGCACCCGGCCTGGAAAACGGTCCTTCGGAAGGCATCATGGCGCCAATGAACAAGGCCGAGGGTGGCTGCTGCTGCGACTGCTGTTATGACTATTATCGCGCTATGCAAGGGACCAGTATGTCCGCGCCGCACGTCACCGGGGTTGTGGCGCTGATGCTGCAAAAAAACGGGCAATTGACTGCCGAACAGATTCGAACGACCCTCGCAACCTTTCCGCAGAAGAACCCTAGCATGGGGACTTTACCGAATAACGACTGGGGCAATGGTGAAGTCGATGCGGAATTAGCGGTCACCAATATCCCGCTTGGACCTCATGCGATTGGGGGAGGAGGTGGTGGCGGTGGCGGTGGGAGCATTTCCAGTTTCGACGAGACCGGTTTGACCTCAGTACCTTTTCCGCCCCTGGCATCCGCTTTTTCTCAGCACACTATGCGAATCGCGACTCGACTCCGAGATTTCGCTATCCGTGGAAAGGACATCCCAGCCGCGCAGCTGATTGTGGCTCTGGTGAGCATGCATTTCGATGAAGTGTTGCGCCTGATTCGATCGAACCGGCGTGTCGCCACGCGGTGGCACCGAATGTTTGGGCCAGAATTGATCCGTTTCATGCTGACAACCAAAGTGTCGGAGCAGGTACAGCCTGCGCCAATAATTCCAGCTATACTCAACAACCAGAATGTTGGCGAGCGCATAAGCGCTCTGTTCGATGTGCTCTTTCGCTATGGCAGCACACGCCTATGCAAAGACATAAATCTCTACGGGCCCCTCTTTGTTGCGCTTCCCGGGGCCACCTTCTCCGGGCTTTTCTCCCTGCCAAACCCGGAGACGCATCATGGCGCAGGCCGGCACACTTGAACAACTCGCACAGGAGTTAGGACAAGCTCTTCAGCCGCTCGGTGCTCTGCTCGCGCCGGGTCAAGTGGAATCCTTTCTCGGGGAACTCGGCATCGGCGTGCCCAATGGCCTGGGCGCAGAGGCACAGTTCGCGGGCGCAACCGGAACCGCGATCGTCGACCTCGACGCCGCTGCCCCAATGGTCGCCGCTCTGGTTAGTGCAATCTCTGCAGGCAACGCAGGCCAAATCATCTCCGCCGCTACTCAACTAGTCGAGCAGATCGCAAAAATCATCACCGCATTTTCAAACGCATCCACCGCACTGCACAATGCCGCGAGTGGTGCAGCCGGACTGACACCAGCACAGATTGCAAACCTCGAGAACCTCGCCCAGCAGTTGGCCCGGAGACTGCTTGATTACGCGATCATCGAATATCTGCGGACAAAGGCCGCCGGCTTCGTCTCGACGCTTAGCATTATCGGCTTAATCGACGATGGCATTGTTCCAGGCACTCCCGGCGACCTCACCGCGCCGGCGTATCACGCTCGTGTCCTGCATTTGGAGCGGCTGTTCGACGTGTTCACAAAACCCCAGCAGTTTTTCCAGGAAACTTACGGCTGGGGTTCACCCACATTTGACGGCATGATCCTGTTCTCGAAGCTCAGCGAATTCTTCGACTCCGTGGGTCTGCCATCCATCGCTTCCTCGCCGCCCGGCCAGCCATCGTTCTTCGACGCGTTTTTACTGCGACTCAGCACCGATAGCACCACGAATCCGCCGGGGCTCGACGGGCGAATCCGTATCCCAGCCACGCAGGACTTCTCTCAGAGTTACACCCTCACGCCACTGTGGGCGCTCAACCTTTCCACGAGCGCGCGGTTCGATGCGGGTGTTGAAGCAAAGATCGCGCCCCCCTTCAACATCACCCTCAGCCAATCCGCCACAATTTCTATCCAAACCACAGCAGCCATGGTCGCCACTCACAGCGATGGCACTCCCATCGTGATCTTCGGTGAAACCGGCGGCAGCGGCCTCTTCGCCACCAGCCTTGGGTTCAACGCCGGCGTTCAGGCAACATGGGACGCTGGCTCCAACACCGCGACCGCCGAACCCGTCATCGGCTTCAAAGTCACTGGCGGGAGCCTGGTCATCGACACCTCCAACGCGGACGGTTTTATCGCGGACGTTACTTCCGGCATAGACATCCATGCAACCTTCGAGCTCGGCATCTCATGGGCGCCCGAGACAGGAATTCACATCACCGGCGGCGCTCAACTCGAAGTTGATCTCCCGCTGCATCTGTCAGTGGGCCCCATCACGGTCCCGACCATTTATATAGTTGGTGGCCTTGGCGACAGCGGCCTTACGCTTGAACTTTCCGCCGCTCTTGGCCTCACCCTTGGCCCCATCCAGGCATCGGTGGATCGCATCGGCGTCAAAGGCCTGCTCGCCTTCCCCGGCAACGGCGGCAATCTCGGCCCCGCAAATCTCTCCATCGCCTTTAAACCTCCCAACGGTCTCGGCCTCGAGATTGACGCGGGTGTTGCAGCCGGCGGCGGCTACATCTCCTTCGATCCCGACAAAGGCCAGTACGCCGGCGTGCTCGACGTCTCCATCCTCGACACGATCCAGGTCAAGATCATCGGTGTCATTGACACCATCATGCCCGACGGATCGATCGGTTTCTCCTTCCTCCTCATCATTACCTTCGACTTTCCTCCCATCCAGCTCGGCTTCGGGTTTACCCTCAACGGCGTAGGCGGCCTCGGCGGCGTGAACCGCACTATGTCGATCGACGCACTTCACGCCGGCTTCCGCGCCCACACTCTCGACTCGATCCTCTTCCCACCTGACCCAGTCGCCAACGCGCCGCAGATCATCAGCAACATTCGTTCGTTTTTCCCTGTTGCCGTCGGCCGCTACGTCTTCGGCCCGATGTTCGAAATCGGCTGGGGTACTCCTACGCTCATCACCCTCGCCATCGGCGTCATTCTCGAAGTTCCCGATCCTATCCGTATCGCTCTGCTCGGCCTGATCGACGCCGGCCTTCCGACGCAGGACGCTGCTCTGATCGAACTCCACATCGACATCCTCGGCACGCTCGACTTTGGGACCAAGACATTCGAGCTCGACGGTTCGTTATACGACTCTCGCGTACTCATCTTTTCTTTGGCCGGCGATCTTCTCTTCCGCCTCTGCTGGGGTGACAACCCGATCTTCATCTTCTCGCTCGGTGGCTTCAATCCGCACTTCAACACCGCCGGACTCGACATCCCCAAGATGAACCGCCTCTCCGTCAGCATCGGCGACGGAGACAATCCACGAATTAGCGCCAACAGCTACTTCGCGATAACGTCGAACTCCCTGCAGTTCGGCGCCAACGTCGAAGCCTACGCCGCCGCCGGTGGCTTTGCCATTCACGGCTATCTTGGCTTCGATGTCCTCATCATCTTTTCACCCTTCTCCTTCGAGTTCGACTTCTCTGCCGGCTTCGACGTCTCCTTCGAAGGGGCCTCTCTCCTCGGCCTCAACGTCGACGGTCTATTCTCCGGCCCGCGCCCCTGGCACCTCCACGGCGACGCCAGCATCCACATCCTCTTTATCAGCGTCAGCGCATCGGTCGATCTCACTTGGGGCGACGCCACACCTGTCACTCTCCCATCCAAACCCGTCCTGCCAGATCTGCTCGGCGCCTTCAAAGCAGCCAGCAACTGGAGCGCAATCCTTCCCGACAACACCACCCAGGCCGTCTCCCTCTCCACCCCCAAGCCCGACGACACAACCCTCCGCGTCCACCCTCTCGGAACCCTGAGCGTCAAAGAGAACGTAGTCCCCCTCGATCTCCCAATCACCAAATACGGTAACGCCACACCCTCCGACGGCACCCTCTTTTCCATCAGCGACGTTCAGATCAACAGTCAGGAAGAAGCCCGTACTTCATACCAGGACTATTTCGCTACCGGGCAGTTTCAAACCCTCAGCGATGCCGACAAACTCAGCCTTCCCAGCTTCGAGTACTACGACGCCGGCGTAAACATCGGTTCTTCCACCATCCTCACCGGTGCAGACTCTCCTCGCACCATCGTCTACGAAGAGATCCAGATCGATCCAACCGCATTCTCGAAAGTCAAACGTCTCTACTCCATGAGCACGACGGTTCACGCCTCCCTCGTCCAGCAGGGGGCCGGGTACATGTCCGCGGTCAAACACACTGGCCTCGCCAAATACAAACAAGGTCCAGCGCCCAAGCCAATCACCACCTCCGACCCGGTCTTCGTCATCACGGGGGTGGACGACATGGCGATTCGCGCCGACATCGGCGCCGCCTCCGGCACATCCTACTTCGCCGCGCGGGCAACTCTCGCAACCCATCTGACCCTCCACCCCGAAGACGCCGGCAATCTGCAGATCGTTCCGCTGTACGAGGTGACCGCATGACCAACACTGCTCTCGCCCGGTATCACTTCCTCTCCTGGACGCGGCGCGGCGTCGCCACCAGTGTCAACCAACCCGACACAGGCGAACTCCCCGACCGCGCCAGCCTCAGCGTGCAGCTCTCCGTCTCATCGCTTCAAGGCACAACCACCACCGTCACCAACGCCGACCCCAAAACCGTCGAGCTCTTCGGCCCGGGCGACGTCGTCGGCATCGATCCCCGCCACATCATCCGCACCGAGCCGCGAAACTTCACCTCCAACTACGAGCCAAACTACCTCTGCGGCATCGAGTTCGATTCACCCGATCTACCCTGGCTTTTCACTCCCGCAGCGCCTATAGGAGATCGCCTTCGTCCCTGGCTCGCCCTCATCGCTCTCAAGCCCGACGAGTTCACCCCGGTCACCACACCGCCGAATCCCCTTCCCGCCATTCAACTCTCTACGCTTGCGCCGCTGAACGACCTCGCCGACTCGTGGAATTGGGCCCACACGCAAATCAGCGGCGATAACCCCATCGGCGACGCCATGGCCTCTGCGCCAGGCACTGTCATCTCGCGCCTTCTGTGCCCGCGCCGCCTCGATCCCGAGACTGCCTACACCGCCTTCCTTGTGCCTGCCTTCGAGATCGGACGCCAAGCCGGCCTAGGTCAGGACGTATCCGCGCTCCAACACTCCGACCCCGCCTGGAGAATCGCCAAAGGCCCCAACCAGACGGCCGTTCCTCTCACCCTTCCCTACTATTACCAGTTCCAGTTCCACACTAGCGATGCCGGCGACTTCGAATCCCTTGTGCGCGCTCTCACTCCAACTGTCCTGAAGGAGGGCGTCGGATCGCGCGACATGGATGTAGCCCATGCGGAACAAGGCATCCCGTCCGCCGGGCCGCCCCTCGGTCTCGAAGGAGCTTTGCGCAGCGCCAGTACCGTATCTACCAAGTGGCTCGACCCCGACAAGACAGCATTCCAAACCGCCGTCCAAACCTTCATCAACCATCCCTCCGCGCTCACCGACGACCCCGCTAACCCCATCCCCGACGACCCGGTCATCGCGCCTCCCATCTATGGACGATGGCCTGCCGCCGTGCAAAGCGTCAATCGCACCGCACCTGGCTGGGTCAACGATCTCAACCTCGACCCGCGTAACCGTGCCGCAGGCGGTATGGGCACACAGGTCATTCAAAAAGAACTGACTCAAGTCCTCGCGTCAGCATGGCAACAGGTCGATGGCGTCCTCGCTGCAAATCAAAAACTCCGCCAGGCTCAACTTGCACGAGCAGCTTTACAGCAGATTTACACGCAACACTTCCAGATCATGCAACCCGACACGGCCCTCACGTTGACTGCGCCGCTGCATGCCCGACTCATGGCCAGCCCCATAACCATTCGCGCGACTATCCGCGCCAGCCGCGTCCCAGAGCGAATGCTCTCCCCAACCTTCCGCCGCGTCACCAGACCCGTGCGAAGACTTGCCCTCGCATCTTCGTCGGGCGGCTCCACGTCTACCGTCGTGCACAGACCTTCGCTCCTCTCGCGCGTCAACTCTGGCGAAGTCGCAATCGTCCCCGCGCCCAAGCCGCCCGACGGGATGGTCTCGATCGATCAAACCTCCAACCAGATCGCCTCCGCCTCCGACCAATCGCTGGCGAAGAACTGGAAGAAGTGGCTCCTCTTCATCATCCTCGCCGCCATCGTCCTTGCGATCATCGCGGGCTTCACCATTGGCCTGGCCGCAGTCATCGCTGTTGCGGCTGCCGGCGCAGTCGGAGGCTTCGTCCTCTACAACAAAGCCAAAGCGGCTATCGCCAACGTAACTCTTTCGAACGAACTCCACGTCTCCGGATTTACGCCGCAGACGATCGCTTCGGTTGCACCGAACCCGGCATTCCAAATCGTGTCTGCCGGAACCGCGCCACCCACTACGTCCAGCGGCACTGCGGACACCGCAGCCGCAGTCATGTTCCGCTCCGCCACCAGCGACTTCTTTGCCTACGTGCAGTCCCTGCCTATCGACCCGCCCCAGGCACCCGCACTAGACCTCGTCTCCCTCAAGACAACACTGATGCTCCGGCTCAACCCCGCCATCACTGTACCCCGCCGAATCAACTCTCTCATCAACCTCTCCTCGCTCATCACCTGGAAACCTCCGGATCCCATCGCTCCCATCATGGCCGCGCCAACCTTCACGCAGCCCATGTACGCTCCTCTCCGCGATCTCGATGAACAGTACGTTCTGCCTGGCGTCGATCTGGTACCTCCGAACTCCGTCGGCATTGTCATCTCCAACCATGCCTTCATTGAGGCTTACATGGTCGGACTCAACCACGAGATGGCCCGCCAGCTGCTTTGGAACGACTACCCAACCGATCAGTGCGGCAGCTATTTCCGCCAGTTCTGGGACGTCAGCACCTACGTACCCGAGCCAGGCGACCCCACCGATCCCGTCGCTCTCGCTGAACTGCTTAAAGATATTCCCCCTATCAACACCTGGCGGCCCCTCACTGTTCCACTAGGCGATCACCCTAACCGCACCGACGTCCCCCTCGACAACGTCGTCCTGCTTGTCCGCGGAGAGATCTTCAAGCGCTACCCCAATGCCGTCGTCTTCGCCGCGAAAGCCATCCGCACCGGCAACACCCTCGACATCGACGAGACCGACGACAGCGCCTACAAGTACCACATCTTCCGCGGCCAGCTCTCCGACGACATCACCTTCCTCGGATTCAACCTCAGCGAAGAAGACGCACGCGGCGGCACGGCAGCCTCACCTGATGGCTACTTCTTCGTCTTCCAGCAACAACCCTCCGAGCCTCGCTTCGGCCTCGAGCCCACCGAAAGCTCAAACCCAACCATCAACTGGGCCAAACTAGCCTGGACAAACTTCGGTCCCGCCCCGGCGGGCGGCGGCATCTATCAACTCCCCGACCTCGGAAAGAACACTCGCGCGATGACGATAAAAACGAATCCGTGGCGACTCTCTTCACAAGTCTTCGGCTATGTCCTCTCGGGCAACAGCGTGCCCGACATCCTCTCTCCCGCCACGCCCCCCGCGCGTACCGCGATCGCCGCCGACGCAAACAATCCGTACGACCCGAATAACAGGTGGGGCGTCAATAGCGCGCAGACCGCCTACATCCTTCTGCGCCTTCCCTTCAGAGTTCTCATCCACGCGGATCTCATGTTGCCAACACAATGAATACGACCTCCAACTCGCAGGCAACCACACACACCGGCGTCTCCTCGATCGGAGGCGTAGGGATCGTCGACCGTCCTCGCGGACTGGACGCTCGGACTCCCTTGCTCCTCCTTCCCGTCAACATCGAAACCCGTTTCATGTCGAGCGGGAATGGAAACGAACTCTGGGTGCGCATCTATCCCGACCAGATTGCCATCAACTCGCACGAACCCGAACTCACTACCCAGGAGATCCCCGACGGCCAAAGCTACTGGAACGCTATATGGAGCGCCGGACTTCCACCCGCCACCCTCGACACGATTCAAGCCCCGTGGCGCGGTCTTGCGTCTTTGTATGGTGCGCCTCGCGCTGCGTGGATTGTTTTGCAGATGACCCCGACCAACCTGTCATCGCAGCCCACCGCCGCTACACCCGACGGCGCAACTCCGAGTCCCGCACCCATCTTCCCCACGCCTCCCACTCGCGACAGCTCTTGGCAGAAACCGGCACTAGCCGCCTGCCTCCCCGATGCGTGGACCGTAGTTCTCGTCTCCGGAATTACTGCCACTACTTTTCGCAGCGGCCCAGTTACTCCTGCCCTCGCCGTCGGGCTCACCCCCGGCGCTGGGGCTTTCCCTGCCGGCTCTCCGGTCGACGCGGGCCTCCAATGGCTTGTCGACTTCGACCAGGCCCTTGCCGCCGGCATGGCCCTCAAGATTCCTCTTACTCCCGACCAGCGCGGCACCGGATTCGATCGCCTCTACGTCTACGGACTGCGCTCGCAAGGTACCGTCACCGATCTCGCCGACCTCATCGACGCGCATCACTACACCGACGGCTTCGCGCTCGTCCCGCAAGGCTCGCCCACCAACAACACTACGGACTCAAGCTCTGCCTTCTCCAGCAAGGACCCCACCTTCAACACCAGCTTCGCCGTCGAACGCCAAGGCGCATTGAACACCGTCCCGGCGGCCGACGGCAGCATCTTCGCCGGCCTCCTCGGCCTCGATCCTCAGCGCCTTGCTCACGTCCAATACGCAGACGGCGTCGACCAGCAAAGCTCAGCCGACTCCGTCACCGCCCTCTGGCCCTCCACTCTCGGATACTTTCTCTCCCAGATGATGTCCAGCGTATTCACCGTCAGCCAGATCGAAGACGCCCGCCAGTACGTCATCGACAACGCCACGCCCCGTGGCGCCATCCCGGCGTTTCGCGTCGGCCAAACTCCCTACGGCGTCCTCCCCATCACATCGTTGAAGCGGTACAAACCCACTCAAACCAGGGCCGGCGCTCCATCCATCGAAGCTCCTCTCGTCGACTTTATCGAACGCCTCTGGCCTGTCTGGTTGAAAAGCTCCGACACCGCACCACACATGCAGAACACCGGCGATCCCGATCAACAACTCGTGGCCGTCCTCGGCATGGACGCCAGTTCCATGGCCTTTCGCGGCCGCACCATCCTCGGCGACGACTTCCTCTGGAACTATCTCGATTTCCTCCGCGTTTCCGCCGCCAGCAAGCAATCCTGGTGGACCTCGCACGCCAAAGCCGGTCGGCAAGAACTCGACTCCTACGGATACAACACCTGGGACCCACGCGTGATCCATCTGGGCATGGCGCCGACGAACTTTCCCATCTCCTTCCCAACTGTACAGACCGCACCACTCTCCGAAACCGATCCTCTCGCGAATGACGCCGATCTCGGCGGCGGCGTCAAAGGAAACTACATCCAGTGGCTCCGCCAGGCCGCCATCGACGACATCCGCGCGGACAACTATCCCGGCCCGCAACCCTCCTCATTGCTCTACAAAATCCTTCGCCAGTCCATGCTCCTCGACTACGTCACACTCGCCACCAACAGCGAACTCCTCGCGGGCCGCGTCCTCGCATCGCAGCTCCGCGAAACCGAAATCATGGGCATCCCTCCCGCACAGCCCGCACCGCAACCGGCCGTCAGCTCGTGGGAGATCCTCGCCCGTCCCTCCGAACCCAACCCCGCTCTCACCTGGGCTCAATATCTTGTCAGCGCGGACCCTCCGCCGCAATCTCCTTTCGCCCGCCTCACCGAACTGCGCGCCAGCCTCGACCGCCTCGCTAAGCTTCCGACCGCCGAACTCGATCGCCTCCTCACTGAGTTCCTCGACTCCTGCAGCCATCGTCTCGACGTCTGGGCCTCCACCATCGCCAACGCCCTACTCTCCCGCACCCGCAACAACCAGGTTGCCGGCATCCACATCGGAGCCTTCGGCTGGGTCGAAGAGGTCCGCGCCTCCGCCATCGCCGCGCCAATCCAAGGCACCGAACTCACCAGCGTCCAAACCATGGATCGCCTTCGCGCCCAGCGCATCAATGTCACTTCGGCGCTTCCAATCCCCATCCAGCCTATGTCGGACAACGGCGGCTTCATCTTCGCTCCCTCCTTCGAGCAAGCCCGCACCGCGGCGATTCTGCGCAACGGCTACATGACTCACAAAGGCACTCCCGACGAAGGCCTCCTCTCCCTCGACATCTCCTCCGACCGCGTTCGCAAAGCCCTCTATCTGCTCGACGGCGTCCGCCAGGGTCAGAACTTAAGCGCACTGCTCGGCTATCTCTTCGAAAGTGGACTCCACGATCTCAACCTCGATAAATACACTCAGCCTTTCCGCGATCTCTTCCCCGTCGTCGCCAACCAACTCACCCCCTCCAGCGATCCCAGCGAAGCCGTTGCGGCCTCTAACGTCGTTGACGGTGTAGCTCTCGCCGCCGCCTTCGAAAAAGGAACCTTTACCGTCGGCGGAAACTGGGGCACTGGCCTTCCATCCGCAGGCCCCGACCAAACCTCTGTCTTCACTCTCCTAAAAACTATCGACGACTACTCCGACGCTCTCGGAGACGTCTCGATGGCCGAAGCGGTCTTCCAGATTGTTCGTGGCAACTTTGGTCGCGCCGGCGGGCTCATGGACGCAATTTCCAAAGGCGATCGCCCACCCGATCCCGACATCGTCACGACCCCACGCGGCGGCCTTGACCTCACGCATCGCGTTACACTCCTCTTCGCCGGCAACCCTGCATCGAGTGCCGCGTGGAGCAGCATCACCCAACACCCGCGGGCTGCCGCGGAACCCTGGCTCGATGCCTGGCTCAGCCAGATCCTTCCCGATCCCTCGCAAGTATCCTGCACCGTTCAGTACGCTCTCGGCGGAACAACACACACGACAACCGTGCACCTCTCAGACCTCGACATCGGCCCGCTGGACTGTCTCGCCATGGCCGACAGCGCCGAGGTCCCGCAACAATCCGAACTCGAAGCGCGCATCCTTCAATTCGGTGCACCTGCAGGCGCCACGTCACCAAAGATCGACTACACCGCCGGCTCTTCGCTCGCCTTTC
>Ga0206911_1216_pt2 | contig 10827 bp, 9 predicted proteins | sample Alteio_BWOrgHeat_74_FD_152956 | JGI IMG/M metagenome (GOLD analysis project Ga0206911, IMG submission 152956) | Enriched cells from forest soil in Barre Woods Harvard Forest LTER site, Petersham, Massachusetts, United States -... | ecosystem: Environmental > Terrestrial > Soil > Temperate forest > O...
GGTATGGACCTCATGTTCATTCTGGATTTATCGAACAGTATGTTGGCAGAAGATGTGAATCCTAGCCGACTCAATCGAGCCCAACTTTTAATTAAAAAAACATTGCAACTACTTGCCGATGATCGGGTTGGTGCCGTTGCCTTTGCGGGGAGTGCTTTTCTGGCCATCCCGTTAACCACCGATTTCGGTTATGTTGCAGAAATCGTAGACAGCCTCAACCCCGAAGCGATTACCCAGCAAGGCACGGATATCGGTGAGGCAATTGATGTGGCAATTAAAGCGTTTGAAAGAGGCGGAAGCGACAGCAGAAAAACTTCGCGAGCGATGATTCTCATTTCTGATGGAGAGGATTTTGGAAAGGGTGCAGAAAAAGCGGCGGCCAAAGTGAAAGATTTTGGTGCCGGTTTTTTCGTTTTTGGAGTTGGAACTGCCGAGGGCGCTCCCATACCGCTAAGAAATGAAGCGGGAATTTTACAAACCTACAAGAAAGATCGTTCAGGGAAAACCGTGATGACCAGACCGAATCCGGAACTACTCAATCGGATTGCCAATGATGCCGGAGGTAAATATTTTGATTTGACCAATGTTGACGACGCTTCCTACATTTTAAGTAAACAACTGCTCGCCTTCAATCGCGACTCAACGAAAGAGCAGCGTGTGGTTATGAAAATTGACCATTTCCAGTTTTTCTTGGGTTTGGGTGTCTTTTTCTTTTTTCTTTATCTTTTCATTGGGTACCGCGCCCCGGCAACTGCGATCGCCTTTTTTCTAATCTATTTAATGGCCAATCCACACTCGAGTGAGGCTCAAACCTTTGGTGGCTATTGGAAAAACAAAAGAGGAAATCAACTCTACGACAACAAAGACTTTGAAGATTCCGCGAAAACTTTTGAAGGTGCCCGAAGTAAGGATTCCGACAATCCGGTCATGGAGTTCAATGAAGCGACCGCATTTGCTCGAGCCCAAAAAAATGAAGACGCCATCTTTCATTATGAAGAGGCTACCAAGAAAGCGCTTAACCAAGGGGATTTCGAAACCGCTACAAAATCGCTCTATAATGAAGGGCTTTTGCAAAAAGAAGCGAAAAACTTTAATGAGTCTTACCGGCAACTGACAAACGCTATTGAAATGGCAAAGATATCAAACCAGCCAGAATTGGAAAAGAAAGCAAGGGAAGCCTTGGTTCAAGCCGCTCAAGAGCAACAACAGCAAAAACAAAACGAAAAGAAGGACGAAGATTCAAAAAAATCATCGGGCCCACCGAAAGATTCAAAAGACAAAAGTGGCAAAGGTGACAGCGAAGATCAGAAAAATAAAGATTCTGAATCCAAGAAAAATCAATCCCCCACTGAAGACGGCAAGAAACGCGAGTTTAAAAGCGGCACCCTCTCTAAGGACGTAGCGGAAGGTATCATGAATGATTTATCAGATCGTGAAAAGCAGCTTTACCAACATCGCATGAAAGAAAAAAAGACCAAGGAGACTCACAATGATCAAGACTGGTAAATTCTTTTTGCTTTTAACCCTATTTCTCGGCTTCCCAACAATTACGCAAGCCGAAATTCGTGCGGCTTTAGACCGAACACAAGTTCCGCAAGATGAGTCGATTTCATTGAAGATCTCTCAATTTGGTGAAAATAATGGTGCATTTAGCCCTCGTTTCGAAGCACCCGATTTTGAAGTGATGAATCAATTTGAGAGTTCGCAATTTTCTTCCGTATACGTCAATGGTCGATTTGAAAATAAATCAGAGAAAAGCATTACTTATATATTACGACCCCTCAAAGTAGGCTCGCTAAAGATCAGAAATATTTCCAATCAAGGAGATCACGCACCTGATTTGACGGTTCAAGTGGGAAGAGAAAATGCCTATCAGAAAAGTGCGGGAGAAAATGCGCCGTCGCTTCAAGGCGACCAAAGAAATTTCTTCGTGCGCGCTGAACTCAACAAGACCAAGGCTTTTAAGGGCGAACAGGTTATTGTCAGCTTCTATCTCTATCGCAGAACAAAAGCCAACATCCGTGATGTTTTGCAATATCCAACCTTTGAAGGGTTTATCAGAGAGGATTTGGAAATGCCGATCTTGTCAGGGCATCCCGAGGCCGAGGCCGTAAATCTTGGCGGTATCCCCTTTGAACGAGCGTTATTGGCAAAATATGCCATTTATCCCATCCGCGAAGGGAAACTTAAAATAGATGGTTTCTCCATCCGTGCCGATTACATTCCCAGAAATTCGGCAAATGAAGACCTGATGGAAGATCCATTTTTTCAATTTTTTTCCCAAGTTACGCCAAGAACCGGAACCGCGAAGAGTGATCCCGTAACCGTTGATTCGCTTCCACTACCGGAAGAAGGAAAAGGACCCTATTTTACCGGAGGCGTCGGCGATTTCGAATTATCGGCAGTACTGGATCAAACCCAAGTGAAATCAAATGCGCCACTCACACTCAAAGTAACAGTTCGTGGCCGAGGCAATACGAGCTTAATCGAATTTCCAAAAATGAACTGGCCAAAAGAATTCAAATTGTATGAATCGCAAGGGCATTCGAAAAACGTGGGCCAGGGAGTAACGGAAAAAACTTTTGAAGTAGTACTGATACCGGAACAAACGGGTGATTTGGTCATTCCGGCTATTCCATTTGAATTTTTTAATCCTTCCACTCGTTCCTATGTGCAAAAAAAGACGGATCCCATTCGAATTAGTGTTTCTCAAGGTGAAGCCGGGGCGATGGAACATCCGGCGGAAGCAGTAAAAACTGAACCTGGAAAAAATGCGGGAGACGGTAAAAGCTATGGAGGACTCCGGACCGGGGAGAATGTGAAAACCGAAAGTTCTGCATCATTCATGGGTCAACCGTGGTGGCGCTGGGTAGCTTGGGCTGCACTTCTTGTCTTAATTTCATTCTTCAGCCTCGTAGTTTTTGATCATTTGAAAAAGAAATCGCTGATTCAGCTGGAGATTCTGAAGAAGAAAGAGAAAATTCAATCAACATGGGCACTATTAAACCAAGACGCGAAAGAAGCACCCTTGCCCGTAGTTTTTGAAAAGGTTTCAGATCTACTCTACAAATCGCTTGATGAAGAATATGGAATCACTTCCCGCTCTTTACCGCTACGTGAACTCGCCAATATTTTGACTGAAAAACACGCTTTTTCACCAGAACAGAAGAGAAACCTTTCGAAAATTTTTGAATTTTCGGAAATGGTCCGCTTCGCCAGTCAATCGACCCCCCATGACAGCGAACTACGAAGACAAGCTCAGGAAATCATCGAAGTTGCCAAAAATTTGTGCGCTGCAATTTCCAATAAAAAGCTCGAGTAAAAAGTTGGAATCTTAGGCTTTTTTCTCTATCATTTAGATAATAACAACCCCGGGGCTCATTTACTTGACCCTTGAAAGGACATTTTTTCAATGAACCTCTACGTCTGTATCAAACAGGTTCCCGACACGGAAACTAAAATTAAAATTAATGGTGATGCCAGTGGTATCGATACTGCGGGCATCAAATGGATCATGTCTTCCTACGATGAATTTGCAGTGGAAGAGACTCTCCGACTCAAGGAAAAAAATGCAGGCAGTACTGTGACCGTTGTGTCGGCTGGTCCGGACCGTGTGGTCGAAGCGCTGAGAACTGCACTCGCGATGGGAGCAGATAATGCAATTCATATTGAACTTCCAGAGAACGCAGACAGCAATATGGCCGCAAAAGCGATTTCAGGCGCGCTTAAAAAAGAAAGTGCAATTGATCTGATTTTTTTCGGTAAAGAAGCCTTGGATGATGGCGCCGCTCAGGTTCCACAACTGGTAGCAAGTTTCATGGGCCTTCCTTCCGTTACCGTTGTTTGCGGAATTGAATACAGTGGAACTACATTGAAATGTAAGCGCGAAATTGAAGGGGGTTCATACGAAATGGTAGAAGTGAATACTCCCGCTGTAATTGCCGCTCATAAGGGCCTCAATGAACCCCGCTACGCTACTTTGCCGAACATCATGAAAGCCAAGAAAAAAGAAGTGAAGGCAGTGAAACTTGCCGACATTGGTGTTTCTGCAAGCGATCAAAAAATTAAACTAAAAAACTTCCAATTGCCTCCTCCGAAGCAAGCTGGGAAAAAAATCGATGGCGATGCAGCCGCTCAAGCGAAAGCACTGGTAGCAGCACTCCACAATGAAGCGAAGGTAATCTAAATCATGGCAAAAGTACTCGTATTTGTAGAACAACGTGATGGTAAAAATAAGAAATCAAGTTTCGAACTCATCGGCGCTTCAAGTGCCGCAGGAAACGAAACTCATGCGGTGATCATCGGGGATGGGATTTCCGGACTCGCCAATGAATGCGCTCAGTTTGGCGCAAACAAAGTACACATCATCCAAGATGCAACACTCAAAAACTATACTGGTGAAGCCTATGCTCGTGCGCTCACAGCCGCGATCAAAAGCATTTCTCCAGAAGTGGTTCTCGCTTCTCACACTCCTATGGGAAAAGATCTACTTCCTCTGGTTGCGGCTCAAGTGGATGGAGCTCTTGCCACCGATTGCACTTCGTTGCAATTTGCGGGCGGAAAACTTCAATTGAAGCGTCCGATCTATTCTGGAAAAGCAATCGCGGATGTTGAGTTTTGCGGAGCCGGAATGCAAATGGCAACTGTGAGACCAAACGCCATTGGCGCACCAAAAGCAGACGCTTCAAAAACTGCCGACCCATCCTCAATCAGTGCAGACTTCTCGAACCTTAAAACAAAAATCCTGGAAGTAGTGAGGGGCAATTCGGCAAGACCGGACGTGACCGAGGCTGCGATCGTTATTTCTGGCGGTCGTTCACTAAAGAATGCAGAGAACTTCAAAATTCTTGAAGATCTCGCAGACACCATGGGAGCAGCCGTTGGAGCTTCACGTGCGGCCGTGGATGCTGGATACCGTCCTCATCGCGATCAAGTGGGGCAAACCGGTAAAGTGGTTTCACCCACACTGTATATCGCTTGCGGTATTTCGGGGGCAATCCAGCATTTAGCAGGCATGCGTACTTCAAAGGTAATAGTGGCGATCAACACGGATCCACAAGCACCTATATTCCAAATTGCAGATTATCAAATCGTAGGAGATTTATTTCAAGTAGTTCCGGCTTTAACTGGCGAAGTAAAACACTTAAAGGAGTAGTAACTCGATGACTTGGCAAACGCTTGCGTTTTTGATCGTTGGTGGCGGTGCATTTTATACTTCTGGGAAGAAATTCCACGTTTTGTACCAGATGATGAAAGCCCAAAAAGGAAAAGCACCGAAGTTTGGTGATATCGCAAAACGAATTCGAAACGCAATCGTCTATGTCCTCGGCCAAAAGGCCGTTCTCCAGAAACCATTTGTGGGAATAGCCCATACCGCGATTTTCTGGGGTTTCATCATCATCACGATTGGTACTCTTGAGCAATTCTGCATGACCTTGTACAGTGGAGCTTCCTTCGAATTTATCGGAGAGAAGCTCTACTCTACGCTCATTTATTCTCAGGATTTTTTCACCGCGTTCGTACTCTTCGGTGTTCTCATGGCCGCCTATCGTCGTCTCTTTGCGGCTCCCAAGTATCTGACCGAATCAAAAGATGCGAATTATATCCTCCTTTTTACTGGTGGCTTGATGATCTCGATCTTCATGATGAATACTTTCCACATCCTCGGCACCAATCCATGGTTTAAGGATTCCTATTTTATCTCAAAACACATCGCAGAATCTCTCAGCGGACTTAATCTCAGCGAAGATGCGAGCCATAACCTCTATACCGGTTTTAAGTGGGTTCACATGATGATCGTTTTGGGATTTGCAATTTATATCCCAGGATCCAAACATCTGCACATCGTAGCCGCTGGCCCGAATACCTTTCTTAAAAAATTAAACCGTGAAAAAGGAATGACCACGATTAATTTTGAAGACGAAACCGTTACCCAGTACGGAGCTGCAAAATACACCGACATGAACTGGAAAGATTCCCTCGATCTTTATTCCTGCACCGAGTGCGGTCGTTGCGAAGAGCTTTGTCCGGCATGGAATACCGACAAACCACTTTCGCCAAAACGCCTCATTGTAGATTTGAAACATAATCTTTATCGTAATAAGGCCCTCATTCTTGAGGGTAAAATGGATGAGGTATCTCACGTGATCGATGATCACGTTACCGAAGATGTGATCTGGGCTTGTACCTCTTGTCGCGCCTGTGAAATTGCCTGCCCGGTTTTTATTGAGCACACGGATAAGATTTACGACATTCGTCGGAATTTAGTGATGATGGAATCCAAATTTCCTGCTGAAGTTCAGGCTGTATTCAAAAATATGGAAACCAACGCATCTCCTTGGGCATTCAGCCCTTCAGAACGCGCAAATTGGGCCGAGGGTTTGAATGTGCCAAAAATGGCGGACGTCGGATCAGCTGAAAACCTCGATGTTCTTCTTTGGGTAGGTTGTGCTGGTTCATACGACGACCGAAACAAATCGGTAGTGAAGTCTTTCGTGAGCTTACTTAATAAAGCGAATGTGAAATTCGCGATTTTAGGAACCGAAGAACAATGTACCGGAGATTCGGCCCGAAGAATCGGAAATGAATATTTGTTCCAAACACTCGCAAAAGCGAATGTGGAAACACTGAATCGTTACAAAGTAAAAAACATTGTTACTGCCTGCCCCCACTGTTTTAACACTCTAAAAAACGAATACGGCGAAATGGGTGGCCAATACGAAGTGATGCACCATTCGCAATACATCGGTAAGATGATCAGCGACGGTAAACTCAAATCCACTAAACCAATCAACGAAACGGTCACCTTTCACGATAGCTGTTATCTCGGCCGCTGGAATAATGTTTACGCTGAACCGAGAGCCGTGATCGAGGCGATTCCGCAAACCAAGCTCGTTGAGATGTCGGCCAATCACGATAAAGGAATGTGCTGTGGCGCCGGTGGCGGACGAATGTGGATGGAAGAACACATCGGTAAACGGATCAACGTGAAACGTACCGAACAAGCGCTTGAAACGGGAGCAACCACGGTTGCCACTGCCTGCCCATTCTGTATCACCATGCTCAATGATGGAATGAAAGAAAAAGACATGGTCGGCAAAGTGAAAGTGAAAGACATCGCCGAACTACTCGACGAAACCACTTAGGTGTCCGGCTCTTTTTTGATGCTCGATGCATTAATTAACTTCTACGACATCAGAGTCTGGAACACTAACTAATGGACAGGAAATGGCTCGGAATCCGAAGAGCACTAGGGCTTCATTGAGGTCTGCAAACGAAAGTTCGTTGCGGTAAACGGTACAGCTGAATTTTATTTCCGAAAGTGAGGGCACAGAAGAAGTTCCGGTCATATTAAGGATCTTCGTCGGTCCTTCATAATCACCAACACCTCGGGCGTAACTATGTCCTACGGTGAATTGGGCATTTGAAAGTCTGAATAGGATTGGATTTAGATTGGCGGATTTACGTGCTTCGGCGCCAGAAAGTCTCAGTTTTTTGCCCTGTAAATCAGCAGATCTTTTGAAGCCTAAGTCGAATCCCATGCCTCTTACTTTAATTGCGTTTTCATTTTCCGAAAGATCAGTTGTTCTCTCCAGCGTTAAATGGATCTTTTTATTTCGTAAACCGTATTTTACATCGTCGACCTGGACCGAACAGTTTCTTTCCTGTTTTACCAGACTCTGCGCGAAACTAGCTGAAGTAAAACCCATGAGAAGCAATAGTGACATTAAAATTTTCATAGTGAACAATACGCATCCGCATCTTGAAGTTAAATTGCAACGGACGGCGATTTCCTTTTCCACTCCTAATGCAGAAGTTATGCCATCTCCATCGATTGTGGAGTTACTATAAGGGAATAATGGGCTCACCTGTGTGTACAGAAATTTTACGCCTGCTCTACTACTAGTCGGTTAGTCCAACTTTAAAATACGGAATGTTTTACTTTAATTTTTTTTAAAACTTCTATCATAACGGATTGATCCGTCTGGCACATTGCCTTCCATCCGCCACTCACTCTCGCCACATAACCATAGAACCAGGTGATTTCATCATTGGCAGAATTAACCTCGACCTGACTTGCTGAAACTTCTGGAAGTTTACCGTTCACGCTGAAACACCAGCCATAGTAGCGAGTCTCAGAGGAACTGACCGTTACTTGCTTTTCGCCGATTCCATTGATTTCGTGAATATAACTTCCATCACCTACGAAGCTAACTCGAGAGAGTCGAACTCCTTCGCGTAAACTCTCTAATGTGATATTCGCAACACTTTTACCGGCGTGGTCTGCGCTTAAATGTAATCCAAACACTTTCTCGCCTTGTGCTTGATACACCGAAAAACCAACTGCATGTGAGGTAAGGGAAATGAAGGACGCAACAATAGCAATCAGAACGCGATTCATAGAGACTCCTGCTCGGGATGAGTTTTAATGAGTAGACCGGGCTCAATGAATCACTTCATATTACCGTTGCGGCACAGCTCTGGAATGTCCTTGCGGGGTCACCAGATTCCTTCTCGTTAAAACAGGGTTTAATTGGTGTGCAATGTAGCACCACCTATAAAATAAGTAAATTAATTTTATTTAATTAATCATCAGGCCACTATATAGCTTGTGGCTAAGGTTTCTTAGGAAGAAAATCACTATGCGTTGCTATAAAACGCTTGATCGCGGTATTAGCGATTTCAGCCTCTGTGAGCTTCTTATAAGTAGCCATCTTTTTGAGGGTTTCAACAACGTCTTTTTCGATCAAAACGCTTAGATTCGTGGTTTCAGCCTTGATTTGATAGTCATCTTTCATAGGCTTACCAACTTACAACCAATTGAATTGAGTGTCGAGTTCATTTACACCAGTGTCTAAACCTAACACACTCCACAATTAAACCTCTTGTAATGAATGAATTATTCTTTGGCACTGCGCTTGCTTTACTAAGGCCTATAGAGAGACGAGGAACTTAAAGATGAAAAAATCATTTATCGTATTATCACTGTTATTGCCACTATCTGCACATGCGCAAACCGCAAAAAGTACAGATTCAAAGACGCAAACGGCTGCCACTCAACCGGCCGCTACGAATGCAACCGATGACCAAAAATCTAAAAAGAAAGATGCTAGCGTTGCAACGAACACTAACCCGGTTCCAGCAGCATCCACAACTGCACCTTCAAACACTACACCCGCCATTACTGCACCCGCTTCAGCAACTCCACTCGCCGTGGCACCTACGATCGCTCCAGCAACTGCTGCTGCCACAAACACAGATGTGTCTTCAACCGAACCACTTGCAGTGAAGCCGAAGACAAATAAACTCACTGCTTACGATTTGAAAGATGCGGGCGTAACACTTGAAATGGACGACGCGAAAGTGTTTCTCAATGGTTCAATTCCAAAAGAATGTGCCGATCGCCTTTCATTAAGTAACGTACATAAATCCGCTCCTACCGCGAGCAGTGAAGATGCAGATACTGATACTCAAACTGACGATCTCACCAAAGTAGACGATTTGAAATCACGCGCAGCGAACATTGATGTGCAAATCCTGTTTATGAGTGATGCAAAAACTCAGTCACTTACCGACTGTATTGCAAACAATCAAAACAGTAGCCCAGTCGACCTAAGGTCGGATCCACATTTTTCTAGAACTGTGTCTTTGAGTCCGGAACTTTCAGTTCTAAGAATTGAAGGCGATCTCGATGGGATTAAATCTCCTGAATATAAGAGAAAAGTTGCTTGGATCAATCGAATCAACTGCCCAACTTGTAATCTAAAATGGGAAAAAGCGAATTCAAACATTCAAGAAGCTCTCAACTCAAGTTGGCCATCACTTGCAAATGCAATATTAGATGGATCACTTGATAATCTTGATAAAACTCTTGCTGAAGCGAAGAACCTCAACGATTTGAAAAAATCTGAGAGTCAACTCGTACAGATGGGCAAATATGCAAAAACGGACGATCAACGTAAAAAGGTTTTAGATCTCTTCCAAAAGTTGCAAGCAGGTAACGCCTCTTTCGCAAACAACGGGAAAAAGACCGCAAGTGCAGCAACCAATCACGTGGAATTTGCTCGCGAACTTCTCAATAAGATGGCGGGTCTTCCAGGCCTCGATTCCGATACAGTTGCCGGCTTGAAAACCGAAGCGGATAATTTGAGACCAGGTCATCCACAACGGGCACAATTTCTCGCAGGAATTGATCCCAATCATCCAGAAGTTGCTGATTACCTTCGCCAAGACTCTGCTAAACAAAACGATCTGAAGCAACAATTGGTAATGAATGGCTGTCCTTTGCAACAAGTACAGGCTCCTACGATGCCAACTGCAGCCCAACTCCAAAATCCTCAAGTTATGCAACAGGTTCAACAAGCCCAGTATAAATTTACGCTCTGCGGCGGATTACAGAAGGAATTAGGAACAGATCAACAAATCATGGCTCCAATGCAAAAAGGTTTCGACCAAGCGAATGCAGCTAACTGGAATGGACAAGCGAATTTTTACCAATCAAATGGAATTAATTTTAACTCAAACTTGTACTCTGCACTTGCGCAACCGACCTACCAAAATGGACAGATCGCGGGTCAAAATACAGCATTCTCGAATCCTCAGTACTCAAATTTCAATGCAAGCGCACTCTACAACAGTGGTTATAATTCAGGCGCGACTGCACAAGGTTTACCGTACTCTTACTCTCCTTTCGGTCTTCAACAGATGACGATTCATTAATCGAAAGATCGTAACAAAACAGAACTTGAAGAGCGCTCCAGTATGAGAATACTCGAGCGCTCTTCTTTTTTTTGTTTGACGATCAACATACTTAGCCGTTATTCCTAT
>Ga0206911_1218_pt1 | contig 10788 bp, 9 predicted proteins | sample Alteio_BWOrgHeat_74_FD_152956 | JGI IMG/M metagenome (GOLD analysis project Ga0206911, IMG submission 152956) | Enriched cells from forest soil in Barre Woods Harvard Forest LTER site, Petersham, Massachusetts, United States -... | ecosystem: Environmental > Terrestrial > Soil > Temperate forest > O...
TCCGGGTGGGTGAATCACCCGGCCACGCCTCGTTAGGTACGGGCGGATAGAAATAGTTGCCTCAGAAAAATGTGGCCCGATTACGCTGACTGTCGTTTGGCTCCGCTATGCCGATGTAACTTGCGAATTCCGACCGGAGGGTTCTACGAGGCCAATAGGCCAAAGTAGACCTCTCTTGTCCGGGTCCGCAACTGAACTGAACGTTTCCACCATTATCCGATTGTGGCTTAGAAGCAAAGGCTCAGTGGCTCAGAAGCAACAAAGACTCAAGAGGACGAACCGATGACCGATGAAATGAAGTTCGTCCGCGTCTTCGTTCTTGTCGTGATCATCCTCGGCCGCCGGCTGTTCGGACCGCGAACGTGCATCCATTGCGATGGCAGCGGTATCTATGCGGGTATCGCTGCAAGGCGTGCGATGGTAAAGGCATCCGATGACCGGTTGTGCGACTTACCAAGCGTAACTGCTCCAATGGTTGTGGTCGGCTAGCTGAGAACGGATCACGCTGTGCCGTCTGTCAGAAGCAAAGCGACCAACAACGTCCCTCCCATAGAGAGCGAGGCTACAGCCGTCATCACGACAGGCTCCGCATCCAATGCTTCCAGCGAGATGGCTGGAAGTGCGTCGATTGCGGATGGGAACCTGACGTTGTCAAAGACTCCAGAACGTATGGCATTGACGAACCACCCACAAGCGTCATCCTCGATGAGTTGAGAGAGCGATGGCATAGCAATAAGACACACCTCCACGCAGACCACGACATCCCCATAGAAGAGCGCCCAGACCTTCGCCTCGACCTGAACAACTACCGGACTCGCTGCAACGAGTGCCATAGCGCCAAGACCCTACGCGAGAACCCCCGGACGATGGGGTAGGTGGGTCGAATCTCTACGGAAGACGCCTTGGTGACCACGGGCAAGTCACGCGCGAAAAATCGCAGGTTTCCAAGATTTTGTCATTGGCGGAAAATCGCTTTCGTTTCGCGAAATCTTGCGGTTGGGTCGCCCGTGGTTCTGGAGCGCCTTCTGCAAGAATCCGGTCCGCCCCCTCCTCGTGCCTATGGCAGATCTCAGGACCACGGTTCGGTTCAAGGCCAGTCGCGGTTCAGAACAATACCAAGTGATGAACTGCTCGACCGCAAATTTATGGTTGCGTCGTTGGCGTGGTGACCTCAGCTGCTGAGCACTGAAGGTTTTGCTTGGTCCAGATCGGGCAGCGGGAGGACGATCTTCCCGTGAAGGGGTTTCTCATTTTTCTTGCGCATACGCAAATGCTCAGACCACTTTAAGTAACTCCCGCACCGAACCATCAATCGAAACTGACCTCCGTACTGAACGCTACTGGGGCGCCGCGTAGCTGTGAAGTTCTGGGCCGACTACGTTTGAGTAGTTGTAGTTGCCACGGCGGTCGGCGTCGATGGTCCAAAACATGGCGCCAATCATGCGTGGGTAGCCGGCAGGCTGACGCAACTTATATCTTGTTCCAACGGAAGCTTTCCCGGCGATGATGTAGTCGATCGCCTGACTGACGATGGTCGGCGACGTGTACCCTGTGAGGAAGCCGACGGCAATCTTGCTGGCCGGCAATGGTGGGAAGGACTGCTTCGCATCTCCTCCAACGTTGAAGCCATGCAGCAGGAGTTCAGTCATTGCGGCGTGATAGTCGACCGAGCTCGGCTGGTAGATCTCGCCATCGAGCCCTTGTAGGGGCGGCGTGTTGTAGTCCTGCGCGTCGATGAAGGACAAAATGTCACGGATGGCATAGGTGATTGCCAGGTAGGAGCCGAATTGGCCGCCGTAGCTCGTGTAGCCAGCGGGGCCCTGAGAACCCTCGGGCACGAGGCTGATCATGAATCCAGGGCCGAAATGATCGTGCAACTGACGGAGGGCCGAAATGACGTTCACGATCGAGGGCGTGGTGGGATGCCTGAAGTCCGTGTCTCCGGGGGCGAGGTTGAGTGAGGGGGTCTCGAAGTCCAGATCGATTCCGTCGAAGCCATAGTCCGCGACGATTTGTGTCACCGAGGAGACGAAGGTCGGGACACTCGCAGCATTGTCAAGAGTGAAGTATTTGCCACCACCGCCAAGAGAGATCATGACCTTCTTGCCCTGGCTCTTCAAGTATGCGATATCGGACTTGAACTGCTCGCGATCGAGTCCAGCGCGCACGTGGAACTGCATGGTCCCTTGCGGTGCGTTCTTGTCCGGTTCAGCGAAGGCTACGAGGATAAGGTCCCACTGCGGTGACACCTCGCGGAGCGGAAACGTGCCTGTCCAGTAGCCGATAAGCTGATGTCCGTTGGGTGGTCCGCTGACGGGAACTGCTGCGATTGTGGGTATAGGTGATGGAGAGCCGACAGTGATTGGCGGGCATGGCTTCGCGGGTGCTGTCAGCGTCTGAGGATCGGGAAAACTGTACGTGTTGCCAAGACCCTCCGAGATGCCGATGTACCACGGAAGCAGCGCCACATTTTGCAGATGGTAAGTGGCTCCGCCTGCGTGAGCGACAAAGGCCTTCGATGCGGGAAAATTGTTCTTGGGGTTGGTGTTCGTGGGTTCGAGAAGAAAGTAGGCAGTAGCGATGTGTGTGCCCCCGCAACTAGCCTGTTCGCCCGGGCGCGACACGGGACGCAGCCAACCGCCGAAGGTATTTCCCGGAACCGGGACGTTGCGGCCGTGGAACAGAGAGTCGTGCAGGGGATCGTTGATGAACTCCGCGAGTTGCTGTGTGAGTGGCTGCACGTCGCTGTCTTCGACGATGGCTGGCGCGGCACGGAGATACGAACCGAGTACGAACGAGTTTCCGGTGACGGAGTCGATTCCATGCGTCCCCCACGAGCAGCAGAGCGTTGCATCGCTTTCGGTGTAATAGGTAGTGTTGTGCGTTACGGCAACGACGAGCTTGCCGTCCTGTTTCGGAAGCTGTTTGAAGAGCTCCCGCTGCAGAAATTCAATGTCGACAACGGCGAAAGAGCTGCCGTTGCTCTTCGAGGTAAGGACGTAGCCGTAGCCAACGGGAATCGTGATCTTTACTGTTTTCACCTCAGGCTTTCCGAGCAGCGTGTGCCATCCATCCACCTTGGGGAAGGTGGAGCGCAGCATCGCGTCCGCATACTGTGTGGTGTTGCCGGCCGAGAAAGCGAACTTGGAGAAGATTGGCGAGCGGAGGATAGGCGAAACGTCCGCCGCCGCGTCCATCACGAAGGGTTTGCCAGCTGCCTTTTTCGTGTCGAAGGAAAGCGCGATGGGAACGAGCACGGTCGGGATGGTGGTTGTTCCTCCCTGAATTGGGTCGCGGCCTGCGAGAGTGTAGGGACCTTGGGCTGCGGAGTGAATGAAGGTTGGCACAGTGCCCTGTGCATGGGCGGGTTGTAGCGACAGGCCAAGGAGAAAGAGCAAGCAAATCGACTTAGTTCGCGTATCCAGTGTCGCAACCTCAGATCGGAATGAAAGATATGTGCAACCAGCTTCTTTCATGCAAGGCTGAATTCGCAATAGGGGGTGGTGTCTACAGAGACGTCACATGGTTCTCCCCAGAGAGTGCTCGGACGCCGGAGAACAGGACAAAGCGTTCATCCAGCTTAAATTTGGACCCTTCCGGACGGATTAGTAAAGAGAAAACCCCATGTTGCCAGGATTCTGGATTCACCTAAATCGCCTATGCACTCATCGACGGCGCATTGGGTAAACACAAGCCGACATATCAGTACTAATCGCTACCTCAGTGAGCAATTTGGCGATAGACCTGCGCGAGAGCCGCATCTTGCCGGTATGGGAAATGCCAGCTGATGTTTCGCCTTCAGGTGGCTGACTGTGTCCGCCTCAAATCATCCGCCCAACGGAACAACAGCAAAGCCCTATAAAGGAAAACCGAGAAGCGAATCTTGACACCAGTGACCTGCTCATAGAAAACGCGCTTCTCGTCAGCGTTCGTCACCGCCCATCGGTTGAATGTAGTTGAGGACCCAGACCGTGGCAGCATCGGCGCCCTCCACCGCGAAGCACATATCGTGTTGACCCGTCTGACGTGGGAACGACACCGCGGGAAGAGTGATCAATCCGTCTTTGCGATAAGCCGGCTGCAATGGCACTTTGGCGAGCAACTCGCCTGTGCAGCTGTCGATATGAACTGCGATCTGCGCCTGCGTGCTTGTGGCGTCACTGCGTGACGGAAGCTGCTTCCCCTGCGATTGGAAGATGTATGGAATGCTGCCGACACCCACCGTCAACCTTGTGAATCTGTCCAGATCGGCCTTGCGATAAACACAGCACGGACGGGAATACACCACGCGAAAGACCGGACGCTCTGCGTTCCGTATCGGATCCTGCTCCATCTGAATGCCTGCGCTGTTCCCGCACGGATCCAGCTCTCTGCTGTCGCGCCGAAGGGCGGAGGCCAGTGTGATCTGCTGTGTAATGGGCCGCCCCAAAGCCGTGTTGCCCTCGAAGGCGAGCGCGTGAAGCGTCGCGGGCAGGCGCACCGACAGCGGTTCTCTGTAAGTCGGAGACGTTGCGCTGACCTGAGAGCCATCGACAGTGTAGTGGATCTGCCCCAGCGCGCCCTGCGTGCTCAAGATAACACTGGCATGATCGCCCGCTCCCACCGGCATTGCGTGTGCCTCCACCTCATAGACACTCAGGGCCGGCTCGAGCCCCGCATCTTCCGCACGTTTGAGGTCCGCCGGCAGACGCTGCAGAAAATCCATGAAGTCCTTTGGTGCGGTCGGAGACCATGCAAGCTCCGCCAGTGCTGCTGCACGCGGAAACAGCATGTGTTGCACCCGATCTTCGGTCAGGATGTACTCCGTCCAGATCGATCCCTGCACCCCAAGGATGTGCGTCTGCTCGGCAGGTGTAAGTTCTGCAGGCTGCGCCTGAAAGTTATAGACGTCGGCCAGCGAGTTCACTGGATCCCGACCCGCCGGTTCATCCGTAGCCTCGCTCTGCCGGTAGTTGAAGTACAAAGGCCGGTTGGGTGTCAGGATCGCATCGTGCCCCTGCTTCGCAGCAGCAATTCCACCCTGCATCCCGCGCCACGACATCACCGTCGCATTCTGTGACAAACCTCCCTGCAGAATCTCGTCCCACCCAACCATCTTGCGGCCATGCGCATTGATGAACTTTTCGATGCGCGCCATGAACCAGCTCTGCAGCGCGTCTTCGTCGTGCAGTCCAAGTGCATGAAGTTTCTGCTGTATCTCTGGATTCTCTTTCCATTGATTCTTGATTGCCTCGTCGCCACCCACATGGATATATTCACTCGGGAACAGCTCCATCACCTCCGTAAGGATGTCTTCGAGGAAGGCAAATGTGGCGTCCTTCGGGCTATATAAATTCGGATAGATCCCCCATCCCACAGGCATGCTGGTCAGAGGCTTTGCTGCGCTGCCATATTCGGGATAAGCGACCAGCGGAGCCGTCGCATGCCCCGGCATTTCAATCTCGGGCACAACTGTAATATTGCGCTCTCGAGCGTAGGCAACGATTCGTCGGATCTGCTCCTGCGTGTAGAAGCCCCCGTAGGGTCCCGTCGGAGCAAAGGAGCCCGGCTGATACGGAGGCATCGTCTGCGGGCGATAACCACCTACCGCAGTCAGGCGGGGATATCGCGTGATCTCGATGCGCCAGCCCTGATCATCCGTCAGGTGCCAGTGAAAGCGATTCAGTTTGTGCTCAGCCATATAGTCCAGTAGTTGCAGAATGAACTTCTCGCTCTGCATATGGCGTGCTGAATCGAGCATGATCCCACGCCAGCGGAAACGCGGCTCATCCTCAATACGCCACGCGGCTACCTCACCGCTATTATGAGCAAGCATCTGCCAAAGACTGATTGCTCCATAGAGGTAACCGGCCCGGCTGCTGGCCGCGATCACAATGCCGTCAGCTCCAACCTCTAGCGAGTAACTCTCGTCTTCACCGGCCCTAGGCACATGAACAGCGCGATGCGCAAACCGCAGTTGCGGAACCCCCTTGGTTGAGGACTTCATCAAGCCACCATCACCGGTGGTCGCCAGCAACCCCTGGAGATATCGCGCCACGCCCACGGCATCGGCATCGGCAACCGACGTATCGAAGCCAAGCCCATGACGAAGATCAAGCGTGCCGTTACCCCGCGAAACGTGCGCAGGCTCGGGAATCACTGAAACCGAATCCTGTTGTTGCGCGCTGCTCTTCACCGTGCCACTTGCGATAGCAACTAGACCAAGCGGTAGAAGCAAGCCAATCTTCCAAAACATCCTCATCAGGCATAACTCCGAGTCATAACGTTGTGCTTCCAAAAACTATGCGCACTTCCGCAAAGCATCAGCCTACACACTACACGCGGTAACCATCGAATCCTTACCGGCAATGAAACGCCGTTTAAGGCCTCCTTGACAAAGCCGCGCCTCCTCCTCGCAGCCCTTCTCCTTCTCACCACCACCTCCTTCGGTCAGCAGTCCTCCTCCTACCGGCAGGCAAAGCTCCGGCAGCAACTGAAGGCGAACAGGAGATCTGCCAGGCCATGAAACCTTCTCCTCCGAAATAAGGAAGACTCCTGCCCCCTCGGCCGGGGCTCTCTGCGCTCTACAATGCCATCAGGGCCGCAGTGATTCTTCCTCGCGCAGATCCTGTCAGAAGTGATGATGCACAAGCTCAGTTGGATAAACGGCTGGACCAACACCCCCAAAGGCATGCCCGCCAACGACGACCTCGGCGAGATGTCCTCTTGGTACGTCTGGTCCGCCATCGGCATGTATCCGCAGATCCCCGGCCGCGCCGAGCTCGTCCTTGGCAGCCCCCTCTTCCGCACAATCCACATCCGCCGCCGCGCCGGCGACATCATTCGCGCCAGCGGTTCAGACACCAACGACCCTACATACAAGGCCTTAAGTTGAACGGCATGCCCACCACCAAAACCTGGCTACCAGAAAGCTTCGTGGAACACGGCGGCACCCTCTACTTCACTCTGATCACAACTCCCAACAAACAATGGGGAACCAACCCTCACAACGCGCCCCCGTCGTTCGAGCCCTGAGAGAGCAAGTCCATCTTCTTATCCCCAATCGAAGGCTGCGTAAGCGCCGATAAGTACATGGAGTAGGCACGACTACTGTGACCAAACGGAGACGGAAAAAACATCGAGACCAAGTGAAACCTTATTATGGAGCCAAATGAAGATATTGGATTGGCTGGTGCTCTGCATCTACTTCCTAGTTATGATCGGGATGGGTTTTTGGGCGCGTGCCAAGGTCAAGACTGCCAGCGACTTCTTTACCGCGGGGGGTGCGATGCCCTGGTGGCTCTCCGGCATCTCGCACCATATGTCCGGATATAGCTCCGCAGTCTTCGTCGCCTACGCGGCCATCGCGTACACGGCGGGCTTCAGCATTTACATCTGGTGGGCCTGCTCCATCAGCATTGCACTCATTATCGGCTCCAATGTGTTTCCGGGCCGTTGGTCGAGACTGCGTCAACGATTAGGCATCATCTCGCCGCTCGAGTATCTGGTGGCCCGCTATGATCTCCCCGCGCAGCAGGTGCTCGCCTGGAGCGGCGCTCTCCTTAAGATCTTCGACGTAGGCGCAAAATGGACCGCTGCAGCGATACTCCTCCAGGTTTTCGCCGATGTTCCTGCTCTCTGGGGAGTTCTGCTCACAGGTTCAGTCACCGTAGTCTACTCTGTCGTCGGAGGACTCTGGGCCGACGCCCTCACTGACATGAGTCAGTTCGTCATCCAGGTCATCGCCGGGACCGTCATGCTGGTCGCCGTCCTCGCTCGACTGGGCGGTATCTCTGCCATCTGGACCATATGGGACAGACTTCCCGCAAGCCACTCCCGCCCCTTCGTTGGTGAATACACATTAGCCTTTGCCATGGTCTACCTGCTCATCAATGTCCTTTCCTATAATGGCGGCACCTGGAATCTCGCTCAACGCTTCATCGCTGCCCCTACAGCAACCGCTGCTCGCAAGGCCGCCCTTCTTTCAGCGAGCCTTTATCTCGTCTGGCCATTGGTGCTCTTCTTCCCCATGTGGGCATCGCCGTTGCTGCTTCCTCACCTAGTAGATCCATCGCAGTCCTATGCACTCCTCACCAAGGCCTTGTTACCTCAAGGCCTCATTGGATTGGTGCTAGCTGGCATCTTCGCCCATACCATGGCCATGACTTCCTCCGATGCAAACGCCATCTCCGCTGTAGTAGTCCGCGATATCCTTCCTGCCCTGCGCAAAGGCCGCCAACGTCCCAGTGACCGTATCCAATTGCTCTCCGGCCGAATATGCACCTTGCTCTTCCTCTCCCTTAGTATGTGCATCGCGCTTACCGCCGACCACTTCGGAGGAGTCATGGGCCTCGTCATCCTCTGGTACGGAGCACTCCTCGGTCCAATCGCGATCCCCATACTTTTTGGTATGTTGACTGTCTTCCGCCGCTCCGGGGCGGACGCAGCCATCGCCTCGTGGGGCGTTGGCGCGATCGCCTTCGGCCTCATCAAGTTCGTATTCTCTGACCGGATAGCGCTTCTCCGTGGAGATCTCACCACTACCATCACAGTCGCAGGCCCAGTCCTCAGTTCGCTCGCCGTCTTCATCGGAGTTGGCTTCATCTGGCCAGCGAAAAAACCCGCTGCAGACCACCTCCTGAAACTCATCAACGACGAGGAGGTTTCTACGACCGCCCCACCAACCCGCATAATCGTCTAAGACTAAAGCCATGCGATCAAGCCTGATCGAAAAACCCGCGCCCCTCCCCTTCGTCGCCAAATCGCGCGCAGCGATGGGAAAGAAAGCAGCCGAAGATATCGCGTACGAACTAAGCCGACGCTTGCAGTACCAGCAAGGCGTTCGCATAATCTTCGCGGCAGCCCCCAGCCAATCCGAGATGCTCTCCGCGCTCGTCCTCATGTCTGACGTCGACTGGTCACGCGTCACCGCCTTTCATATGGATGAGTATCTTGGCTTGGCCTCGGAGGCTCCTCAACGCTTCGGCTTATGGCTGGGCCGCACCATCTTCGACCGCCTTCCGTTTGCCGCTGTCCACCTGCTGGAACCCGGCACCGATCCCGAAGCAACCGCAGCCGAATACGCAGATCGACTGTCTGAATCTCCCATCGATATCGTCTGCTGCGGCATCGGCTCGAACGGCCACCTCGCTTTTAACGACCCTCCTGCAGACCTCAACGATCCTTCCGACGTTAAAGTCGTGAAATTAGATGCCGCCTGCCGCCAGCAACAAGTCGACGATCGCTGTTTCGACCGCTTCAGCGACGTCCCCACCTACGCACTCACCCTCACCATTCCACGTCTGCTCGCAGCCGACCGCATCTTCTGCTGTGTCCCCGGCGCTTTCAAGAGAACCGCCGTGCGCCGCACCCTGCAGGATCCAATCAGCGGCTTAGTCCCTGCAACGGCGCTCCGTACACATTCCAACTGGTCGCTCTACCTCGACGAGGATTCAGCTGCCGATCTGGCCAGCCCCGAGGCACCATGACCTCCATCAGCGGCCGAGGCTCTCACACCGGACGCAACATCGAGGTCGTCATACGCGACGGCATCATCGCCGCGATCACCGACGTCCCATCGGCCGATCCCGCATGGCTCTCCCCGGGTCTCATCGACCTCCAGATCAATGGATATCAAGGCTTCGATCTCAACGCCGACAATCCAACTTCCGACACAGTCATCGACCTCTCCCGCAGCGTGCTCGCCACCGGCGTAACCACTTTTCTTCCAACCATCATCACAGCATCAGAAGAGAAGATAATCGCCTGCCTCCGCGCGATCGCCGCAGCGCGACAACTCAACCCCGCACTCCAGCATATGATTCCCGGCGCCCACGTTGAAGGTCCGCACCTCTCTCCTGAAGCCGGTCCTCGCGGTGCCCATCCCCGCGAACACATTCGCCCGCCGTCGATCACCGAGTTTGACCGCTGGCAACAAGCCTCCGGCGATCTCGTCAAACTGGTCACCCTGTCTCCACACTTCGATGAAGCGCCAAACTTCATTGCAGCGCTACGCGAACGTGGCATCCTTGTTTCCATCGGCCACACTCACGCCTCACCCGAGCAAGTCCATGCAGCGGTCGACGCCGGAGCAACTCTATCAACCCACCTGGGCAACGGCCTCGACGACCCGCTCCCCCGCCATCCTAACCTCCTTTGGACACAACTAGCCGAGGACCGCATCACCGCAATGTTTATCGCCGACGGTCACCACCTCCCCGACGACACTCTCAAGGTCATGCTCCGAGCAAAAGGCCTCGACAGGGCAATCTTGGTATCCGACGTGGTGGCTCTCGGTGGCATGCCGCCCGGTCTCTATGAAACTCCGGTAGGAGGCCTCGTCGAACTAACCCACGACGGACGCCTCAATCTCCATGGAACACATTTTCTCGCGGGCTCGGTCGTTCCGCTCAAAGACGCTGTGGCGCACTTGGCCACAACGTATCTCTCGCTTAGCGAATCCCTGCGGCTTGCGACCCAAAATCCCGCACGCTTCCTGGGCCGCACAGGTAAGCTTCAGGTCGGAGCCCCTGGTGACCTTGTCCGCTTCACTTGGGAGCCGGTGGCTGGAATTCAAATCGAATCTGTACTACTTCAAGGCGCGCGAGTAGGAAGATGAGAAATAAACATTGGCGATGAGGCTGTCAGAAGACTCCGCATCCGTAACGAAAATTCGGTTCATTTGGAATTGATCTTCAGAGAGTCGGATTACCCGCAGTTCGGTCAACTCGCCGATAACCTCAAAGTCAGGATTTCGGAGGGATCGGTAAGGTCGGGCCAAGTTGCCGATAACCCCGTTTTCCATGCGTT
>Ga0206911_1219_pt1 | contig 10758 bp, 10 predicted proteins | sample Alteio_BWOrgHeat_74_FD_152956 | JGI IMG/M metagenome (GOLD analysis project Ga0206911, IMG submission 152956) | Enriched cells from forest soil in Barre Woods Harvard Forest LTER site, Petersham, Massachusetts, United States -... | ecosystem: Environmental > Terrestrial > Soil > Temperate forest >...
CACGTCTATTCTGGACTGCTGACCGCTGGATCGACCGGAACCTTCCGTTTACGCGGCGGATATGGCCGCGTCACCAAGAAGAGTCTACTGAGTTTACCTTGTTGCCGTGTAGTGAGTCTGCACGCTTTATCGAGGTCCTACCAGGGACGTCTTTGAAAGAACCCGTTTTCGTCAATTTTTGTTTGGGCTCCAACTATAATTGTACGGATCCCTTCGTTGTCCGGCCGCGTTCACGAGAAGGATAATCTAAACTATGCGATTGCTTGTGGTGGGGCACTCGTATGTCGTGCCTTATAATCAACAAAAATATGAAGTGATGAAGCGCCAGAACCCTTCGCTCCAGCTGAGGATCGTGACGCCGCCGATTCTACGCGACGTCTATCGAGGCAGTTATTTCCATAGCGTTTGCCCCGGATTGACGACCGATGAAGCCGTAAGCATGAAGACGTTTTTCAGCTCTTCCTACATGACCTACATTCACGATCCGATTGCGTTTATAAAACTGTTACTTAAATTTAAGCCTGATCTCATTCATATTGAGGAGGACCCCCATTCCCTCATTGCTTTAGAAACGATCCTATTAACTTCTCTTTGCCGCCCAAAGACGCCCATCAGTTTCTTTATCTGGGATAACATGAATCGCAAACCACGGTTTCCCCTGAATGTCATCAAATCTTTTCTTATGCATTTTTCTCTCGGCCGCGCCGCCGGTGTTGTAACCGGAAATCAAGAAGCTCAGAATCTACTTGGGCCCGGTAAGAAGTACTATGGGCCGAGTGCGGTGCTACCTCAACTTGGCATCGCTTGCGAAAAGTTTCACGGAAGCCCAAGAACGGAGATTGCGCGTCGCGTCGGACGGCAGGACGGGATTCCGGTAATCGGTTTTATGAGTAGGCTTGTTCCTGAAAAAGGCATTCTGCTCCTCTGTGAAGCGCTGGAGGGTTTACAGCATCTCCCTTGGAAACTCATCATCATTTCTGCCGGACCGCTGCAGGATGATCTTCAGAACAGATGGAAGCCTCTATTCGGCGAACGGCTGCTTTTGTTAGGGCCAGGCGAGCGCGCGGATCTTCCCGATTATCTGAAGTGTATGGATATCCTGGTCGCGCCTTCCATGAGCACTCCTCAATGGAAGGAACAGTTCGGCTATATCTTGGTCGAAGCCATGGCCTCTGGAGCCGCCGTGATCGGATCGTCTTCGGGCGCCATTCCGGAAGTCATCGGCAATGCGGGGATCGTATTCCCGGAAAGCGATGTCTCCCGCTTGAAAGACGCGCTGATGCTTTTACTTCAATCCCCTGAGAAAAGAAAAGAATTTTCGCGTTTGGGACGCGCTCGCTCTCAGGAATTATTCTCCCATGAAGTCGTCTCCGCAACCTATATGAAACTTTTTCAGCAGTTCAGTCAATTATGAACAAGAGGTTGTTTTGGAGGCTACTCTGGCCCGTGCGGATGTATATTCGGTATTCGCCGATTGGTCGAGGTAAAGGCTTCTTAACACGCCATTTGCTGCGGCCGCTTTATCCGCAAGAAAAGAAATTTAGAGCCCATTTGCCGACCGGCGGAACAGTAGAATTGAATCATGAAGAGACCCTTGGAGAATGTTTTTACCTGTATGGCAGCTTTGAAAAGCCCGAGCTGCTTTACATGAGCAAAGCCATCAACCAAGGCAGCACAGTCATTGATGTGGGCGCGAATATTGGTTTATTCACCATTGTCATGGCGCAAGCCACGGGACCAAAAGGCAGAGTCTTCGCCGTAGAACCGCTGACATCTAATATTGAGCGTTTAAAAGCAAATGTCGTTTCCAACAACTTGGACAACGTCAGCATCATTCCATTTGCAGCAGGTGCCGTTGACGGCGAGACATCCCTGTATTTAGCCAGCGACGGGGCCTACGGGTCCACTCTGGAGGCGAACGATTTCAGTACAGGCCAGGTGACTCGGGTGCCGATGGCGCGAATGGATCGAATATGGAACGAAACCGGAACACCTCGCATCGAAGCGATGAAAATAGATGTGGAAGGGGGAGAGCTCGCTGTTCTCGAAGGATGCAAATCGCTGCTGCAAGCTTGTCGCCCTTTGATTCTCATTGAAGCAAATACGGCGGAACATCTCGATAGATTAAAAAACTGGCTATCGAAACTGGGTTATGTGCACAGCCACCCCAGCGGATTTAGAGATTGGAATCATATTTTTGAAGTTAAATTATAAGGGAGTACAATGTGACCCATATGAATAAATTAAAACCTATTACGATGATGAAAAATTCATTCAAAAAGAGGGTTCTCGGCCCAGCGTATTATTTTCACTCCGACCACTATTTTCGGCATAACGCCAGGCGATTAGAGCACTTAGCGAGCTTGAGGATCCCTGTAACTGGACGGACAGTCCTTGAAGTCGGCGCGGGAATCGGAGATCACTCGCATTATTACACCGACCGGTCATGCAAGGTCACGATGACCGAGGCGCGACCGGAGAATCTGCGCTGGCTGAAAAAGCGATATCCGGATCATGACGTCCAACTTTTAGATCTAGAAATGCCGTCTCCAGTTCCGAAGTCTCCTTTCGAGCACGTTCATTGCTACGGCACGCTTTACCATCTCAGCAATCCTCTGTCCGCACTACAGTTTCTCGGTCAGTCTTGCTCCGGTATGATGTTTCTTGAAACCTGCGTTTCTTTTGGAAGCAGTTCTGAAATCAATCTTGTCAATGAAAGACAATCGGATCCCACGCAGGCTTTTTCGGGCAAGGGATGCCGCCCTACGCGGCGTTGGATTTTCGAGACACTCCAGCAGCTTTTCACCCATGTGTATATACCGAAAACACAGCCCAATCATGAAGAGTTTCCTCTGGATTGGGCGAATCCCGCGAAACACCATTCCATACTATCCAGAGCCGTATTTATTGCGTCGCGCCAACCGATCCAAAATGATCTACTCGTGCCAGAGCTGATCGATGTTCAGGTAAGGCATGAATGAAACCCGCCGAGTGACGACTTGAAGATCGCCTATATAGCGCCAGTTCCTATAACGCCCAGCGGTAGTTTGGCGAGCCGGCGAAAGGTGTGCCTCATCGCCGATGCGCTTGCCGAACTTGGTCATGAGGTGGTATTGGTCTCCACATTTAGCGCCAGCATGAGGCCGAAGGAAAACTGGTGTAGGGCTTCCTTAGGCGGACGAACCATGCAGTGCTTCGATGTTGGCTTCCTTTGTAAGCCGCCTCTCGGGACAGCCATCAATTGTCTCCGGGCTTCCCGAATTGCCGACTCCTTTCTCGAAAATTACTGCCCCGATATTGTCTTGATGTACAACGCTTATTTGTTGGAAACGCTCATCGCGATGCGACTCGCTAAAAACGCCAACGCCCGTCAGGTTGTGGAATTGGAAGATCATCCGCTGGCTCGACGGCGCGGTTGGTTTAATTTAAAGCCTTGGCTGGATTGTGCTGCCTGGAATAGGGTCAAACGGAGAGCCGATGGATTTACGTCTGTGAGCGATGCGTTGGCCGCATGCCTTCCCCAGGGGAAGCCCTGGATTTTAATGCCGGGAATTTTAGACGCCAATCTTCTTGAACTCAGTCGCCACAGACGGCGTCCATTCAGTGGGGAGCGTCGTTGTATCGGATACTTTGGTTCCTTGGCGAAAGCGAAAGGCTCGGATATTATCTTGGCAGCCGTTGATCAACTCCCGCCTCCTTGGCAATTCGTTGTCACGGGTAGCGGCGAACTAGCCGCCTCGTTTCAAAAGGCGAGCCAAACGAAACCTCAGCAATTATCCTATTTGGGGTCTGTCGACGAGCGCCGCCTCTATGAGGTCATGTGTTCATGCGACGTGACGCTGATCCCTCCCGAACTGGCTCGAGAGAGGTCGGTCTTTCCTTTCAAGGTTTTGGAATGTTTAGCGGCGGGGACTCATGTCATATCCGCTCATAAGTCGATCCTCGCAAACCCCGATTTGGCCTTCATGGTAAGGTGGGATGGAAGTGTTAGCAACCTTTTGCAGAAAATCCAATCAGCTGAAGACAACTACATCGCTGAGGAAGAAAATCGAAATCACGCCATCCAGTACATCCAAAGATTTACCTCTCCGAACGTTGGAAAAGAGCTCGTCAATCTTTTTGGGCGCGCGACGAATTAGACGCTGACGGGGGACGGCTGGGTTTGCCGGGATTTGGCGGCGGACACGTTCTTCTGATGAGTAATGCTCTTGATCAAAAAGGCCACCTTCCCAAAAGGATTTGCTTCAGACTCATAAGTGTCCACGGCTAAGACTTTATAGCCGACATTGTGACGATTTACAAATTCCTGAAACGCTTTATATTCTTCAAATTGCCAGCCGTCATAATTGCAATATTCATCGAAAAGAATCACCGTCCCGGGAACAATCCGGTCGGCCAATAGAGTCAAAATGGTTTTGGTCGAAGAATAAACGTCGCAATCCACATGAATGAATCGCGCGGGCTCGGCATGATTCTCCAAAAAGGCCGGCAGCGTGTCCTTAAACCAGCCTTGATGCAGCCTGACGTTGGATCGGACTGTCGGAAGTTTGCCCTTCAGATCGAATGCCTTGCGCTTTACGTAACTCGCCCATGGCCCTCTTCCATCCGGCAGACCTTGAAAACCATCGAACCCATGGACCTCGCCTTCGATGCGATCGGCAATATAATTAATGGAATTGCCCTGATACACGCCGAATTCCATGATAAGTCCATTCACGGTGAGATTATCGATACAGATGCTCTTAATTTCCCATCCATCATTGCACCAAATGGCGCCGTCGCGAACAAATTCATCGACCATTTTCTTTTCGAGCTGGGCATTATAGTAGGCGAACGGATAGATCCCGCGCGCCGGCGTCCGCAAGAGATTTATGATTTTGTGCAACCGTTTGATGAGATAATGTCGACAACGAAGATAGATGTTTTCCACGGGAAAAAGTATATATTATCTGGCCCAGCCGTGGATATCTAAGCCCCGAAAGGATCACACATGATTATGACTCGCACCCCTTTGCGCATCAGTATCGGGGGTGGTGGAACAGACCTTCCTTCTTACTATTCGCGGTTTGGCGGATTTGTCATATCGGCGGCGATCGACCGCTATATCTACATTACACTGCACCATTCCTTCCGAAACAACTACATCCTCAAGTACTCTCATCTGGAAACGGTGGATGCTGTTTCACAGATTCAACATCCGATTATCAGAGAAGCCTTCCGGCTCCATGATATGAAGCCCTACCTGGAAATGGTGAGCATCGCGGATATTCCGGCGGGAACGGGCCTGGGCTCCTCGGGCGCCTTCAACGTAGGCCTTTTGCGCGCCATCTACGCCTTTAAACGCGAACACATTACGGCCCTCGCGCTAGCGGAAGAAGCCTGTCATATTGAGCTGGATCTCTTGAAGGAACCCATCGGCAAGCAGGACCAGTACATCGCGTCGGTCGGGGGCCTCATTTGCATGGATTATGCCAAGGACGGCCAAGTGACGGTATCTCCGCTCCGCATTTCACGCGAAGTTCTGCACGACCTCGAAGATAACCTGTTGATGTTCTTTACCGGTTACTCGCGGAGCGCCAGTGCCGTGTTATCCGACCAAAATAGCCGCACCGACAAAGATGATGCCGCCATGCTGGAGAATCTGCATGTCACTAAAGAACTAGGCCTGTCGATTCGCAAGGCCCTGGAAGCCGGAAAAACGTCGGAATTCGCCCGGTTGATGCACCAGCATTGGCTCCACAAAAAAAAGCGCTCCGATGGAATTTCCAACGACCAAATTAGCAATTGGTACAACCATGGACTGTCACACGGCGCCATAGGGGGTAAATTGATTGGCGCGGGAGGAGGCGGCTTTCTCCTTTTCTATGCCAGCGACCGCGCGGCGCTCCGCAAAGCGATGGCTGACCAAGGACTGATGGAAGTCCGTTTCAGCTTTGATCTTGAAGGCTCCAAAGTGATGGTGACCGATTCTTGATGCAATGCGTGATCCTGGCCGGGGGTATCGGGACCCGCATGAAGACCTATACCGACCAAATCCCAAAAGCCCTCATCCCTGTCGACGGTAAGCCATTTCTCAGCTATCAACTCGATTATCTTGCCGCCCAGGGCATAGCGGAAGTTCTGCTCAGCATCGGCTATAAGGGAGACATGATCCGTGATCACATCGCCCGACATCCTCCCAAAGGCTTGAAGGTGGATTGGGTCGACGAGGGAAAGGACCTTCGCGGAACAGGCGGAGCGCTCCGTCTTGCGCTCGACCAAGACAAACTGCAGGACCACTTTTTTATCCTTTATGGCGATTCTTTTTTGCCTATCGAGTTTCATCCCATCGCGCTGCGATTTGCGAAAGGTCCTGAACGGGCGCTCATGACGGTTATTAAAAATGAAGGCCAATGGGATGAATCCAATGCCTGTTTTGACGGCCGCCGCGTCACGCTTTACCAAAAAGGATTGGGTGCGAAGAAGCCGGCCGAGATGCATTACATCGATTACGGACTTTCCATATTAGGGCGCCAGATTGTCGAGCGTGAGATCCCATCAGGCGTCAAACTTGATTTAGCCGAAGTCTTTCATCGCTTGAGCCGACAGGAAGCGCTCGCCGGATTCGAAGTGCATGAGCGCTTCTTTGAAATCGGCTCGCCGCAGGGGTTGGCCGACTTTGTAAACTATAGGGCCAAAAAACGAGTTTAGAATCAAGGAGAGTGGAATGGGATTTCCCAATTTAAAGATCGCCGTTTACGCCGATGGCGCTGAACATGGCGCGATGGTCAAGCGCTACCATGAAGGCTTCGTCAAAGGCTTCACAACCAACCCCACGTTGATGGCCAAAGCCGGCATCCAGGATTATCAAGTTTTCGCTCAATCGGTCTTGTCCGTCATTAAGACCCTTCCCATTTCCTTTGAAGTCTTCTCGGATGATTTTGAAGAAATGGAACGGCAAGCCCAGTTGATCGGATCCTGGGGAGCTAATGTCAACATCAAGATTCCCATCACCAATACGAAGGGGAAATCTTCTTTGCCCCTGATTGAGCGACTCTTAGGTCAGGGTCTCAAGCTCAACGTGACTGCCATCCTCGCCGTGGAACAAATTGACGCACTCCGCCGTGTGTTAAAAACGCAGGATGATGTGATTGTATCGATCTTCGCGGGCCGCATCGCGGACACAGGCGTGGATCCCGTGCCGATGATGAAAAGAGCCGTAGAGGACTATCGCGCGCTTCCCAAAGCTAAAATACTTTGGGCCAGCCCGCGCGAAGTGCTCAATATTTACCAGGAGGAAGCCTGCGGCTGTCACATCATCACCGCCACAAACGACTTAATCGAAAAGCTCTCCCTGCACCGCAAACCCCTGCACGATTATTCTCTCGATACGGTGAAAATGTTCTACAACGACGCCCAAAAAGCCGGCTTCACTCTGCCCATCACCAGCGAAAGAGGAGTTTCCTGAACCGTTCCACCAAGACAGCGCGCGGTCTCATTCTCCTGGATCGTGATGGAGTCCTGAATAAGATGGTGGTGGACTCGGAGCAAGGAACGATCGACAGCCCCTTGCATCCCAAGCAAGTCGACATTGTACCCGGCGCTCCCAAGGCCCTGGCGCAACTGTGCCAAGCGGGTTATGTGTTGGCCATCGTCAGCAACCAGCCGGCCTGGGCGAAGGGGAAAACCACCAAGAAAAACCTTCTGCTAGTCCACCAACGAATTCTATCCAAGCTGCAATCCGCAGGTGGCCGCATTGCAAGCTCTCATTTGTGTCTCCATAAAAGTGAAGACAGTTGCGCCTGCCGCAAACCCAAAACCGCTTTACTCAAGGACGCCATCCGGCAAAATGGGCCATTTAAAAAGAAAGATATCTGGATGGTCGGCGACGGCATCATCGATCTACAGGCTGGACAAGCGCTAGGCGTACAGACCGTTTTTGTAGCGAAAAAGAAGAACGATGCCCTCCAAATTCTGCGTGAAAATCATGTCCATCCAACACGATGGGCAGATGATTTACTCCAGTTCAGCAATCAACTCCTAAGCGCTTAAAAATCCTGCCATCTTTGGTAATATACGCAAACTATGATTATCGACCTGAATGAGCGCGACAGCGCCGATCCGATCGAATGCGACATCTGCGTGGTGGGCTCCGGTCCCGCGGCAATTTCCGTTGCGCTGAGTTTTTCAGGCACGCCCGTTCGTGTCTGTATGCTTGAAAGCGGCGGCTTTGATCCAGAACGTAAAATCCAGAGGCTCTACCAGGGTGAAAGCATTGGCTATGCGCTGGCAAACGGGCTTGCCGGTTCAAGATCACGCTTTTTCGGCGGAACTTCCAATTGGTGGGCGGGGGGCTGCACGCTGCTCGATCCCATCGACTTTAGGGAACGTGATTGGGTGCCTTATAGCGGCTGGCCAATAGGTCCCGAAGCTCTTGAACCCTATTACGATGCCGCACAGAAAATCTGTCTGGCTGGACCCAAAATTTATGACGAACGGCTCCTGGAAAATAAGCCCGAAAGACTAATAGCATTTCGACCGGACACGCTAGAGTTGGGTTATTGGCAGTTCAGCGCTGAACCGCGGCTTGGGAAATATTACCGGAAGCAGTTCGCCGCGGCCCAAAACATCACCGTCGTGCTGTACGCCACCGTTACCGAAATCGCTGCAAGCTCCAACGCTGATCACGCGGAGTCGCTCGTTGTTCAATCCCTCGGGGGTAAGAAAACGTCAGTTAAGGCCAAAGCCTACGTGCTCGCTTGCGGAGGAATCGAGAACGCGCGATTGCTTCTAGCATCAAACCGCGTCCAGCCGCAGGGACTGGGTAACGCGAACGATATGGTCGGACGCTTTTTCTTGGAGCACCCAGTCATGGTCGGCGCCACAGTTGTCCCTAGGGTGAAGGGTGATCCGAGACTTGATTTCCTGAACGTTTTTCACGAACCTTCGCCGCACTTTCGCGGCACCCGGTTTAATGCCCTTATCAAAACGACGGAAGCGTTTCAGCGCCGCCATCGCATTTTGAACAGCGCGCTTTTTGTCGTCGATCATGATGCGGAATTCAGCGAAGGGCTTATGGCGGCTGTCCGGTTACGGCAGGCGCTACACGAGAGGCGTATTCCAGACGACCTTGTACGGGAAGTATTCAGTGTGATAGGTGATTTTCCCAATGTGGCCACCGCCGCGTATGGGCGCTACATCAATTACGGCAGCAATCGAACGCGGATCGGTTTAAAAATACAAGCGGAGACGGTTCCCAATCCCGACAGCCGGGTCACGCTCTCCCATAAGCGTGACGCGTTTGGCGCACCTTTAGCCAAATTGGACTGGAAACTGGCGGAACTCGACCGCCGAACGATGGACGTGATCGTGGATGAGATTTCGGCGGAGTTTTCCCGCCTGGGGCTGGCGACAATCGAGCGGGATAAATGGATGACGGAATGCTCCGATACTTTTCCCGATGATATGCGCGGCGGAGTGCATCACAGCGGAACCACCAAAATGTCGAGCAATCCTAAAGCCGGCGTCGTCGATCTCAACTGCCGCGTGCATGCAGTCGATAATCTTTACATCGCGGGGAGTTCCGTATTTCCGACGAACAGTTGGGCTAATCCAACATTAACGATCAGCTGCATGGCCATTCGTCTAGCGGACCATTTGGACAAAAAGCTGCGAGGCTAAGATAAAGTGCAAGATCTCCCAAACTTAGCGAAGAATAAATATGAGCGTTTGGATTACTTGGATAGCCTGCGAGGCCTGGCGGCTTTAGCCGTAATCGGCGCCCACCATGTCGCCGCCTTTTCGATCCCACCTGCCTTTCATTCATTTATCAACAAACCTCTTATCGCGCTATGGTATGACGGACACGCTGCCGTTTGCATGTTCTATGTTTTAAGCGGTTTCGTTCTATTTTTAAAGCCTTCCCACATTTACGGCTCGAACTATCCGCTCAGTCAGCATCTTCCTCCGTTTTATGTGAGTCGAGTGATCCGGATAATGGCTCCTTTTTGGGCTTGCTTGTTGTTCAGCTGCCTGGTTCAGCGCCTGTTTTTCGCTCCTCAAACGACCATCCCACCGGGAAGCCAATGGTTCCAGTACTTCTGGCAGGCGCCGGTCTCGCTGGCGAGTTTCGTTCACCAGGCGTATTTCTCGGCGACTTTGACTCCCAGTTATCTGATTCCTCAAGATGGGGCATTAAAGATCGAAATGGAATTTTCCATCCTTTTGCCATTTTTCTTATTGATCGCCAGCCAGGGGATACAATTTCTCTTGGTCTTTGTGGTCCTCTTTGTTACGGCGCTGGCTGGCGAACCCATGATGCTCCTTTTTTTCTTCGGATCGCTCGTTGCTTATTACCTCGTTCCAATCAAAGACTATCTTCAGCGATGGCGGTGGCCTGCCAAAGCGATGATTTTGCTGATCGGCGCATGCCTGGCAAGTCATCAGAGATTTGACCGTTATTTAGGAGCGCTAGTGAACGAAGGTTTTGCGTACTTTGGGGAAGAATTGACAGGGATCGGATGCGCGATGGTTTTAGTTACGGTCCTGATCAGCCGTCGATTGCGATCATTTCTGCAGCATCGAGTTCTCCTTTTTATGGGGAGGATTTCATACAGCCTGTATCTAATCCACTTCACGGTCCAGCTGGCGGTTACGCCACGATTTATGAGGCTTCTCAATCAAAGAGGATTGACTCAAATTTCACTAGTGAATATCTTAGCTTTACTTTGCACGGTGCTGGTCTCAACGGCCATCGCTGCTTTGGCTTACCATTTCATT
>Ga0206911_1220_pt1 | contig 10739 bp, 8 predicted proteins | sample Alteio_BWOrgHeat_74_FD_152956 | JGI IMG/M metagenome (GOLD analysis project Ga0206911, IMG submission 152956) | Enriched cells from forest soil in Barre Woods Harvard Forest LTER site, Petersham, Massachusetts, United States -... | ecosystem: Environmental > Terrestrial > Soil > Temperate forest > O...
TAGAACTGCTCTTCATTGGAAAGAGACCAAAGATGTCCAATTGGCTTTGCTCTATCCGGCAGAAAGTTCACTGTGTAAGTAAGTGCGTGCCAGATGTCCCTGGCATGCAAATGCAGAACTCCGACCAGCCACAGGAGGCAGACGCAGGCGATGTAGGTGTACATCGCTGGGAACAGACGCAGGGCTCTCCGAGCATAAAATCGCTTGAGGGACACGTCGCCAGTTCTTTCGCGCTCTAACAGCATGAGACGCGTGATAAGGAAGCCCGAGATTACGAAAAAGACGACTACCCCCAGGTGCGAGTAGTCCCCTATACCCAGGTCCACGCTGACAAAGCCACGGGTTCGACTAAGATGACCCAGCAGGACGAGGGAGATTGATATGGCCCTAAGTCCATCGAGCGATGGCAAATGGTCGATCTTAGCGGATTTTCTCCGGGGCAAAGCTGAAGTCGATGTGGAAGATATGCTCACGCAGCCCTCGTCTTGAATGGTAATTTCTTTTTCAAAATCGACTCATTCTCCTCGTACCACTCTTTGATGAAGGCAGTCCGCGCACTTCTGTCTCAAAATGGTGCTAAATCGGTTCCGCTTACTCTCTTCATGAAGTTGTTGTCGCTTCATCGCGGGGTGGAATTTAACCGGGCTTGATACTCTTTCCACGGATTGGCTTTGGAGGCCGCTGCTAACGCAGGCGCAGCGTTGCGTTGCGCGGTCGAAAGATCTGCCTCACTCCGAGTTAGTTCCTGAGTCTGTTCCTGCTCTGTGAACCCGGTGGCACGAATCGCGGCGGCCATGAGGACCCATAGCAGGCCCGTAATTTCGAGATAGGTCCACCGGTCGCCAAAGAGGTTCGCAACCAGGCAGGATGAAGTCGAAACGAAGAGACCAAGACCAAGGCCTTGGTAGAGGGGGTCGGTTGCGACTTTGAAGAGACGGTACGACGTCGCGAGCATCTGTTGAAGCATGAAGAGCACCGGGATGAGGCCGAGAATCCCAGTTTCCACCAGAATTTTGACATACCAATTGTGAGTGTCTTTCAGGTTGTCAACATGTTCTCCGAGCTGGAAGGTTGCGAAACCATTTCCGACGATTGGACTGCGCAGGATGGCTTGCTCCGCGTTCTCCCAAAGACTGACTCGCTCCTGAGCGGAGGCCTCGAGCTTCCCGTTGGAATTCTCGGTCATAGTAACGCGCTGGCGGACGGGGGTAGGCACGATGGTTTGCCAGGTCAGCAGGAAGATCCCCAGGAGGAGAAGAAGTTTTCGGTCCTTGACCAAGCCGAGGACAAGTACGCCGAAGAGGATTGCGGCATATCCTCCGCGGGAGAACGTGTACATCGCCGCAAACAATGTGATCGCTACGACTCCATAACCGAGAAGCTTGAGCTTTTTCCTTTTGAGAAACCGCGTAAAACCCCAGAAGAAGATGCCAAATTGAGCAAGAAACGCCGCGGTTTGATTTGAGCCGTAGCCCAGGGGGCCGTTGTCACGTTTGTTCTCATCAAAGTTTGTCCACGTCCGCGTCATGCTTTCGAAGAGAGAGCTTCTATCGATGAACAAGACGGAGACCGCTGTGAGCATGACCACCGTCCTGACGGCTTTTCGATCTTCAATCACTAGTCCGGCGGCTATGAAGACTAGTGGAATAAGCATGTAGTCTTTCCATGTGGCGAAGTTTACGTCTGAGAGCCAGAGAGGTGCCGGCGCATTTCCCAGCGCAGTTCCAATCCACATCGAGAGATATAAATAAACTGCCAGTAAGAGCCAAATCCCGTAGAGCTTCGATTTAGGAAGACGCTTTCCGTGGATGATGCCGCCGAGGATGACCGAAAACACCAGGATCGTCAACACGTTAGCACCCAGAGGAAAGTCGAGGAAGTGGTCCCGCATGGTGCGATACGGGAGGAACGGAATCATGTAGTAGAGCCCCAACACGGGCCGTCCGCCCAGCGAGACGAGGCACATGACCCAAAAGCCCAGGTAAGCGACTAGCGGGATGTAGTGTCCAATGCCTGTTCCCACGATGCGATCTCCTCAATCTGCGAAGTAGCCAAGATCTGACTCACGTCCGCCGACAGGTCTAGCTTACTAAACCCACACTCTGTTTCGCCCTGCGACGAAATTGTAAAACGCAAGTGCTGCAGCCGCGTTGAGCATGAGAAACGTGTTTGCCACCGCGACTGGCTTAAATCGTTTGGTGGACGGACTCAAGCTTCCAAGGATGGCAAGAACGTAGAACAGTGTCTGTAGCCAGAAGATCGCAGTGTAGAACGGTCCCCTCGACATTGCCGAAGCCAGAAGCATCAAGATGAGCAATAGTGGGACCAGGAGGCGCAAAAGCTTATGGCTGACGAACCGGAATAGCAGAGGATTCGCGGGCGAAAGGAGCCATGGCGCGAGCCGCAGCAACTGGTAGTTTCCCGTCAACGTTCGGACCTTGCGCGAAAACTCCTTTCCTTTTTCACTGAAAAGCCTGTCGCGCGCTATTGCAGAGGGCTGAAAGACGACGCGTTTTCCGTTGCGCGCGACATTCATGGGAACAAAGACGTCGTCGAGAATAGTTCCACGAGGAATTTCGATGTAGTGTTCGCGGCGGATTGCATAGATGGCTCCCGTTACCCCAACTACCGAACCGGACGCCGACTCCAGTTTGCGCACTGTCTTTTCAATTTTCCAGTAGATGCCGAGTGCATTTGAAGATGGCTCACCGGGAGCGGTCTCAAGCAATAATTCTCCACTGACTGCGCCAACCTCGGGATCCGCGAAACACGCAACTAACTCTGAGACTGCGTTCGCGTCAATCGTCTGCCGTGCGTCCAGGAAGACCAGGATGTCTCCGCTGGCAAGCTGGACAGCTTCATTGAGGGCGAACGCCTTTCCATTGGACTCATTGAGGATGACGGGGCAGATATGATCTGCCCGGCCGCGAAGGATGTCGGCGGTGCGGTCGGTTGATCCATCGGAGGCAACGATAATCTGAAGCTGTTCTTGGGGATAGTCCAGAAGGCAAAGATTTTCGAGTTTGGCGGGAAGGGTCGCTTCCTCGTTCCGTGCTGCAATGATGATGGACACGCCAGGTGTGATAGGGCTTTGGCGCATTGGACGTCTGCGCAGGCGGACACAAAGCCAAAGCCAGATGGCATAGCCGAAATAGGTGTAGGCGACCAGTGCAAGGCAAAACCAAAAGAGCACCTTCATCGCACGCTCCGGTTTCGTGATTTTGCTGCGCCGTAGTCGTGCAGCGCTGGATTGTGGGCGATTGTCCCAGGGGGCACAGGTTCCTCTTGGTGGCTAAAAGCATACGGCTGCGGAATGCTCGGGTCCAGCCAGGGCGCTACGTTCATGATGATAATTCATACTGCAACCCACAGAAGGAAAGACCCTTGCTACCAAAGTGGTAGGAGAGACTCCGGTTGAAGATGCCATCATTAAAGATTGAGATGCGTCATTCTGAAAGACTGCTAGTATCGCAATGGACAACGGCGATTCTAGGTCTTTGAAGGCCAACCAATTCGGCGAAGTTACACCTGTCCGAAGCGGTAAAGGAGTCCTAGCTTGCAGTTGCGTGCACGACACATTGCTCGAAATGTTCTTTTTAACTGGTTTGGAACGATAGCCAATATGGCGGTGGGTTTTTTCCTTTCGCCATTCATTCTTCATCGCCTGGGAAATGTCGCTTATGGCGTTTGGGTATTAGCCATTTCGGTCGTTGGTTATCTCAGTCTTCTTGACCTTGGAATGCAAGGTTCGGTGTTGAGATTTGTTTCGCAGGGACACACGAAACAAGACCATCAGGGCGCGTCCGAGGCAGTTTCTGCCGCGCTCTGGGTACGACTGCAGATCAGTGCCTTAGCGGTGCTTTTGAGTGCAGGACTTGCCGTCGTATTTCCTCATTTGTTCAAGATTTCTCCGGAGCTTGCGGGTGATGCACGAACGTCGATCCTCGTGATCGGCGCGACGACGGCAATTACGATGTCGATGGGAGTAGTGGGTGGCGTCGTCGCTGCGCTCAATCGCTATGACCTGCAGAATTATGCGAGCCTCGTGCAATCGACAGTACGTGTCGCAGGAATCGTCGTCGTGCTGCGCAGTGGTCACGGCATTGTCGCGATCGCTGTCTGCGAACTTATTGCAGTTCTGATTAGCAAGCTGTTCCAAATATGGATTGCTCGCCGACTCTACCCTGAACTTCGCATTCAACTCAAAAGACCGAAGAGAGAAACGCTTAGGAAGATTTGGTCTTATAGCTCCTATACCTTTCTAATCACGATTGCGGTTCAGTTGGTTTATCAGACCGACAACATCGTCGTGGGTGCATTCGTTTCAACCTCCGCAGTAACTTTTTACGCGATCGCTGGTTCACTGTGCCGCTATGCGAGCCAGGTAGTTAGCTCAATGGATAGCACATTTATGCCGGCGGCAAGCACGTACGAATCGTCCGGTAATGTGGAGGGTCTTCTGACTCTTTACAGAAACGGTACCCGCGCCATGATCATGGTGTCGTTGCCCATGATGATCACGATGATTGTTCGAGGGTCGAGCTTCATTGGCCTATGGATGGGCCCAGAGTACTCGCATAGTTCTGGAATTATTTTGATCATCCTTAGCATTGCTCTTTTCTTTTCGTATGCAAATCGGACAGCAGGAGCGATCGCATTCGGTATAGAAAAGCACAAGGCCGTGGCCCTGTGGGCAGTGGGCGAAGGAGTCGCAAATCTAATACTGAGCGTTATCCTGGCCCATTGGTATGGGATCTATGGCGTGGCAATCGGGACAATGATACCCAGCTTGTTTGTGCACCTGGTGCTTTGGCCACGGTATATTTCCAAGCTGGTTGGCGTGGGTAGCTCTGAGGTCATATGGGGCGTATGGGGACCGATGATCGTTGCCTCTATTCCGTTTGCGCTGGCTTCTTATGCGGTCGGAGCTTTCCTCCCTGCACGCAGCCTCGCCATCTTCTTTCTACAGGTAGTCGGAACGCTCCCGGTGTTCTTCCTATCGGTTGCAGTGGTTTTTCGGACTTTCATTCAGCGCCAGATCTTGCCCAAAGTCCGGACGTTTTTGTTTGCCGAGTCGAGCTAGCCGATATGGGTCTAAATGCATCCTATGTATGCTGGTTCACCTTCCGGAACGTCAATCGTGGGAGCAGCACGGAGTAAAGCTTTTGAAATCAACAGGGTATGGAGGCCGTGCGCTTGTGCGCCTGTATGGGGACTGATCGCGAGGCTGTGGGGCTGCTAGCATCGCTATGTACGCAACGATTGGGCCTTTCCGTGGCAAATTAAATTGAGGTTGCTTTCGCCCTCGTCGAATCAGCAAAGGAGTCTTCCCTTGCAGTTGCGCGCACGACATATTGCTCGAAATGTGCTCTTTAATTGGTTTGGAACAGTAGCCAACATGGCTGTGGGCTTCTTCCTTTCACCTTTTATCCTGCATCGGCTCGGAAATATTGCCTTCGGCGTTTGGACCCTGGCAGTCTCGGTCGTGGGATACATGAGTCTTCTCGACCTTGGGATGCAGAACTCTGTCCTGAGATTCGTTTCGCAGGGGCACATAAAAAAGGACCATCAAAGCGCCTCGGAGGCAATATCCGCCGCCCTCTGGGTTCGAGTACAGATTAGTGGCCTCATCATCTTGCTGAGCGCAGGACTCGCGGCCGTATTTCCGCTGGTATTTAAGATCCCGCCTGACCTCGTTAGTGATGCCCAGAAGGCCATCATTCTGATCGGCGCGACGAATGCAATTTTTATGTCGGTCGGCGTAGTTGGCGGAGTTCTTTCTGCGCTGAATCGTTATGACCTGCAAAATTCTATCGTTCTGCTGCAAACGGCAGTGCGCGTGATCGGAGTCGTAATTGTTTTGCGCAGCGGACACGGCATCGTCGCGATTGCCCTATGTGAACTTGTCGCGGTGATGATTGGCAGTTTCTTCCAGGTCTGGATCGCGCGGCGACTTTACCCCGAACTGCGAATGCAGATGAACAAACCTAAGCGAGAGACACTCAGAAAGATTTGGTCTTATAGCTCCTACGTCTTTTTGACAAGTGTCGCGGTTTTGTTGGTCTACCAGACAGACAATTTGGTTGTCGGCGCTTTTGTTTCGACTACTGCGGTGACTTTCTATGCAATTGCGAACAATTTATGTCGCTATGTCACCCAGGTAGTTGGGTCGATGGGGAACACGTTTATGCCGGCGGCAAGCACCTACGAGGCGGCAGGAGACTCTGCCGGTTTATTGATGCTATACAAGAACGGGACTCGTGCCACGCTCGCGGTTTCGCTGCCGATCCTAATCACATTGATTCTTCGCGGTCCTGCCTTCATCGGTCTTTGGATGGGACCGCAATATGCTCACAGCTCAGGAATCGTCCTGATTATTCTTAGTATTCCTCTGATCTTTGCATTTGCTAACCGGACGCCGACTGCGATCGCATTTGGAGTTGAAAAGCATAAGACGACAGCACAATGGGCAATCGGCGAAGGAGTTGCAAATTTAATTCTGAGCGTCGTCCTGGTTCGTCGATATGGGATTTATGGAGTCGCCATCGGAACGATGGTGCCCAGCTTGGTTGCCCAACTTGTACTTTGGCCGGGATACATCTCTAAGTTAGTGGGACTTAGCAGGTCTGAGGTCTTGTGGCGGGTATGGGCGCCGATGTTTCTGGCAATTGTCCCTTTTGCGATCGCCACTTATACCGTGGGTGTTCTTTTCCCCGCGCGGAATCTCACCATCTTTTTTCTTCAGGTGATCGCCACCTTGCCAGTCTTCCTGATCACAGTTGGACTAGTGTTTCGGGCGTACGTCCGTAAAGAGCTCCTGCCCAGGGTTCGTTCGCTATTTTTCGCGGAGGCACGAATATGAGTGAAGTTGGCGAATCCAGCCAGGTTATGCCAGAGACGAAAGGCGGTCTTACCCCGGTCGTCAGCGTTGCGATTACTGCGTTCAATTCGGCAAATTGGCTCCCAAGGGCGCTTGAGGGCGTCCTCATGCAACGAACGAATTTCCCAATCGAAATAGTCCTGGGCGATGACGGCTCGCAGGATGCAACCGTTGACATCGCTCGTTCTTTTCGCGAACGGAATTCAATTTTGTTCAAGATATTGGAGCGCCCGGCAAATATCGGCATCCAGCGAAACTACTACGAGACCTTCGAACATTGCAGCGGCAAATTCATTGCATGGTTGGATGCAGACGACTCTTGGACGGATCCGGAGAAGTTGACAGCACAGGTAAACGCTCTCGAATCGGACCAGTCCATCAGCGTATGCTGTCATCGTGTCCGGTGGGTCACCCATGATGGAGAAGTAAAGCGCGAGAGATATCCTTCATCAGCTCCGGGACGTTATGGGCTCGCCGAAATTATTCGAAGCAATTTTGTGCCCTCTCCTTCAATCATGTTCCGTAACGGAATTCAGCGCGATTTGCCCGCATGGTATTTGGACTTTGCTTTCATGACCGATTGGCCTGTGCTTGTGATGGCAGCGCTTTCAGGAGACATTCTTCTGCTTGACCCTGTGATGGCTGATTACACGCTGACTCCCGGCAGTTCTTTCGCAAGCAAGGGTACTCTGTATCAGTATGAGATGGATGCGAAGTTTTATGAACTCATCGAGGGTGTCCTTCCCTCCAGGTGGCACAGATTTGTTCGTGCCGAAAAGGGGAAACGATACGAATCGATCGCATATCTACTGAGAAAGCAGGGCGATTTTACAGCGTCACGGCGGGCGGCCATCAAAGCGTTTAGTTCGCCATCGATTCTGGATAATTGCAGAGGCAAGACGACGACGCTGATTGCTTCGGTTGTGCGCGAGATGGAATGGAGACTTGGGGTAGGGCGGGCTGCGTCGGGACAACGATTCTGAGTCGCATTATGAGCAACTTAATCGAGGTGTCCACGTTCATCAGTTTCTGAATTATCAATCGTCTTGTTGACATAGCCTTGAGAGCCGGACATCGACACTACTTGACCCGGATTTCCCAGAACGACAGCTTCAGCGGGTACGTCGAAGTTGACGTAAGCTCCCGGAGCGATCAGTGCTTCACGCCCAATCGTAACTTTTCCAACGATAATCGCATGGGCGCCGACCCATACACGATCTTCGAGCGTCGGCGCGCCAATGTGTTTGCCGCGGCTGGTTGCGCCTATTGTGACTCCCTGCGCGATGTTGACGTTGGCGCCTAGAACCGCATGGGGACTAATGACGACTCCGCCGAAATGTCCAATATATAGGCCTGGCCCGATGGTAGTTTTAGGGGAGATGTCGAAACCATATTTGAATCGGTAATGTTGATAGAAGATTCGGTTGTAGAAATAGCCAAATATGCCGAGCGACTTCTTTTTTTTGCTGTAGAAAGCGACCTTGCGGAGATAATACGTAAAACGAAAACCAGGCTGAAGATAGGCGGATAGAAATGCGCGTCCACCTGTTTTACCCGTGTAACGGTAAGCGTCAGCCCTTAAAGTTTCCCGAAGCGTAGAGGTCAATTTTGTTCCTTCGCCTTTCGATGAGCGAGTCTGCGCGGTTGCCGGTTCGTAGATTCCAGACTGGTTACTCTTTTGTGACATTGGCTATGAGTGTGTCCCCATCTAGTATCCTGATTTTGTGCCGGAATCGTAAGCGTCGCGGGAGATCCAGCCTTGAGTGCTGAGACAATGTCGAAGGAGCAACTGGGGCTACTCCAACGCAGACTGTATCTTCTTTATCACGAACTGCGGCCCACCCCAAGCGAATACTCCTATTTGTTGGCGCCCGCGGTGTTTCAGAAGCATATCGACCTATTCGCTCAGTTGAGAACAGCTGGAAATCACGGACTCTGGCCTGAGGTGACTTTTGATGACGGGCATATTTCGAACTTCGAGTATGCGCTGCCTATTCTACAGTCACGAAATCTGAAGGCACGGTTTTTCATCACCGTGGGCTGGACCGGAAATAAGAGCGGTTACATGGGGTGGACTGAGTTGCGAAAGCTGCATGAAGCAGGGCAATCGATTGGAGCGCATGGCTGGACGCATACTTTGCTTACCCACTGCAATGAAAAGGAATTGCAGATTGAGCTGGGCAATGCGCGGTTTACGCTTGAGGACAAGCTGGGAACCTCGATTACGACGATGTCTCTGCCCGGCGGGCGATATAACCGCCGCGTTCTGGCTGCATGCGAGGAGTCAGGTTATACCCAAGTCTTTACATCTGAACCAAGAGCTGAATCGATGCCTTTGGGGGCCACCGTCGGGCGTTTGAACATCCGTGGCGACATGCAAACGGAGTGGATCTCGAATCTCCTCCAATCGGAAAGCGGCGTCCTGGCTGGCTTGGGCCGTCAGTACAGGATAAAAGCGACTGCAAAAACGTTGTTGGGCGATGGCCTGTACGAGAAACTCTGGGCGGTTCTAAATAGGAAAGAGCCGGATGACGACGTTCGTGGGGTTAGGGCAGAATGAGGGTTCTGCACATAATTAGTAGCAGCGGGATGTACGGCGCAGAGGCCGTGATCCTGAATATGTCGCGCGTTCTCAATAGCGGATCCCACTGCAGCATGTTGGGGGTCTTCTCAAATTCCTCAAATCCAAATCTCCAGCTTCACGAAAGGGCGACCGAGGAGGGAATCGAGTCTCACTTGATTCTTTGCAAGGGGCAGATTGACCGGAGTGCGATTGCGAACATTCGCGAATTGGCGGCTCGGACAGGCGCCGATGTTGTCCACGCTCACGGTTTCAAAGCGGACATCTATGTCTACCTTGCTCTACGTGGCACAGGAATACCCTTCGTCTCGACCTGTCATACATGGTATGACAACGACCTGTTCGTCTATTGTTATGGAGTGGTAGATCGTCTTGCGTTGCGAAAGTTCGCACGTGTTGTGGCTGTCTCGGAGGAAGTGAAAGGCAGGCTGTTAAAAGCCGGGGTTCGAGCAGAGGTGATCAGCCTGATTCGGAACGGAATTGAACTGCAACCATTTGACGATGCAGTTCCAGCTCTTCGAAGAGATTTCGCCTCAGACGATACTTTGATTGTTGGGTTGATCGGGCGACTCTCGCGGGAAAAGGGAGTCGATATCTTCCTGCGTGCGGTGGCGCGTGTTTTGGTTGAATTTCCGGGCGCGAAATTTGTAGTGGTTGGCGAAGGACCCGATAAGGATAAGCTTGAGCAGTTAGTGGACGAACTGAAGATTCGGGAGAGCGTATCAATGTTGGGTCGCCGCGACGATATGCCTTCGGTATATGCCTCGCTGGATGTGATGGTCTCGGCCTCGCGACAGGAAGGGCTGCCGATCGCCATTCTGGAAGGCATGGCCAGCAGCTTGCCACTGGTTGCAGCGGGTGTTGGCGAAGTACCGACCGTAGTCATGGATGGCCGGACCGGCGTGTTAGTTCCTGCAGAAGACCCGGACTCGCTGGCAGCGAAGATCGTGGAATTGTTGCGCGACCGTGCCATGCGAGAGGGTCTCGGCGCTGCGGCAAGACGGCGAGTTGAAGAAGAATATTCGGCCGCGCGAATGACGAATGATTACCTTTGTGTATATGCAGAGGCGATCGAGGTTGTGAAAAAAGGAAGAGAGCGCCGGATGGAGTCTTCCGCCGCCTCTCAGGGCAACGCAGAGTGAGCCCAAAAGCCCGGCGACCCAAAGTCTTCATGATGGATCTGTGGGCTACGGTGCCTTATTACACTGCGTACCTTTCCCAGGCTCTTATCAAAGAGGGCGTCAATCTAACTGTGGGGTCTATTTCTTACTATCTTGA
>Ga0206911_1221_pt1 | contig 10713 bp, 9 predicted proteins | sample Alteio_BWOrgHeat_74_FD_152956 | JGI IMG/M metagenome (GOLD analysis project Ga0206911, IMG submission 152956) | Enriched cells from forest soil in Barre Woods Harvard Forest LTER site, Petersham, Massachusetts, United States -... | ecosystem: Environmental > Terrestrial > Soil > Temperate forest > O...
CATAGAATCTCACGTCGCAGTTAGTCCGTGGATCTTAGTCCGTCGATCGAGGAGAATTTTCTCATGCGCGTGTTTCGTCTATCGCTGGCGTTCCTCTTGAGTGTGACCGTTGCCAGTTTCTCGCAATCTGCTTCGTCCGCCAAGCCTGCTGCTGGATTCAGTATCGACAACATCGACAACAGTGTGGATCCGTGCGTGGATTTTTATCAGTATGCGTGCGGGAACTGGATCAAGAATTCGGAGATTCCGGCGGACCGTCCGGCATGGCAGAGTTTTTCGGAGCTGGATGAGAGCAACCTCGCGATTGAGCGAGGGATTCTGGAGAAGGCCGCGGCGGGCGGTGCGGGGAGGAACGCCATCGATCAGAAGATTGGGGATTTGTACGGATCGTGCATGGACGAGAAGGCGGTCGACGCGAAGGGGATCTCGCCGGTGAAGCCGGAGCTCGCGCGCATTGCGGCGGTGAAGGACAAGAGTGCGCTCATAGAAGAGATTGCGCACATTCATTTGATTGGGCCGAATCCGCTGTTCAATTTTTATTCGAATTCGGATTTGCATAATGCGGATCAGGTTATTGCGTATATCGGGCAGGGCGGTCTGTCGCTGCCGGATCGGGATTACTACATCAAGGACGATGCGGACAAAGTCGAGATGCGAAAACATCTGACCGAGTATGTGACGCAGGTGTTCACGCTGGCGGGGCAGACGCCGCAACAAGCGGCGAGTTCGGCGCAGACGGTGTTGATGGTGGAGACGCTGCTGGCGGCGAACTCGATGGACCGCACGAAGATGCGCGATCCGAAGAACCGCGACCACAAGATGACGCGCGACGAGGCGGTCGCGATGGCTCCGGAGTTTTATTTGAATCGATACTTCACCGCGGTAGGCGCGCCGAATTTTACGGCGCTAAATGTGACGAATCCGGATTTCTTCCGGCAAGTGAATGGAGTGATTGCGGCGCTGCCGCTCGATTCGCTGAAGACTTATGTGAGTTGGCACGTGCTGCGAGGGGCGAGTCCATGGCTGTCGCAGCCGTTTGTGGAGGCCAATTTCAAGATGCGGCAGGCTTTGACGGGGCAGAAGCAAATTCAGGATCGATGGAAGCGCTGCGTCGATTTGGTGGACGGGTCGTTGGGTGAGGCTTTGGGGCAGCGATATGTCGAGGCGACGTTCGGCGCCGATGGCAAGGCGCGCATGTTGAAGATGGTTGGCGCGCTGGAAGAATCGTTGGGCTCAGACATTCAAGGGCTTTCCTGGATGTCGGACGACACCAAGAAGCAGGCGAAGGTGAAGCTTGAGGCGATTCGTAACAAGATTGGGTATCCCGACGCGTATCGCGATTACAGTTCGGTGACGATCAAGAAGGACGATCTGTTGGGAAATGTGGAGCGGGCGAACGGATTCGAATCGAAGCGGCAGATTGCAAAGATCGACAAGCCGCTGGATCGCAAAGAGTGGGGCATGACGCCTCCGGAGGTGAATGCGTATTACAGCGGGTCATATAACGAGATCGTGTTTCCGGCGGGAATTTTGCAGCCGCCGTTTTTTGATAAGTCTATGGATGATGCGGTGAATTTTGGAGGGATTGGGTTGGTGATTGGGCACGAACTGACGCATGGATTCGACGATCAGGGGCGCAAGTTCGATCCGACGGGGAACTTGCGTGATTGGTGGACGGAGCAGGATGGCAAGGAATTCGAGAAGCGAGTGAGCTGCGTCGCGGATGAGTATTCGAATTTTGTGGCCGTGGACAACATGAAGCTGAATGGGCGTCTCACGCTGGGTGAGAACACGGCGGATAACGGCGGGGCACGCGTTGCGCTGGCGGCGCTGGAGCGGCTGATCGCAGAAGATAAGACGGGGAAAGAAGGGCAGAGCATCGACGGGTTCACTCCCCAGCAGAGATTTTTCCTCGGCTTCGGGCGGGTGTGGTGCGAGAAGCAGCGTCCGGAATATTTGCGGATGCAGGTCAGCACGAATTCGCATTCGCCGGGGAAGTATCGGGTGGATGGCGTGGTGCAGAACATGCCGGAGTTCCAGAAGGCGTGGGGATGCAAGGCGGGGCAGCCGATGGTGGCGGAGAATGCTTGCCACGTCTGGTGAGGCATTACTTTTAAGACCTCACGCAGTTGGAATTCCCACGTCTCGCAAAAGAAGCGAGACGTGGGGCACCCGGGTTTCCAGTTTGTTCAGTTCGGCTGGTTCCATGCCCGCAGGCGGGGCCACCAGCGGCGCACGTTGCGGCGATATTCTTCGTAATCTGCGCCGAACTTGTTATGTAATGTGGGCTCTTCGTAGAAGACTACGAACAAGTGCACGGCTAGGGCGACAGCTGCGACCGCGGCAATGAGACTGGGATCGGCGTGGCCGAAGATGATCCATAGTCCGATCCACCCGGCGGCGAAGCCGACGTACATGGGATTGCGCACGTGGCGATAGACGCCGACCACAACCAGACGCTGCGGCGGAGCGATGGGTGCGGGCGTGCCGCGGCCGGTCCAACCAAAGTCCCAGATGCAGCGTAGAGCCATGGAGAATCCGAGTGCGGAGGGAATGGCGGCCAGCCATCGCCATCGTACCGCGCCGGACATTTCGACTTTGAATCCCAGCCACTGCGGTAATAGCGAGAACCACAAACCGAGGAACGCCGCGCCGACTGCGAGCGACATGATCGCCGCAAGCCAGCGAGGAGCTTGCTCAGTAGGAGCGTGCATGGACCGTGCGTTTGGCATGTGACCCTCCAGAATGGAATGTTTCGATTATTTATCCAAGATCCCCACCCTCTCGCAAAGAACGGGAGAAGGGTGGGGCACCGCTTTAGAGCGAATGGTAAATCGGAAGAGCCACGGTGGCCCCCGCTGCACGGACCTGATCGGCGACACGAATGATGTCCCCGAAAGGCACCGCGTCGTTTGCTTCGACCTGCACCAATTGAGCCTGCCTCTGCACCAGGCCTTTTAGAGTGCTTTGCAATTCCGGCCAAGGTACGGGCTTGCTGTTGACGGTGAGAGTCACTGCCTCTGAAGGACCGGACAAACGCACGGGGATGGACTCCCCGCTGCTTGTGGGGCCAATCAGAACTTCAATTCCTTTCGGGGGAACGATGGTTCCGGAAGCCGGAGATGCGGGCTGCGAGGTCAGGAGCACGATGTCTTCGAAATGGGCGGAACGGGCAGTTCCGAGTGCGGCTTTCACGTCCGCGAACGTCGCACGAGCATCGGCTTTTATGTAGAGTCTTGCATCCCGGGCGCGAGGGGTGACTTTCATTTCTTCCATCAATTGGTCGGGCGTAACGGACTTGGCCGCGAAGTAGAGTTCGCCCTTGGCGGTAACTGTGACGATCCAAGCGTCTGCCTGGTCGGCGGTAGTGTAAGAAACTGCATGACTGGTGTGCGCCATTTGCACGCTCACTCCTTTGCTGAGTTCCGGGGTTTGCGCCGGACCGCTTAGTACAAAGTTTGCTGCCACCGCCAACGTGGCTAGAGACAGGGATAGTAAGCATTTCATTGTGTTGACTCCTTTCGACAATCAGTTCGGGTTAGGGTTTAGCTCCACCTAATGACGCGGTGGCCAGCGTACCGCCAAGGCCCATGGTCTCTACGGCGGTTGAGGGGACGATGACCATGGCGCCTTTTTCTTTGACGGCTTCGTAGAGCATGTTCATGGCGCGGAGGTGCAGGGCTACGGGGTTTTCCGCATAAGCCGCGGCCGCTTGGACAAAGCTATTGGAGATTTCCTGTTCGGCCTGGCCGAGGATGATTCTCGCCTGCCGTTCGCGCTGGGCTTGGGCCTGGCGTGACATGGCATCTTCGAGGCCTGCAGGAATTTTCACATCGCGAATTTCCACCGATTGCACGGTGATACCCCACGGGTTGGTTTTTTCGTCGAGGATGCGTTGGAGTTCGCGGCCCATCATTTCGCGTTCGGTGATCATCTGCGCGAGTTCGTGGCGGCCGATGGATTCGCGCAGAGCGGTTTGCGCACTCATGTTGATGGCGTCGATGAAGTTCTCGACTTCGAGAATGGATTTCTCGGCGTTCCAGACCATCCAGAAGACGATGGCATCGACATTCACGGGAACGGTATCGCGGGTTAGCGTGGACTCGGCGGAGACGCTGGCCACGCGGACGCGCTGGTCGACATAAGGGCTGAGCGTTTCGACGATTGGAATAATGTGGCAGAGGCCGGGACCACGCAGGCCGACGTAGCGGCCGAGGCGCAGGACGGCGACCTTCTCCCACTGGCGCACGACTTTGATCGCGAAGAGGAAGTAGAGACCGACCAGGGCTCCAACGACGGCTGGGGCTGGATTGTGAACCAGTTGGGAGATTGCGAGACTAATGACGAGGCTGACTGCGAACAGCAGGCGGGCGATGCCGCTGACATTGTTGATCCGGATTCTTGACATGACGACTATCTCCTTTTGGGCAACTTACCTGGCGACTTATCAGGTAACAAGTCGCGCAGACGATCGATCAGATCTTCGAGGGAGAATCCGGCGGCGCCTGCGCGGGCGGCGAATTCTCCGGCCATCTGGCCGAGCTGACGGTCGCGCTCGGCGGAATTCTTTTCTACTTTCTTGTCCGCGATGAATGTTCCGGTGCCCTGGTGGGTTTCGAGGAGGCCGCCGAGTTCGAGTTCGCGGTAGGCGCGCATCACGGTATTGGGGTTGATTTCAAGATCGACGGCGAGCTGGCGGACGGTGGGAAGCTGGTCGCCGGTGGTGAGCGAGCCGGAGGCTATGCCTCCGCGCACTTGATCGATGAGCTGACGATAGACCGGGACGCCGCTGTGGAGATCGATGGAGAATCGCGCGGGAGTGGTGTTCCGTCCCATGCGTGTTAGTGTACTACAGTATTAGTACATTAGGTCAATAAAAATCTTGCCGGTAAGAAATCTCGCACCCTAGGGAAGATCGCGAGAGCTGGCAGGGCGCCGCCGTTACTTGGTTAGCCCTTCGCGACCTTGAAGCCTTTGCGGCGCTGCTCGCTGTAGCGGTGGAGGGCGTCGAGGATGATGGGATACGCTTCTCCGGGCGGGCGGATTTCGTCGACTTCGACGGCTTTACCCTCGAGTTGTTTGTAGTCCTGAAAAAATCTACGGAGCATGAGGAGGCGGTGGGGCGGCATCTCCGCGGCTTCGTTGTATGAATTGAACTCGGGATCTTCGGTGGCGACGGCGATGATTTTGTGATCCTGCTTTCCGGCATCGATCATGGTCATCAGGCCGATGGTGCGTGCGTGGATGATGGTCAGCGGCACGACGGTTTCCTGGCAGAGGACCAGCACATCGAGCGGGTCGTCGTCTTCGGCGAGCGTCTGCGGGATGAATCCGTAGTTCGCGGGATAGTAGAAGGCAGAGTAGAGGATGCGGTCGAGGCGAATCAGGCCACTCGACTTGTCGAGTTCATACTTTACGCTGGAGCCGAAAGGAATTTCGACGACGCAGTCGAATTCGTGGGGAAGCTTGTCGCCGGGAGTGACGTCGTGCCAGGGATGGATCATAAAGGAGTCCATTTTAATTCTAACGGACGCCGGGGGTAGGGACCGATTGCGCGTGCACGGTCTACGAGGCGCGCGTCGCGCTCTCCTTGACAATCTAGGAGAGCGTTGCTACCGTCTCCTAGACGGACAAGGAGAGCTTGTGAGTAAGGCGATCGATCTTCTGCAAGGCACCCTAGACATGTTGATTCTCAAAGCGGTGTCGCTGGGGCCGTTGCATGGGTACGGTGTTCTACTTCGCATTCAACAGATCTCTGGCGAGCAATTGCAGATCCAGCAAGGGTCGCTGTACCCGGCGCTCTACCGGCTGGAGCATCAGGGTTGGATCACCAGTGAATGGGGAGAGTCGGACAACAATCGCAAGGCGAAGTTCTATCGCTTGACCGCGGCCGGCGAGCGCCAGTTCCAGTCGGAGACAGAAAAGTGGAACCAGATGGCGTCGGTGATCGCCGGCATTCTGCGTGTGACGCCGGAGGAAATATGAACCTTCTTACGCGACTGCGTTCCTGGCTGAAGTGGATGGTGAAACGCGAGCGTCTCGAAACCGATCTGGACGCCGAAGTGCGCTTCCACCTCGACAGCTACGCCGCAGACCTGGTGCGGAGCGGCGTTCCCCAGGCGGAAGCCATGCGTCGCGCGCGCATCGAGTTCGGCGGCATCGAGTCGCACAAGGATGCGGTTCGCGCATCCATGGGCCTGCGCTGGTGGGACGATCTCTGGAACGATCTGCAATATGGAGCGCGGGTTCTGCGGAAGAGCCCCGGGTTTACATCGATTGCGGTGGTATCGCTCGCGCTTGCCATTGGAGCCAACACATCCATTTTTTCGCTGGCCAATCAAGTTCTCTACGCGCGGCTTGGTGTCTCCCATCCTGAACAGTTGCGGCTGTTGACCGTTGTTACAAACGGACACAGCGCGGTGCATTCTTCCTGGGGAAGCGTGGCCCCAGTTGCCGGTGGAGGGCGTCGCGTCGAGCAGTTCACGTATCCGATCTACCAGCAGTTGCGAAGAGAGAACCATGCGCTCGACGACATCTTTGGTTTTAAGGAAAGCATTCAGGCCAACGCCACCATTGAGGGTTCAGCGCAGGCAGTTCGACTGGAATTGATCTCGGGCAACTTGTATGAACAGATGGGTGTACGACCTGCCCTGGGGCGGCCCATTTTGCCTTCCGATGACCAGACGCCCGGCGCAGGGGCGGTGGCGACCATTAGCGAGGGATTTTGGGAGCGAGCCTTCGGAAAGTCTCCGGATGCGGTCGGGAAGGTGATCACCGTCAACATGACTCCGGTGACGGTGATTGGCGTGAATCCGCGGGCCTTTACGGGAGCGATGAGTGTGCAGAGTTCTCCCGACATATTCATGCCGCTGTCGATGATTCCGCTGGTGAAGGGCGAATTGGGCCAGAGCGGTCCTCTGCTATCGAGCCCCAACCTTTGGTGGGTGCAGTTGATGGCGCGGGAGAAGCCGGGCGTGTCTTTGGAGCAGGCTCAGGCGGCCCTGAACGTGGCGCTCAGCGCTGCGATTCACGCCACCATGACCGTGGCCAAAGATGAAACGATGCCGCGACTGGAGCTTGAGGACGGCAGCCGGGGGTTGAATTTCGTGGGCCAGCAATTTGCTCAGCCGATGTATGTACTGATGGCGGCAGTGGGGTTCGTACTGCTGATCGCCTGCGCCAATATCGCGAACCTGATGCTGGCGCGTTCGTCGGCGCGGCAGAGAGAGATGAGTGTGCGGCTGGCGCTGGGCGCAGGTCGCGGCCGTATTCTGCGCCAGGTTCTCACCGAGAGTCTGATGCTCGCCGCAATCGGCGGAGCGGTTGGGCTTTTGTTGGGTTACCTGGCGCGGACCGCGCTGCCGAAATTGTTCCTGAATGCCTGGGAGAGCGACAGCATCCAGGTGCCTTTCGATTGGAAGGTGTTCAGCTTTACGGCCGGCGTTACTCTGGCCACGGGCGTGCTTTTCGGCATCGCGCCCGCGTGGAGTGCGACGCGCGCTGAGATCGGCACCGCCATTAAAGATGGCGGCAAAGCCGCCACCAAGCAGCGCAAGGGCTGGAGCGGACGAACCATCGTCAGTTTCCAGATCGCGCTCTCGACATTGCTGGTAGTGGGCGCCAGTCTTTTCCTACGTACTCTGATCAATTTGAATGCAGTCGATGTGGGCTTTCGCGCCGACGGCCTCCTGCTCTTCGACGTCAATCCGCCCAGCAAGCAATACCCCGCGCCTAAAGATGTAGCGCTCCATGCGCGCATCGAGCAGGCATTGCGTGAGGTTCCGGGCGTGGAGGGCGTAACCCTGACCGACATTCCTCTTGTCGCCGACTCTCAAGGTCAGTCCGGCTTCAACGTGGAAGGAGCGCCCGAGGCCAAGGAGCGAGAGGCCGGGGCCAGCGCGATGGTGGCTACGGTCGGCCAGGATTTTCTGTCGGTGATGGGAATCCCGATGGTTACGGGACGAAGCTTTACAGCACAGGATGCAGAGTCGCCGCAGCGGTTGTCGATTATCAATCAGGCCCTGGAGCGGAAATACTTTCCCAACCAGAACCCGATCGGCCGTCGTTTCACCATGGACAACGCAACCACGAAGAACCGGCGTTGGTTCGAGATTATCGGCGTTTCCGCCGACACACGTTATTCCAATCTGCAGGAGGAGCCTCCGCCGCTGCATTTCGATCTCTACCGGCAATCTAAAGAGATCGGCGGAGTCACCTATATCGTGCGAACCCGGTTGAAGCCGGAGGCGATTGTGCCCTCGCTGCAGGCAGTCGTGCGCGACATCGATCGCGACTTGCCATTGATGGATGTGCGGACGCAGCAGCAGCAGATTGATGCCACCATCGTGCAGCAGCGCGTCTTCGCCAGTCTGACAGCGGCGTTCGGGATTCTTGCGCTGGCTCTGGCTTGCGTGGGGATCTACGGAATCATGGCGTACACGGTGTCCCAGCGGACCAACGAAATCGGAATCCGGCTGGCGCTGGGCGCGGAACGTAGGCAGGTTCGAGGCATGGTCTTGAAGGAAGCGGGCTGGCTTGCGGCCGCAGGCGTTGTGGTCGGAGTTGCGGCTGCGCTGGGACTCGGGCGGTTGTTGAAGTCCATGCTCTACGGACTGCAGCCCTCCGACCCAGCTTCACTGGCCGGAGCGGCTGTGTTGCTGCTAGGTGTAGCTTTGCTTGCGGGATGGATTCCCGCAATGAGGGCTTCAAGAGTCGAGCCGATGGAAGCGCTGCGACATGAGTAGTGTTTGGTGGCGGCCCTACAATCACTGCCCTGTCTTATTTCTTGAGCGTGAGCTTGTAGATTATCCCGCCGTTATACGTACCGCCATAGTATGTGAAGCCGTACAGATTTCCCGCTCCGTCCATCGCAAGGGCAGAACCGGGGCCGTTCTTAGCGAAGGTATAGAGCACGGTCTCATGGCCCTGCGGTGTAATCTTGAACACAAACCCGACATCCGTGGCGCTGTAAGCAGCGCCATAAGAATTGCCCGCGGAGTCGATCACAAGTGGTCCAAAAGTCCCCTGGCCCGCCGCAAAGGTGTAAATGCGTGAGATTCTTCCGGTGCTGAGATCTAATTTGAAGAGAATCTGCGGCGGCTCAACGCCGTTCAATCCCCACGCCACTCCGTATATATTTCCGGCAGCATCCTGTCCGGCTATAGCGGCTCCTTCAGCGTCGTTCGGCAAGTCGTAGCGCTGAGTACCGCCCTCCACCTCGAGGATGTATCCAGTGCTGCCCACTTCATCGTAGCTGACGGAGGTATAAACTCCCCCGGCGTTATCAATGAGGACATTTCCCGGATAAATGGGCACGCCTCCCGTGGAGTAAATATCTTCCCACTGTCCTCCTGCCGGTATCTCAAACACGCAAAGGCAGCTCCGGGGGTCGACGCCGTTTTCGCCAAAGACATTCCCTTTGGAATCCACGGTGAGGGATCCCGGTTGCGCATATGTGGCGTCGTACAAGTTTGTGAATGTATAGTGGCCTCCGCTGCCTTTGACCAACTCGAATACAGTTCCCGGATAGCCGATCTGCCAGGTCGATCCGTACAGATTGCCGTGACTGTCGCGAGTCAGGTCATGTGGATAATAGCCATCTGTGCCGTTGAAAGCGTGCAGTACCGTAAACACACCCGCCGTGGACAGTTCATACACCGTTCCATCCCGTCCCTTGCCACCGGACGCAGTCGTGCCGTATACATTTCCCGCCGTGTCGACAATCAGAGCCGAGGGGGCCGACGGCCCTGAGCTATTGCTGTCACTCTTGAAGTTGTAGAGCGTGCTTAGTGTGTAAGTCTGAGCCAAGGCAGGCAGGCAAAGCCCGAACCATATTCCGAACGACACAAGGGCAAGTGCGAGAAGTGAGAATCGCTTTTGCATGTTTTCCTCCATCGGAATTGCGGAAGAACCCGGCCCGCTAAGGCTTGAGTTCGAAAACGAGTCCACAGGTTCCGGAGCAGTACTTGTCGCTTGTTTTCCCTCCGGCGATCGTTGTGCCGAAGAGGTTACCGGTCGGATCCACCAAGAGGTTGGATACTGGGCCAGCACCTTGGCCGCCGCCGTTGAAGCTGTATAACTCGGTTTCATTCCATTTTGTGGCGGTCCTCTTGGACAGTTTGAAGACGACTCCGCTTCCGCGAACGCCTCCCTGCAAAACCGTGCCGTAGATGTTGCCTGCGGAATCGAAGACGAGACTGCCGGCTGGCGATCCACCGGTCGGGCCGGGGTTGCCGTCTGCATCCGGCTCGAACGTTGCGATGACTTGCTGTGCCCATATGCCACCGCCAGCAGCGCGCCTCAGCTCGAAGACAACGCCGCAACCGGGATTCTGGTTGTTAACACATCCGTTGGGATTGCCGCCTTGCTCGGCCGTGCCATACAAATGACCTGTAGATTCCAGGGTGACGCCGCCTCGAGGTGCGGCGCCGTCCGTGCCTCCCAGGAAGGTGTACAGGGTAGCTTTCTCCCAGCCCCATGCAGTGTGGAAGATTTTGAATACGGTGCCGCAGCCATAGTAGGGATATCCGCAGTTATTGCCCACGCTGCCGCCGATGGGAGTGGTGCCGAAGAGATTACCGTCCACGTCCCTGACCAGCGGCCCCTGCGGCTCCATTCCGTCACTCTCACTGGTGAAGCTGTAAAGCACAGTCTCGGTCCACGCGCCGGATTCAGTCGGCGACAGCTCAAATACGATGCCACAGGGCGCGCCCA
>Ga0206911_1057_pt3 | contig 10692 bp, 9 predicted proteins | sample Alteio_BWOrgHeat_74_FD_152956 | JGI IMG/M metagenome (GOLD analysis project Ga0206911, IMG submission 152956) | Enriched cells from forest soil in Barre Woods Harvard Forest LTER site, Petersham, Massachusetts, United States -... | ecosystem: Environmental > Terrestrial > Soil > Temperate forest > O...
TTAAAGAGGCAAATGAAAAAATACTTTCAATGGAACGAGATCAGCGAATGAAAAAAAGTGATATAGAGAAAAAAATTAAAAATTGTGATGTATTCAAAAAAAGAGATATCGAAGTACAAAAATATATTACGGCAAAAGAAGGTGTAGTTAAATGTCAATCAATAATAAATGATCTAAAGTTAAATGATAAAAATCCAACTATTCAGGAAATATTAAAATTATATTCAGGACTTGCAGAATTTGAGACTGCACTTGATAATTTTATAAAAGCAAGAAAATTAGAATTTAATCCGGATGTCAGCCATAAACCAATTAATGTTGTTCCCATTTTAAGTGTTTTATCACGTTATCAAGATCAACTTGAAAAAAGGCCTTTTGATGTAAATGTTATTATTACAAAATTAACAGATTTAGAGATAGATTTTAGAGAATATGAAAGGGCAAGAAAAGCTAAAGTAGGAACTTATGAGGCCGAGGAAAATGAAAATTTAAAAAAATCATATGAAGGTATACAAAAATTAATTGAAAGAATGAAGGAATTAGATAAAGGGAATATTGAAGTTAGTCAAGAAAGTAAGATAGTAGCTGATATAGAATTAAGTTAATTGACTTTATAGGTTAAAACAGGTTTCATTATTGCAATAATTTTTATTAAATTATATTCAACTAGATCCTGTATAACTTCATCTATATCTTTGTAATTTTGAGGTGCTTCTTCATACAACAAGTCCTTATTACTACACAATACAATACTATCAAGATCTGTAACTTTTAATGAATTATAATCTTTGATTTTATCTTTTAATGTACTCAATGCTTTGGTCCTTGTTATCTTGCGACCAGCACCATGGCTAAGTGACCAGCCCGATTCAATGGATCCATTAATAGGCATAACAATATATGACATTGATCCTCTTGATCCAGGGATAACAATTGGACCTTGATCAGCTGGAGCAACCCCCTTACGATGAATTAAATTATCATCTTTCTTTTCAAGATAATTATGCCATATATCTATAATACATTCATATTTAACAAGTTGTGGATCATCAATATTCTTTTCATAGCAAGATTCAATAAATTTTTTAGCGATCAATGCCCTATTTCTTTTTGCCCATGTTTTCGCATTATCGTGTTCTTTTAAATATTTTTTGCACATATTATCGTCAATTTTAATACCGGTTTTGGTGAGATTATCAATTTGTGCAAAATAAGTATTCAATATATTTTCACCTAATCCTCTTGATCCACTATGTACTAACAAATAACAAAATTTTTGTGTAATATCATATTCTTGACATAGTTTTTCATCGACTATTTTGTCAACTATTTGTAATTCTGCAAAATGATTTCCGGCACCAATAGTTCCTAATTGATGATCATATAAAGTATTTTCTACCGAACCAACTTTTACTTTTGATGGCCAATATAATTCTGATGATAAATATTCATCAATTTGATCTTGAGGTAATGAAAAATCTAATTCTAATCTTTTTGATAACCGTTCTACTTTTTTAAAGTTAATATCACCCGGTATTGGTGTTTTTACTAAACTCATTCCACAACCAATATCTTCACCGATTAAATGTGGATAAATTATATTTTTTGTAATTGTTATTGCACCAATTGGACAACCTTTACCAGGATGTAAATCTGGCATACCTATTACATGAGTAACTCCTTCAAGTTTTTCAACAAATTTTAATTGTGGGTGGACATCTAAATGAATATAACTTTTATTTGCATATATTTTTGTAAATACATTTGTTTTTTCCATTTTTATTTCTTCGATAGTTTCACTAATATTTTCTTTTGGTGAACAAATTAATTTAATTGAACTGTCTTTTAAATCATCTAAATTAAATTTTTTACCAGATTCTAATGTTAAGGATAATATTTTAGTTTGAAATTTTTGTGAACAAGATTTCAATATTTGTTCATAAGTTGTTGTTTCCTTATCAATTAATATAAATTTTGTATTTTTTAAATTATTGTAAAGACATATTGTAACTCGACAGGAGGGCATTTTATTGTTGTATGATGTATAATTACTAAATATGAAAATATATTGAAAAATCAACTTTTTTACTTGTAAATCAATTCGTTAATTGATTTAAAAAGTTGAAATTAAATATTATTATCTTAATAGATCCATTTATAATATTGTATTAAATATGTATTTTGAAGATTTTTTAAAAACACAATTGTCCGACAATGATTATAATATCATTAATAACATCGTATCGGATAAACCAAATATTCAATTAAATGATTTATTATTTGATAAGATTGTTACAATGATTTATTCAGCATGTCAATCAAAATTAAATATTGTAATGGTATATTACAATTCCAATACCACACACACGCATAATACGCAAAAAACAATTAATAAAATAATAAATTATTTATTGGATAATTCAAATCCAGATCTGACCATAGCACAATTAGAAATATTATGTGAATTAAGAATTATAGATCAAAAAATTTTGCAGATATTCATAGATAAAAAAATATTACCATCAACAAAAAGTTTAGAATATTTATGTGAAAATTATACATGTGAATATATAATCGACAATCATTATTATTTTGCGATACTTAGTCCATACAATATTATAAATCTATTAAGTAATAACGTGTATATTACAGATATAGCAATTAAAAATATATTTAAAAAAGGAGAAACAAAATGTATTAAAATGTTATTAGATAAAAGAAAAAATTATATAATCACAGATGATGATTTTATAAATGGAATTAAATCACAGATATGTGACGTAAATATTTTTCATGAATATGGATATGAAATTACAAATATTAGTATATTAGATGAAATAGATAAGTTAATGGACGAATATAATAATAAAATAGATAACTCAAAAAGAAGATATACTATTTTTCAATTTAAAAAAGAAATAAATAAATTGAGTAAAATAAATTTTGCAATATTTGGTACATTTAATAAGAGAATTGAAGAATTTTGTTTGAAATATAATATTCCATTTGATTATAAAAAATATAATGTTAGTATGAATAATGAAAACTTATATTTTATTATTGGATCGGCATCATCAGGCACAGAAGAAATAACTAATTTCATTAAAACTAATAAAATTAATCCCGATACTAAATGTTTAGAAATTGCATGTAAAAAAAAGGATAATGTAGTTATTAAACATCTTTTACATAAAAAATATAATATTAAACCATCTCAAGAATGTTTGACATCATACGTTCAAAATAAATGTGTTAATTTGAATAGGACTATATTGAATGAAATGTTAAAACGTTTTTTTGAATAAAATTGCAATACTTGTCAGATAGAGTTTGCCAAGTCTTTTTAATCGACACTTACATTATCAATAGTCGTTGCATTATACAAGCATTGAAAAAATTGAAATAGTGAATAGATTGTAAAGTCCCTTTAATCGTCACCTACATTAAATACGGTACGAAATGCCACCACGTTCCAAAACTGCTATCGCCAAGCTTGCAGCCCGCGATAAGAAGAAAGGTGAAAAGACTGATAGGGCTGAAGTCAAACGATCGAAGGAAATGCAAAAAGCACGTGAATTCGCAGATAAGATGCGTCCAGCCCGCGAAGAAAGTCGTCGGTTAGCAGATATTGAAGCTAAACGACAAGCCGAAATAGAAGCCCGTGAACTCGCACATGCCGAAGGGCTAAGTCGGCTGGTAAGTCGTCTCAGAGGAAAAGAAGTCAAAGCTGATATTGGCTCATCGGACGGCTATAAAATCGATATCTCCGACTGGGCCTGGAAGGAATGTAAGATTCATCACAAGGACCTCTTCTTCCGCAAATACATCCGCTCAGTCACAACTGAATTACCTGGTGTCCGACTTATTGAGGGAGTTAGTATCGGTGGTCATTCACCCAGAATAACAGTAGTCGGTTCTGAGGCACACCTGTTTCCAGTAATGGATCGGGTACGGATATACTCAAGTTGGAGCAAGGCATGTGATCGGTTATTCACTACATTAAAAAGAAAATCAGATGTTGACTATGACGATCTATCACTTTTGAGGAAATCAGATCTTTCAAGATTATGCATGATACCAGGATGTCATTTGTTCGCAACTCTTGAATTATCCGAAGCTCGTCCTGAAAGTATTACGCAATACCATATTGTAGCGTGTGATCATGATGGTAAACGATGCTATCTTGTCATGATCAGTCCTAAGGACAGTGTTGTCGTTTCTGATCCTGATTCGGACGTTTATGATGACTATGATGGTTATGTTGATGCGGACGGCTGTATTGATCGTGATGACTATGAGTGGTATTTAGAACGAAAAGTAAGGCCTCAAACGATAGAGGATGAACATCGCATGTGGAAATGCATGAAAGAGTGTGCATTGTTATTTCCCGATTTATTCGCATTATGTGATTGCTATAAGGATCATCGGTTGGGAAAGGAGTTAACAAAGTTCATGAGTCGTTCACCGGATGATTGTGCCAAGGCCTTTACTATTCCGGGTATGCCCGAGTTGGCTATTACACCACACCCATTTCTATGACATATTTATCTATTTTTGTTTATCTATCGAAAGATATATTTCTGTTGCTATAAATTTTTATTGATTGAAAGTATCTCATATTTTCGTTAAATTTTCCTTCGAAAAAAATTTTTAAGATAATAAAAGTCTTCCATTTTAATAATTCATAATAATATTTACCCAACGGCAAAACGTTGACCTCATAGGCCTTGGGCTATTCGTTGTAGGCCCCAAAAAAAAATAAAGCAATGATAAAATTGAATATTTATCAAATAATCAATATTATCATAAATGATATCATCAATAATAATATGAATGATTTTGTAAAGGATATAATTTCAAATGGAGGAAACGTTTATTTAGTAGGTGGTGCTGTACGAAATATATTTTATAATAAAATACATAATGAAAACAAACCAATAAAGGATAGAGATATATTGGTAGAGAAAATGAAAAATGAACAATTAAAAACAATACTAGCGAAATATGGAAATATTAAAGAGGCTGGACAAATGTTTGGAGTTATTAAATTTAAAATATTTGGCACACATGAGGAAATAGATGTTGCATTACCAAGAAAAGAAGTTTCTACAGGTTCTGGTTATAAAGATTTTAAAGTTACAATTGATCCGGAGACAATTTTCGTTGGCGATGATTTGTCGAGAAGAGATGCGACAATAAATGCGATGGTCGTCCAAATATACTCAACACAAGACATGTATAAAAAAGATTATGATGAGAAAAATTTAATAGATTTATTTGATGGAATAAATGATATTAAAAATCTTGTATGGAGAGCAGTTGGAAATGCAGATATAAGATTTTTAGAAGATCCTACAAGAATGATGCGAGCAATTAGACAATGCGCCGAATTAAATTTGAAGTTAGAAGAAAAAACACAAAAAAGTATTATCAATAATTATAAATTATTAGATATCATAATAAAACAAGCGCCTGTAAGAATAACCGAAGAGATAGTCAGAACATTGCAAGCCATTAATTGTTATCCACAAATTGAATTCATATTTAATTCAAAAATAGGTGAATATATTGATTTAAAATATTCAGATACAATATTAACAGCATTAAAATATGCGAATGATATGAAAATGCAATTACATATTAAAGTTGCAATATTATTAATGAATAGTAATATTTCAGAATGGATTAAAAAATATGAGTTATCAGCATCACCACATTTTGAGAAACAATATGTAAATTTTATTATATGTGTTGACAAGTTATATTATGATTTATTAAAATGCAATAACGAGATCAAATTTAGAAATTTAATGCAGGAAATCGATAAATTATGTCCAAATAAATGTCATGAATTTACATTAAATCTGATTGAATATCATGAAGCAATTCAGTTATCAACAAATAAAATATTAAGAGAATATTTGGATAAAAATAAAAATAGACCCTTAAATACATCCGAAATTTTATTAGATGGCAATATGATACAAACAAAATTTAAAATGAAAGGAAGGCAGATCGGTGAATTAAAAAAATGGTTATTAAAAGAAATAACGAAAGATAGAGTGGTTAATAAAACCGAAGAATTAATTAATCATGTATCATTTTTTTATCTAAACAAATAATTTTTGCATCATTATAAAATGGTTTCCATGCATACCAAAAAACAGGCAATATAAATCCAACTTTATCACGTAAATTTCCTTCTATATTTTCTAAATATGGCGTCAAACCGCTTTTTGCTGTGTCGTAACCACTGACATTTTTTGTATTAGCATCCTTTCCGACTATAATTGTATATTTATTTTTATTTTGTTGTGATTTATATTCGATCAAGTAAACAAGTGTTTTAGGATGGAAACATGATGCGATGTTATTAGTAATATTATCATACATAATTTCATTGTTATTTATATATTCATTGTCAACAATCGGTGCATTATTATTAGTGTGTCCGGAAGTAACTAAATATTGAGCATCTGGATAATCGGATAATGCATTTCTAAATAGTTTAATATCAGCTTCCCATCTTCTAACATGAATTTTATCAGATGTTTCTGGATTACTTTGTTTCATTCCAGTTATAATTGGTAATAATTCATTCGTTTTATTTTTAATTACTAGACAATTATTTAATAAATATTCTGAGGGTGTGTATGTTCCTTCATAAACAACTGATACAAATGTTAATGGGCAAAAAGAAACTGTTACTGGTATATTATGAACAATTTTACCCTCACTATCTGTTTCAGTAATAATATCATAAACCAATGGATATTTTAAAAGGAAATCAATAGGTATAATTTTCCAGTTAATACCATTAAAATAAATCAAAACTTTATCTTTTAATTTTAGATCTGCTGGTGGATCATGATTAAAAATTGGATTATCAATAAATCTTGTTTCAATATTTAAATCGTGTTTATTCATTGTCTAAAATAAGGCAATAAAAAAATTGATTCTAATTTGGCATATATATCTAAATAATATTATTGAAATTATAATTTAATCTCTCTATATGGATAATTGTACAGATATGTTTGATGATTGTAATGATAGTAGTTTCAGTCAATTTCGTAATATAATGATTAAAAGAAACATCGAACAAATAATTAAAAAAAATATGGAAAATCAAGAAGAAGAACTTGATATAACAAAATGTCAAATGAAAATTCTACCAAAAATATTTAAAGAATTCACATGGGTAAAAGTATTCGTAGCACGTGAAAACGGATTAGAAAATTTAGAGAATTTGCCACCAAATATAATTGCTTTAAATTGCTCACGTAATCGTATTGTAACGATTCAAGAAAATCAATTACCACAATCATTGATTCAAATTGATATATCCAATAATAGATTAATTGGACTAGATAATCTACCTGATGGTATTGAAACGCTCAGTTGTACAGATAATTATATTGAAGAACATAATATCAAACAATTACCAAAAGGATTAAAGAAATTAGATATTTCAAATAACAAGTTATCAAGCGTCCCAAAATTTAATGAAGGTTTAATGAGATTAGATATATCATCAAATATTGTTCATAAAATAGATAATTTGCCAGACAGTATTACCGAATTAGATTGTTCGAGTTGTGATATTAAAGTAGTATGCAAATTTCCTCCAAAAATAGAAAAATTTATATCATTTTATAATCATATGATATATATTAAAGAATTTCCGGAATCTTTGGTATATTTAGATATTTCTAATAATAATCTATCAAAAATACCACCTTTACCACCAAAAATTACTTTTCTTGATATATCAAAAAATGATTTACATATTTTTCCTGACGAAATTCCTGAAACACTTGTTAATTTAGATATATCGCGCAACAAAATTACCGAAATTCCAAGAAGTATAAAAGAAAGAGAGCATACATTTGATTCATTAAAATATGATAGAGAAAGTAATAATCATTTCGGTTGGAGAGGTGGTGAATCAACAATAAATGATTATCATGGTAGAAATCATATTGGACCACATTTTATGACAAGTCCAATGCATCAATCTCGTCCATCCTTTAGTAGAACATCATTATCAAATCCATATTTTATTAATCTAAAAAAAAAGATTACTGTTTAAAAAAGCATGCCCTACAAGCAACAAGATACACAAAATAAATATAAAGTTGAAATTCAAATCTATTATACAATTCATTATAAAATAATGGAATATATAGTAAGTCAAATGATTTTTGGTCAACGACATTTACACATATTTGGTTCCCTGACGGCAATTATTATATCAATATTTTTATTAAATCGTTATGGTAGAAATGATATTGACGAAAAATATGGTAAGACAAAAGAAATGGTTAATGAAATTTACAATACATCAGAGCTAATTAAATTAATAGATAATTGTCAATATACAGCATATGATGTTAGTAATTATTGGAAATGCGATAATGTTCAAAGAAGTAATGAAAATATTTGTGCAAAGCAAGGTGGATATTGTACAAATTGGAAAAAAATTAATTGTAAGCCATGTTATTATCAATGTGATATTGGATGCAAATATAATAATTTATCAAAAATATGTCTTTCTGGATTAGATAATAATGAATGTAGTAGAACATATACTAATCGTTTAGTGTATGAAGAATATTATTTTACTGGTTATCAATGTCCAAAGGATTTAGATATTTATACAAAATTGACTTGTTCTGAATGTAATAAAAGAAATATGCGAGATCTTGATATGAAATGTTCACCACAAAACTTTGCATGTCAATGTGATAATATATGTACTACCATTGCACCAAATCAATTATGTGATGTCCATGATGCTATCAGATATACATTACATAAAACACTATATTATATAGTAGAAAATATTAAATATGATCTACCAGAAGAAAGAAAGATATGTATAAATGAAGATATTAAATGTATTAATGATTTTAAAAATAATTATGAAACTATTCATTACACAAAAGAGTCGCCTCAAAATTACCAATATCATAATCCAGTAATTTCACATTATTTCGCTTGTTGTTGCATAATTGCATTATTATTATGTTCAATAATTTGGTTTGGTATGTCCATAGCTCATACATATTATCGCAATGATTATCAATCAATACCAACCAATAGCGAATAATTTGTTTATAAAATTGAAATTACAAATACATATATACCTACAATAATAACAATATAATTTTATTTTATAAATGACCCATGAAGATATTTCATTAGAATTATTAATTAAAAATCAATTAGAGTGTTGTGTTTTTCATAGTGATATTTTTCCTAAAGAACACGAAATAGATGAAATATTAATTTATCCTGTCGAACATAATTATGATGGATTTGATATTGAGCAAAAATATAAATTTGTATGGGACCATAAGAATAATATTTGTTATGATAATTGTAATTATAATGGTCGCATGGAAAAATGGCATATCAATGAATTGGCAGGGCAACAATATAAAAAAGAGAAAAAACAATTATATGAAGATTTAAAAATAAAAATTATTGAATTGAGTAAAGATTTATTATTATTGGATAGGGAAACAGAATTATCAAAAAATATATTGATTAAAATGAAAGGTAAGTTAGGAGTACAAAAAGGAAAGAAAAAGAATGATGAGTCAGAAAATGAAGATATTAAATTAGAAGAACAAATATTAAAAAATTATCAAATAATAGAAACCATGAAACAAAAAATAAATGATATGAAACAGGAATATGCTGATATTGATATTAAAATGAAAGAAAGTAATGTTATTCTTGGACAGAAAATCAGAAAGCATATTCCATTTATTAAAAAAGGAAAATCAAAATTATATGAATATGTTAGGAAGGAAGAAATAATAGATGAAATTACTGAAATTATGAAAATAGTAATGTTTGAAAGGGAAAATAAAAGAATTATCAAAAAAAAGGGAATATTACAATTAGAACCATTAAAAAAATTGACAATAGAACAACAAAAAAGATTATAATTGAATAATAATAAATTAATATAATGAACCAAGAAGCATATTTATTTGATATAACAACACTAATTACATATTCGTCAGATATTACAAATATTCCGAATCTAATGGATAAATTTAAAGAAAAATATAATGCAAAAGATGATATGTATAGACAAATGGTTGATGAAAAAAACGATCCAGTTTTATTAAAATTAAATGAAAAACTTAAAGGGAAAAAAATGTTAATGACAAAGTTAGCATCAGAAAAAACAAAAGAAATTATAAACAATTTAGGTAATGAGGATGAAAAGAAAAGAATGGAAGATTTATTAAAACAAATGACTATAATCGATGATGATCCATCCGAAAGATTTAAAAAACTTAATGGAAAAATGTGGTCGCTATTAAATATAAATACTTTTGGAACTGCTGATAAACATAAAATTACATTAGTTACGGGTAATGTAAAAGCTGCATCATTTATAAGTAATGAATTTGATCCAGAACCCGATATGATTGTTCATCGTTCAAGATGTTTCGTTGGAGACAAATTAAAAAAATTGTCTCCAGCTAATATTCTTTTCTTTGAAAAGAGATATTAAGCACTGGAAACTGAATTTGTTTAATATGAAAAAAATTGATATCATAACATAAAGAATATTAGACAAATATTATAATATATCTATATATGGAAATTAATCAACAACCAGAAAAGATAGAATTACAGTTAGACCAGAAAATCACGTTACAGTATCAA
>Ga0206911_1222_pt1 | contig 10648 bp, 12 predicted proteins | sample Alteio_BWOrgHeat_74_FD_152956 | JGI IMG/M metagenome (GOLD analysis project Ga0206911, IMG submission 152956) | Enriched cells from forest soil in Barre Woods Harvard Forest LTER site, Petersham, Massachusetts, United States -... | ecosystem: Environmental > Terrestrial > Soil > Temperate forest >...
CTTGAAATTAGTTTTGTTTATGAACCAAAAAATGACGGTAAATCACCTGTAATATTGCTACTCAAAGGTAAGCTTCAATGAGTTAGATCTATGGTGCAAACGTGCTATTTCGTATTGCACGATTATCTTTTATTCTTAATTCTGAGGAGAGTCGAAAACGGCATTTTTTTGACGAAATTCAATGTGAAGATTTGGTATTGATTGCAAACAGAATTGGCTGACGGGTTGAGCAATGTTATGAGTACTTGTTTTTTTTGCTTTACTTTACCCTACTCATCTCCGAACATTGAATAATAATAGCTTTAGAATTTAAAAATTCCAGTAGTAAAAGTTCTATATAGGTCATGAGTGATTCACGAATAATTGGAGTGCGAATGATGATGAAAAATTTAAATAAAATGAGCCAAAAAGGTTTTACGTTGATTGAAATCTTAATGGCAGTGTTGATTATTGTCATCCTGGCAGTAGTCGGAATCACTCAGTTCAATAACTTTGCGGCAGACGCAAAAAATGCAGCAACAAAATCAAATTTGGCAGTCTTAAGAAATGCGATTGGTGTGATGAATGCCCTGGAAAGGGTTCGTTGTCAGAAAACGAGTCAGTTTTTTCCAACCGCGTTTACTTTGAATAGTAATGATATAACCGGCTGTACGGTGGCCTTAGGTGTGGCGGGTACAGCGGGTGATTTGAATGCGGCCTGTAATCCAACTACATTGATTGATCCGCAGGCGGCGCCTGTTGCTAATGTCCCTCAAACTTATGCGCAGGCATTTGGTGCTGCATCCTCCTGTGCAGCCGCCTATGCTGCCGGCGATTACTTGACCCTCATTCCACTGATTGATCATCCTTTTGTTCAAAATCAGATTCCAGTCAATCCTTGGAACGGACCTCTGGCAACCATCGCGGCGAACGCGGTTGCCGTGGATGATAGTGCAATTCCAGTTACGGTCGCAACCACTTGTTTGGCGGCACCTGTAATCACGCCGGGTGCTTTGGCACCAGCGACAGTGTGTTTTCATAAGACCGGGGCTGCGGGGGTTTTGGGTGCGGCACTGACGGGCGCCCACGTTGCATTTACCGGAATCGGTGTTAATGAAACCGGCTGGTGCTATTGCCAACGGACCGGACAGATTTGGGCTAACTCAGGAAATAATGATGGCGCAGCCGATGGCTTGGGCGTTGAAAGTGAATATTAATTTTACGAAGGATGTTACGATGAAAAAAATAATGAATAAAAGTATCATTCGAATGTCACAAGAGGGTTTTACCCTGATTGAAATCTTGATGGCAGTGTTGATCATTGTGATCTTGGCAGTGGTGGGGATCACCCAGTTCAGTAACTTTGCTGCGGATGCTAAAAATGCGGCCACAAAATCAAATCTGGCGATTCTCCGAAATGCGATCGGCACGAAGAATGCGCTGGAGCGCATTCGATGTGCAAAGACCTCTCGATTTTTCCCGAATGTGGTTACGCTTCAAAGTAATGATATTACCGGTTGTTTGTGTAGTGCGACTGTTCCGTGTCAAACCATCGTTTCACCCGTAATGGGATCGGTGGTTCAAGCCGGGGAAACGGCTGCAAACGGCGCGGTGGTGACTTGTGATCCAACAAACTTGATTGATCCGGCCACTAATGCAACGATTGTGGGTGGTTGTGTAACCACCGCCGCGAGTGCAATGTTAACTTTAGTTCCGGCGGTTGATCGCCCATTTGTTCAAGGGACAATCCCAAATAATCCTTGGACCGGGCCTGCCGCTGTAAACTTGCCGAATCTCGTGACTGAAGATGTGGAGCCGGTTTCAGCAGTGGATGTTGACTGTTTAGATTCTCCGCTCGATACTCCCGGCTCGATGGCAATTGCAACTCTCTGTGCAACTGGTACGAGTGCAGGCGTCATTCCCGATGGTACGACTTTACATGCGGATGCCATTGCAGGTGCAGGTTTAGTGACCCAGGCGGGTTGGTGTTATTGTCAAACAACGGGAAAAATTTGGGCGAATACTGGGAATAATGATGGTTTAAGTTCTGGAACGGGTACCGAAAGTGAATATTAATTTTACGAAGGATATTTCGATGAAAAAACAAGATGGATTTACTTTGATTGAAATTTTGATGGCCGTACTGATTATTGTCATCTTGGCAGTGGTCGGGATTACTCAGTTTCAAAATTTCGCGGCAGATGCAAAAAATGCGAGCACAAAATCCAATCTTGCAATTCTCAGAAATTCGATTGGAACGATGAATGCACTTGAAAGGGTTCGTTGTGCGAAAACAACTAACCTTTTTCCAGATGTGTCCACCATTAATGATAACGATATTACTTCATGTTCCGCGGCCGGTGTTTTGGTCCCGGGGGGTACTGCTGGAGCAGCTTGTAATCCGAATACTTTGATTAATCCTGCAGTCGTTCCACTTGCTGCATTTGGTCCCTGTACTGCGGGTGGTGATGCTACTGCTACTGCCGGTGCATTCTTGGGTTTGATTCCCTTAATTGATCGACCTTATGTACAAAATCAGATTCCGGTCAATCCTTGGACTGGGCCTACGACTACTGCGGCAGCAAATTTAGTGACTGCCGATACCGCGCCGGCGGCAGGTTCGATACTTTGCCAGAGTTCTCCGATTATTCTCCCGGGTGTTACCGCGAAAAATGCCGCTCTTTGTGCCGCGGGTACTATGGCCAGTCCTTTTACGACCCACGGTGGTACCTCACTGATTACCGATGATGCTGCAAGTCCTCCAACTCAGTCGGGTTGGTGTTATTGCCAACAGACGGGCCAAATTTGGGCCAATACTGCTAATAATGATGGTGGATTAACCGCCGGTGGTAAGCCCGATGGTCTAGGAACTGAAAGCCAATTTTAGTTAAGAACTGCGAAACCTAAAAATAGAATAAGCGTGATCAGGCTTGGCAGAAAAGTAACCAAGATAGCCCTCACTCGCGATATATTGAGCACTAACGTAAAGCCGCAAGTCAAAATTCCAATATAAAATAGCCACCCGATGAGCGAAGTCAGTCCGTAGGGTAAAAAAAAGCAAATGGAACTGACCAGATGGGCAGCAGACGCAATCGCGGTTATTTTAACGGTGTCGCGAAGAACTCCTTTTGATCCAAATGCACGAGCACCCCAATAAAAAATAAAACCGTACATGAAAAAGGTAAGGAGTGCTTGAAAGGGGTAAAGGGATAGTTTCAGCCAAGCGTTTGTTTCGAAACTTTGAGTCCAGAAAATTTTCGGCATGTTTTTCAGAAGTGGTAAATGAGACAAAAGATCTTTAGCTTTATCGAATGCATTTGAGTGAGAAGGCGGGCGAAGATAGTGAATGATAGCGTCGATAATCGCCGAAACCCAGCTTACTGTTATGCCGAGCGCTAGCGATTGGCTCAATGAGAAATCAGGGTATCGGGTTTTGAAGAAAACACTGGGCTCAATTAAAATGGAAAGGCCATCACGAAAATATTGATTCAAGGGCACCAGATTATCCCAAAGCGGATCATTGTACAATTAGGAACCCTATGTCAGCATTTTACTTAGTATGAAAGTGCGATTTCAAGCATATTTTTGGCACTTATGGCTCCCCCCGTTTCTGATCATATTGATGGATCAGATCTCGAAAAACTACATGGTCGCCCATGGGGGTGATGTAGTTTTAAATCACGGAATTATCGGGGGTTTTTTAGAAAATGCACCGATCATTTACCGTAGGGTATTTGTTTCTACAATCTATGCCCTGGTCTTGTTCGTTTTTATTTTTACCCAATACATTCTTCTTCGCAAAAGTTGGAAACTCACGATGAGTATTTCCATCTTTTTTGCGGGGATCACCAGTAATGCGATGGACCGGATTTGGCATGGAGTTACTGTCGACTTTATCCACGGAATGGGAATTGTTTTCAATTTTGCAGATGTGTTTCAATGGGTGGGGCTGGTAGGAGCGATCTTAGCCACGATATTAGACTGGAATCTGATCTTTTTTCCGAAAAATACTCGAGCCCAATTTCTCATTGATCCGAAATTTCAGATCAAACTCGCCGGTGAGTTCAGTTTCGCGTCTCTCACCACTTCTTTGGCAACTGGAATCATGTCTTACACCTTTTTTCTAAGCGTGAGTAAAACTCCGCCCAGCGATGAGCATATGTACTTTTTCATCGTCTCCTATGTTTTACTTTCGGTGCTATTCTCAGTAATTGTATTTCTCATGGCGCTTTTCATCACACAAAAAACCGCTGGACCCGTTTACGCATTTAACCGCTTTTTGAACAATATGCTCCAAGGGAGCAGGGAGCCACTTCGTTTGCGAAATAACGACGACTTCAAATGCCTGGAAGATTCCTCTAGAAAATTATTGGCTCAAACTGTTTTGAAAAAGACGCCTGTTCGAGTGAAAAAGCGCATCAAAAAATAATGATTAAATCCTGGCGAATTCGAAAATTTCGCTGGTAGTCTTAGGTGAGTTCGTAGATAATTTAGAAATCAGAGAATGAAGAAAAATAAAGTAAACTTCGCATCAGATGGATTCACTTTAATTGAACTGCTCATGGCAGTATTGATTATTAGTATCCTCGCAGTGATGGGGATTACTCAATTCACCAATTTTTCCAAAGATGCGAAAAATGCCACTACCCAGGCAAATCTTGCGATCATGAGAAATGCGATTGGGGTGATGAATGCGATGGAACGCATTCGTTGTCAGAAAACATCATTGGCATTTCCATCCGTAGGAACACTTCAAACCAACGATATTACCGGTTGCACGAATTTCCCGGCCCTTCCTGTGGGTCCAACTGCTCCTGTTGGTTTCAATTTGGCAGGAGGCTCAGCGGTTGGAACTCTCGCTGCTTGTAATCCTGGAAACCTGATTGATCCTAAAACGAATGCTCTTTACAGTGTTGCGGGTACCGGTTGCGCCCCTGCCTTTACCGGCACCGATTATATGAGTTTATTTCCAATGGTGGATCGCCCGTTCATTCAAAATGCAATTCCAAATAATCCTTGGCAATCTGCTTCTGAGATCACTTTGCTTGCCACCACGGTTTTGCAAGACACTCCCAACACTCAGCAAGGTGCGCCTTGTTTGGATTCGCCGATCACTTTTGGAGCTCAAACAAATGCGACCGAATGTGGTACCGCAGTTCTCGCGGGTAGCGGTACTGCCTTTGCAGCTTCGGTTACTCACGACGGGGGCTGGTGTTATTGCGGGGATACAGGCCAAATCTGGGCGAATACGGGAAATAATAATGGGGTTCTTGTTGGTGGTCTCCCTGATGGCCATGGTAATGAAAGCACCTTCTAGTTTTACCAAGGTGCCTTGACAATTATTTCAGTATTGCCATAATCAGAATTGTTAATTTTATAAATTTTAAAATGAAGAGGTTATTGTAATGATCGAAGTGTCAGGACTCACCAAGATCTACGGCCAACGAACGGCGATTGAAAATTTAAGTTTTAATGTCAGCCAAGGTGAAATTGTCGGATTTCTTGGTCCGAATGGGGCTGGAAAAAGCACCACGATGAAAATTCTCACGGGCTTCATGCCTGCAACTTCTGGAACTGCAAAAATCGCAGGCTTTGATGTGTTTGACGAAACGATGGGCGTGAAACGCAATGTGGGATACCTGCCTGAAATTCCTCCGGTATACTTCGATATGGTGGTGGAATCTTATTTAACTTATGCCGCTCGTTTACATTTTGTACCAAAAGTAAAATTGAAATCGGCAGTAGATCGAGCTCTGGAAAAAACCGGGCTCACCCATGTTCGTAAACGGGTGATAGGAAATCTTTCCAAGGGGTACCGACAACGGGTAGGGCTTGCACAGGCACTGGTCCACGAACCTAAAGTATTGATCTTGGATGAACCCACGGTTGGGTTAGATCCAGTTCAAATCATTGAAATTCGCGAATTGATCAAGTCGTTGAAGGGGGCTCATACTGTGATTCTGAGTTCCCATATTTTGCCCGAAGTGACCGCAACGTGTGAACGAATCGTCGTAATCAATAAAGGTGTGATTGTTGCCCAAGATACGATTGAACGATTGACGACGAGAATGAAGCAAGGTCTTGCCTTTCAAATGTTAGTGAAAAACTCAAACCCGGTCGGAATAGAAGCACTGAGAGCGATCCCGGGTGTAAAGTCGGTTCTAGCGGAAAGCGGAGTTCAGAACGGTAAGATTTCAATCGAGATTAATCCGAATCAAGGTGAACTTCGCGATCGCTTACTTGAGGTGGCGATGAAGGGTAATTTGGGCGTGCTCGAATTCGGAAGCGAGAAACTCAGCTTGGAAGAAGTTTTCTTGCAACTCACCACAACGGATCAAGCCAATAATGGAGGACAATCATGAGTTTCAGTTTTCGACAAATGTGGACGATTGCTTCCAAAGAGTACAAAACCTATTTCACCTCACCGATTGCCTACATTGTGATTGCAGGATTCCTTCTGATCATGAATTGGTTGTTTTTCTTTTATCTGGATCATGTGAGTGCCATCACTCTCCAATATAAGATGTCGGGGAGTAAAGTTTTGAGCCTCACCGAGGGGATCATCAAACCGGTGTATTCGAGTATGAACGTGATTTTTCTTTTTATTACTCCTTTCATTACGATGCGATTATTTGCAGAGGAGCGTAAAATGCAGACACTCCAATTATTAATGACGGCGCCGGTCAGTGTTTGGGAAATGGTGCTTGGAAAATTTCTTTCCGCAGTGATGCTGGTATCCACGATGTTATTACTCACGTTGGTTTTCCCAATAATCCTGGCAAAATATGGTAATCCCGATCTCGGCCCCGTTTTTACGAACTATCTCGGTATTTTCCTCATGGCTTGTTGTTATTTATCCACCGGGATTTTTTTCTCAGCAACTTCAGAAAACCAGATTGCGGCTGGTGCGATGACCTTTGCGGCGGGATTCTTTTTTTGGCTGATTCATATGGCCTCCCAGTCTTCGGGTCCGATATTGCAGGTCATTTTGGAATATTTGTCTTTGACCCAGCACTTTAATAAATTCAACATGGGAATTGTGAATACTTCAGACCTGATCTTTTACCTCTCTTTCATCGGACTGGGCTTGTTTTTCACGCATCGGGTTTTGGATTCTTACCGGTGGAGGGATTGAAAAATGCGTAAACGCAAACTGGCATTTGGAACGAATTCAATTTCGATAGTCGTGATTGTGCTTGGGTTAACCGCGGTGTTGAATTTCTTTGGAGCCCACAACCAACAAGAAATCGATTTCACCAAGAATCAAGTTCATAGTTTTTCTGATCAATCCACAAAAGTGATGGCGGGATTGAATGATGATTTGAAGGCCGAGTTTTATGGAGACTTCTCCACCAAGGGAAGTTTTCAACCGCTTTTTGAAAACTATGAAAAGCTTTCTCCTCGGTTTAAATTGGAATTCATAGATCCAACAAAAGAACCCGCGCGCGCAAAAGTGGCAGGCATCACAAAAATGAACACTCTTTTACTCTCTTATCAAGGCCGCACCATCAAGGTGAACGACCTGAATGAAGAAAAGATCACGAATGCGATCCTTAAAATCGAACGAGAAAAGAAATCTACGGTATGTATGTTGGTGGGGCATGGTGAGGCCAGCTCTGAAGACATCACTCAAAGCGGAATGCAGGTTTTGAAACAAGCTCTTGAAGACCAGTCTTACGACGTAAAGGAATTTTCGTTCCCGCAACACGGTCCGATTCCTGAAACCTGCAGCGCGATCTTAATGATGGGCGTTCATGGTGCTTTTTTTGCGGATGAAGTGAAGACCCTTTCGACTTATCTGAACCAAGGCGGAAGAGCAATCATTGCTACCGATGCTGTGATTAATAAAAAAGATGAGTTGGCGAAAGATTTTCATGACCTCTTGTTGACTTGGGGAATTGACATTAAAAGTGGACTGGTCGTGGATCCGGAAACCAATAAAATGGGTGTTGATGCTTCCCTAGTAATGGTTGATATGTACAATCCACATCATCCGATCACTAAAGATTCAATCACACCCAGTTATTTTCCTTTTGTACGCCCAGTAGATTTTACGCCTACCGTTCCAGCCGGGTTTCAAACAACCCCATTAATTAAAACTAATGAAGGTGCTTGGTCTGAATCAGATATTAATTCATTCATCAAGGGAGCGGCTAAGTTCAATGAGGGAGTGGATATCAAGGGGCCGCTATCTTTAGGAGTGGCAACTTCCGGAAAAATGAACAAAGCGAAAGGATCTCGAGAGACCCGGCTCGTAGTTTTTGGTTCGAGCCAATTCGTTGATAATCAATATTCGCGAATCGGCGGGAATTTGGACCTTTTTATGAATGCTGCGAGTTGGATCCTGCAAGACGAAAATCTGATTTCAATTCGCGCCCACCAAGACGAAAACGGAAAAGTGGAGCTCTCGGAAAAAGAAGGTGTGTTGATCTTTTGGATTTTGGTGGTGATTATTCCATTTGCTACGGCATTGCTCGGCACTTTAATCTGGTTACAAAGGAAGCGGATGTGAGTTCACCCTCTTGGAAAACACCGCTCAAATTAGCAGGAGTTTTGACCATACTCGCTTGCACCGCTGTGTGGTTTCAATATACGCATGGAAAAAAAGAGGCGCGGGAAAAATATCAGGAAAACCTGATTTTTCCGATTTCTTCAGATTCCACCCAGATTACAGCAATTAAAATCAAAGGGCCATTGGGCTTAATTGAGCTTCAGTGTGAAAGTATTTCTGAAAAAAACTGCAATGCTAAAGCTTTAGGTAAGTGGACCCTAAAGCACGTTGCCGCGAATCCATACGCAGTTCAAGAATTTCTCAAGGATGCCAGGGCGGAGTCGGCATCAAAAATCATTGATTTGGCTGCAGAAACACCTGAAAAACGAAAAGTACTATTGAATGATTACGGCTTGAGCGAAGAGCTACGCTCGAAACCTGAAATGTCGTTTATCGAATTAAAATTTGTGGATAATCATGGTGCGGTGATTCCATCACTAACGGTGTGGTTTGGCCAACCCGACATCACCGGGAATTTTAGGTACGTGGGCCATTCTCACGACGGTAAAATGGACGAGCAGCATGTTTTTTTCGAATATAAACGGTTCATCGACAAGGTATTTAGTCAGACCGCCGATAGCTTCAAATAGAGATCTATGTTAAACTATGAGCAATGGCGTGGTCTTCACCTCTTAATGAAAAAGCATTTACCTTAGTCGAAATATTGATGGTGGTAGTGTTGATTGCAATTTTGACGACCATCGGTATCACCAGTGGCATCAACTTCAGCCAAGACGCCCGAATCGCGGTAACTAACGAAAAAATGGCCGCGATCAAAGCCGCCATTGTTGGTGACGCCCGATTCGCCGCCGCCGGACACTATTCAAAACAAGGTTATGAATCTCATTGTCAGGGTCTTCCGACGAGTTTGAACGTGACCACCAGCGAACTCGTGGCGATGCCAGCGGCCGGTACTTGCTCAACAATTTATAATCCATTTCTAAAACAAGGTTGGAGAGGTCCCTATGTTTCAACTACGGGTTCAACTGCTTGGAACGTAGATGGATGGGGAACGGCTTTTGTGTATTGCCCAACTATGGGCGCGGGTTGTGCAGTGGCACGAACTCTGATTAGTTGTGGTCAAGATTCAACCTGTGGAACTGCAAATGATAAAATTACTTTATCCTTTTAAATCTTGTGAAGGCGTCGGCCTGATTGGAGTCGTATTCATGATTCTCTTTCTGGGGATCACTGCGACCGGAGTCATGATGGTGCTCGTTCCATCAAGAGCCACCCAACAAAATCGTGAAACACTAGATAAAATTAATTTGATTCAAACCGCGATTAAAAAATATGTTTTAAATCACGGAGGAGCGGGCGGGAGTAACCCGGCAAATCTCACGGCTCTGGTTACCAGTGATGGAACTGGGGCATGCCTAGTCGATAACAATCAAGCCAATGTGGCCACGTACCTGAGTTTACAAGGTTGGTGTGGTCCTTATTTGGATCAGATTTTTCAAAATAATTTAAACGACTACGAAACCGATGGATGGGGTACACTCATGCAATACTCCGCCGGGCCTCCTTATGTGCTGAAAAGCTGTGGACCGGATCGAGTTTGTCCGACTGCCGACGATATCACTTATGGACCTTAAGATGGACCACAAAGGCTTTACCTTGATCGAAATTTTGATGGTGATCGCATTGATCGCCATTCTTGCTATTGCATCGATTTCAGTGATTTCGGATTCGACGAACGAGGCCCGATTCGACGCAACGGTTGCAAAAATGAATCAAATTAAAAATGCGATGATCGGTGATCCTTCGATCAAAGAAGTGACCAAGCGAACCAGTTTTGGATTTTTAGGAGATGTCGGCGCGCTTCCTACTGCAATTACGGACCTCCTCACTCAACCGGGATATGTGACTTCCGCGTATGCAATCAGCGCCTCTTCTCGAATCGGATTGGGATGGAATGGCCCCTATCTCACGGGGCAAAATAATGGTTCGAGTTTCATCAATGATTCCTGGGCTAATGCTTTTTATTACCCAAATCCTCCCGCTGGTTTTCCTGCGACCGCCACTCCTGCACTGATTTCTTTGGGAGCAGACGGTGCAATCGGTGGCACCGGGTTTAATCAAGATATCGTGGTGAGTATCACCGCAGACCAAACTACT
>Ga0206911_1214_pt1 | contig 10617 bp, 7 predicted proteins | sample Alteio_BWOrgHeat_74_FD_152956 | JGI IMG/M metagenome (GOLD analysis project Ga0206911, IMG submission 152956) | Enriched cells from forest soil in Barre Woods Harvard Forest LTER site, Petersham, Massachusetts, United States -... | ecosystem: Environmental > Terrestrial > Soil > Temperate forest > O...
CCAATTAACTGTAGCATGTTTTTTATTAATACATTTAATAAACCATTGAATGGATTCTACAATATGCGCAAATGATAGGATCAGCTTAAATATCATTATAAAATGACATATAATGTTTCACCCAAGAGGACTTCTAAAGAATCCAATTAGCTGTAGCACATTTATTATCATATTTGATGAATCATTGAATGGATGCGCGATGCCCGCAAACGATAGGATCAGCTTAAATATCATTATAAAATGACATATAATGTTTCACCTAAGAGGACTTCTAAAGAATCCAATTAGCTGTAGCACATTTATTATCATATTTGATGAATCATTGAATGGATGCGCGATGCCCACAAACGATAGGATCAGCTTAAATATCATTATAAAATGACATATAATGTTTTACCCAAGAGGACTTCTAAAGAATTCAATTAGCTATAGTACATTTAAAATAAACCATCGAATAGATTTTGTAATGTCAACAAATAATAGGATCGATACATCGATTTACGAGATGTTTGTACTGTGGAGGAAAGAAATATGATGTAATTAGTTGATTTGCGAAATGACATTTTAATTTAGTATTGTATGATATATAAAAATATATAAAGATATGTATATAGTAAGTAATAATGAAGTACGATTGTGAAACATGTGATTATCACACTGATTATATTCAAAATTGGAATCGTCATTTAAAATCAAAAACACATATAGGTAACGATGTTCACAAATGTGTAGATTGTGGTAATGAATATAAATTGAAAACAAGTTTATATAAACATATAAGGAACGGATGTCCGAAAAAGAAAAAGAATAAAAGTAAAAAAGTATTATTACAAGAAATTGAAGAAAAAGATAAAAAATTAGAGGAGAAAGATAAAAAATTAGAGGAGAAAGATAGACAACTTATAGAAAATGCAAATTACATTCGTGATATGCAGGCAAAGGAAATTGAGGAATTACGTAAAGATAAGCTATTTTTAAAAACTAAACTAAATGAATCAACTAATGTGAATATATCTGCATTTAAATTTATTACAAAAAATATGCAAACTCCTTCATTAACAATACATGAACCAGTTGATCATGCTTTATCGTTCAAAAATAAAAATAAAAAATATTTATATAATGAATTAGTTTATAATTATAATAATAAAACACTTGTCGAATTTTTTTCTGATTATATTGTTAACATTTATATAAAAGATAATCCAAAAGATATGGTTGCTTGGAGTATCGATGTGTCGAGAGCGAATTATGTTTTATCAACTTATAAAAAAATAAATAAGAAAAGTAAGAACAAAAATAATAGTGATAACAATAGTGATAACAATAGTGATAACAATAGTGATAACAATAGTGATGACAATAGTGATAACAATAGTGATAACGATAAAAATAATAAAGATGATAACAATAATGACACTGATAATGATATTAATAGTGATGATATTAGTGAAAATAATAATGATGAATCAAATAAAGAAATAGTTTGGCGAAGAGATAATAGTGGTATTGAATTTGGAAAAGCAACGCTGGATAGTTTATTTTTATATGTTGATAAATATTTATCTGATATGATCACAGAAAATTGTAAAAAAATGGACAAATATACGAAAGATGGCGAAACTCAAAAACGAGAAGATTTAACAATTATTAATATGACGCTTGTTAATATTAGGGCAAAAATCCAAGTACCATCTTTTAAAAGTGATATTGTAAAACATGTATGCAAATATTTCTTTTTTGATGTTGAAAAGTATAAATTATTGATTGACAAATAATAATTTATTAATTAAATTGTTAATAAATACTTGCAAAATAGGATTTTACAAGTATTGAAAATTTACTATCTTTAACACTTATAATAATATTTTTTTTATTAATACTTACATGTGTAAATATTGAGTTTTTATCTAAAGATTTTGCCAGATTTTTTTCTAAAACATTTGTTGTCAATTTATCAAAAACTTTCATATTACTATTCCATAGAAAAATTAAACTTGCAAATAAAATATATTGTAATTATATAAAAATGGAGCAATACAAAATTCAAAAATATTTAAATAAATTAAAAAATCCGGATATTACACAAAATCAAAAAGATATGTATATTTCAAAATTAGAACATTATTTTTCAAAATATGGACAAAATATAAAACAGAATATAGGACAAAATTTTGATAATATTGTAAGAGTTCCAATAACAGAAATTACATTACCTGAACCACAGATGCCCAGACTATCGCCTACGATATCATTCCCAATGACGGTACAATCTCCAGTGATGCAAATGAGACCTACAAATATAACAGCACCCGCTACTACATGGGAAGAATTACAAAGTAGATACGAATTAGGTTTAGATTCTCATTTAGGAAGACTATTGCAAAGTATGGGATATCAGCCATATGATTTTACATTACCAAATTTAGTGGACAGTTTGGACATGAAAGGATTATCGAATGACCAAATTAATAAAATAAGGAATGCTAATATTGCTGAACAAGAATTAGCAATAAATTATTTAACAGCTAATTCATATGCTGGTCCCGGTTGGAAACCAATAACAAAGATTGATGAATTGCCACGCAGATATACAATGGATAAAGTTTTATTTCAACAATTAGAACCCGTAATGCGTAATAATTCATCATTAATGGTCCAAAAACCGACTGATACTATTAAATTATTGCCTGGATTAACACCACCACAAATATTTCATGTGAAAGTATTAACAACTCCAGAACAAACTCTTATGAAATTTTTATCAAAACAAACAAATAAAGAAATAGAATGGAAACCAACAAATAATGTCAATGAATGGTTTCGATTACATAATTTAGAGAATATATTAAATGAAAATCCAATTATAATGTCACCAGAACCTCTTTATAAACAATTAAGAAATTATAGTGATAGATTACCTTCTCAAATTTATAAAAGAAAAATAGATGATGCAATTGAAGAAGACAGAATATTATTACCTATATTTTATGTTAATACAATTTCAGCCAACAGATAATCAATAATAATAAGAAATTAAATTGTTAATAATAATATATTACTGTTAACAATTTAAAATTTAAAATATCAACTTTTTAATCCGCCTCACTTTTAAGATGTTGTACCAATTTATCGTCAGCTTTATAAAAACTCATCATTGATCCTTCACTTATCTTTCTATAAACAGGTGCATATTTATCACCATCATAATACAAAACTACATATGGTTCTCTATCATTCTTCTCTAATAATTTAACATCCGTATAATCATTACAATCCTTTTCTAAAATAAATACATTGACACCATTTAGAATTGATTTTTTCTTTTTTCCAATCTCATGGTCTATTTGTAATTTTTTATTAATAGATGTCATCTTATTATCATCCAAATCACTATCTAATACTAAACCAATTTTCAATTCCTCATCATAGAAAGATGGTACGGATGAAGAATCAGGAACAATATCATTTGATTTTAAAATATCAAGTAATGCACTTTGATAACTATAATTATTTAATACATCCTTATCCTTAATATTATATTTTGTTGTATCAAATATTTCATTAATTTGTCCACCTCTTTGTCTCTTATTCAATTTACTTTTAATCGGCTTACTAGTATCTTTTTCTTTAGGAATTTCTTTTTTGACAATAATTTTATTATTTTTAGTAGCATCTCTCTTTCTAAATACAAGATATCTATACAATCGTGTAATTTTAAAACTTGCATTGTTAATTTCATCTTTTTGATTATAATATGTACCAACAGTTTGTAAGAATTGGCGAGTTTCATCGACACTTTCAAATTGAACAACTTTCTCGAAATAATTTCTGTGAATTTCAAATTGATTTTCAAATAAATCAGTGTCAATAAGTTCCATATCACATTTTTTATCAAATTCAGCTTCCAAAAAGCGTTTATCAACTAAATATTCTGTTATATATACATCCTCTCGTGAAATCAATGAATTGTGTAAATCAATTGCTTGACCTAAACCAATAACTTCATTTGGTTTAACATCCTCATATTTTTTAATAATTTCAAAGAATGTTTTCTTTTCACCTTTAGTATTATTATAATATGATGTGAATTTACCTTTATCTTTTAATGCATCAGTAATTCTTTGTGCATCAAAAACAGTGATCATTATATAGCCACCTGGTTTCAGATGGTTTGATATATTCTCACAAAAGTTATCCCAAACTGTTTGGTTTGCCAAAAAATAATGTATTGCGAATTCGCAATTAATACGATCAAACATTACTTTTTTATTTTTATCTACAGGAAAGTATTTTTCTATCAATAATTGATTATCTTTTGTCATACTTCCTAATGCACGAACCTGGTCTTCATAATTCAATAATGCACCAGCATCTGCCTGAATGAAATACATTTTTGGGAAATTTGGATGTGTTTTTCGCAATTGGTTGTATCGACTTAATGCACCATCAACAGCAGAAACCAAACCCTCTTTATCAATATCAATACCAACGAAGAAATCAGCTTTCGAATAATAGAATTTCATAATATCAGCACCTCTTCCTACACCAATGTCCAATACAGATAATTGCTTATTATTTTGGTACATAGGATGACAATGTGTATAAATTATAATACTTTTTAACCAGTTATGGAAATTTCGCATTGGTTTAGCGAGGTTAGTTCTAATTTGGAAATAAACATTTTCTTTAGAAGCAGTAATAATTAATTCATGTCCAATTTTTCCTCTTAAAATTTCCATTTGTTTTTGGTAAGTTTGATCATTTGATAATATTTCCATATCCTTCATTATAATTGGATTAATAATACTACGCCAAATTTTATTCGCTGTGTCAATATAATTACCATATTTTCTTCTATATCGCATAACAGATTCGGTTTTATCATAACGTGTGCGTATCGGCACCCATCTAAACTTATCATCTACCTCCATATCATTGTTGTAATAAAATTCAACGACGGTCCTGTCTTGTAATATATTACCTTGCAAGTCACGCACCTCACCATTTTTTAAAAATAAATAAGATAGATAATTTCGTGTATCTTTTTGAAATAATACTGGTTGTTCACCTTGTTTGGATCTTTGTCCAACATATAAATGACATATACGATAAGGTTTATTTTCTATATATTCTTCCATTGAATTATCATATACTGAAAAAATTTTACCAGTATCTCTATTTCTTTCAAATTGGATGAAAAAATCAATAGAGTTCTTTTCAGGTGGTTTCCATTTATATTCTGAAAAACGTGATTCTCTAACGGACGTTGTATATTCTTGATTCAGTGGATGGTAAATAAGGCCATCCAAATGATATGGACAGTTAATTTCTTTATCAAATACATATTTATTCCACATCAAAAATGAATATTTAAAAATTTCATTATCAGCACCACCCATCGATGCAATAAAATATTTTCTTCTGATCATCGGATATATTTTATTAATGGGAATATCATGATTAGTAGCATCCATATTTTTTTTAATTTGTTCACTATGGAATTTCATTATTTTATTTGTATCAAATGCACCATTATATTCTTCAATATTAAATCCTTTTTGATCTCCTAAAATAAAACATTCTTTAATTATTTCATCAGCATGCTTTATCCTATCTATAAAAGATGATATTTTTCTAATATTTTCATTACCTTTATGTAAACAATCAAAAACCATGAACATATGTCTATTTTGTTTTGGTAAAAATATATATTCCCCATCTAAAATACTGCCATTATAATTAGATTTATCATCTGGCAAAATAATGCCAGTCCCCTTTACACTTAAATTTTGTGATATTAAATAAACAGAATTATCAGAAATAATCAAGAAAAACCTGTCACCATCAGCTTTATCAGTGACTGCATATTTATTTGGTAAAATTTCAGTGACATGCTGGATTTCCAAAGATATTGGTTGTCGACCATCGAGTGAGATAGAATTTTTGATATCAGTTGATAAAATTTGTGAATAGTCATTTAAAACCTTATTAGCAATTGTTTGACTAACAATAAAATTACTTTGCTGTATAACTTTTAATATTTTTTCAACTTCACCCAACAATTCAGTCAGGTATTCCTTTTTTGGAGTTTTTTTAATACCCAATTCAACTTCTAATTCATATCTAGGAACAATAAAATCTAATTTATTGATAAGACTGGAAGTTTTTGTATTTGTTAAATCAATACGGATCATTGCATCTTCTTTCTCACTTCCCTTTGTTATCAATGAAACACGTTGCTTATATCGAAAATTTATAAACTTTCTGTCGACTTCAGTTAAAGCTTGAAGCATCTCAATTTCTTTTTTAGAAGGGTAAACTTCTTCTGTCATCCTAACACGAATATTAAAATCATCAATATCTAAAATATTATCTCTATTCCTTGTTTTCTTAATTAATTTAATATCGTTACCAGTAGTACCTTCTAATAACATAGATAACAATACTGTGAATATGACATGGTTTTTTCTGTTATGTAACATTTTAATATATTGATTAATTTTTTCCAAACCAACAATTGTAATCCTAAATGATTCTAACGTATCCTCTTTATTGTAAACAATATCTAAAGTATCAGTTGATTCCAATACCAATTTATGTTGTTTTTGTCTTAAAGTTAAATATTCCATAACACTGAGGAATTTTTCATAACTCATAACAGTAGAATTATAATTATAGAACATTATTTCGAATTCACTATCCGATTTCATTTTTTTATATATATTATCTATTTTTGTTATAGTATCATTTCCTAATAGGGATTCAAAAGTCTCCCAATTCTTTTCTTGGCCAACAATTTTTTTAGGCATATATATTTATATAGATATATATTCTCTAAGTATTTTGAAATTATTTATCAATTTTTTCTCCAGTTATTTTTCTTTTTCTTTGAAAAAGAATAATACCTGGAGAAAAAATTGAACAATATAATGTCTCATAACCCCATTGTTTTTAATGTAATTATTTCAAAGAACATTATAATTCACAATGATCGACAAATCCTATATTAAAAAATTAGGAATATTATATGCATGTATATGTGCATTATTTATTGTTCACCATATCGCCCTTCATGATGAAGAAATGATCAGTTATCAAGTTTTACAATATAGTGCACTAATGCCTATAGCTACAGTTTGGGAAACAGCTAAATTATGTTATCGTATTGTAACAATCCATATTCCTGATTTTATTTTGACACATCTACCAAATTTATTAAATAAGATATGGATGTTCATACGTGACAATATAATAACTCGCATACATAATCTTCTTATAGTAATATTTGATGTTATCAAGACAATTTCAAATTATGTTTTAGATTTTCTAGACATTTTATATGATATTGCAGTAGCGATATGGAATTTCTTTGTGGACTGGATCATACAACCGATTTATAACACATTAAAAAAACTTGTTATTGCGTTAATTGACGTGCTCACATTTGTAAAAGATAAACTGGTATTCATTATAAATTTTATAAATGAATGGGTAATAGCCCCAGTAATTAATGTTATTCAAAAAGTTATGAATATATTTAAAGACTGGATTTTAATTCCGTTCTGGAATTTATTAAAAAGTATTTGTACAATCATCAAAGATTGGATTCTTACACCATTATGGAATATTATTGAACATATTGTGGAATTTTTAATATATGATTTACCACCAATATTACGTTATATTTTTGAAAAGGTTAGCAACTTTTTGAAATGGTTAGGCGATCACATTATAAAAACAATTCGTAATATTATTGACATAGTAACACATGTTTTTGAAAAGTATATTATTCCATTTCTTAATTGGTTATGGGACATACTAACTAATGTTTTAGAACTTGTTAAAAATGTTGTTACATTTATATGGGATTACATCTGTATACCACTGTATGAATTTTTCGAATACATTGCAACTAAATTCGGAAATCTTTTTAAGAAATTATGGGAAAATATAATTGTACCATTGTTCGAACTTTGCGAAAAACTTGGTCGGTGGATATATAAAATATTATCAAATATAATTGAAAAGATTGGTGTAATATGTGTTGAAATATTTGAAAAATTCATAGAATGTTGTAAAATTGTTCAAAATATTGGTGCGTGGATATATGAAAAAATAATGCAGCCAATTTGGGATTTAATTGTGATAGTAACAAATTGGATTCTAAATATTTTGCAACATATTTGGCAATTTTTATGTGATGCATATAATTTTGTCGTTAAAGTTCTATCTTTTGTATGGTATGAGTTAATGTGGCCATTCTTGTACAATACCTGGTACATGATATCAACAATCACACGGGCAATGTACAATCTATTTTGTAAATGTGCGCTTATGATATACAATTTGGGCATACAAATATACGAAATGTTTATAAAATTCTGGAATGTAATCGTTGTTCCAATTTTTAATAAATTTAGTGAAGTATTTTGGAAATGTTGTGATGTAGCATCAGCTGTATTTAATTCAATGTATGAATTAATGGTGAGTCTATCTGATGTATGGTTTAAGGCGATGGATTTATTCAGTAAAATGGTAGACAAAATGGTTTCGATATATACCAATTTTACAAATATAGTGGTCAATTTCTTTATCTAAAAATTTGATTTAAAAATAATCAAAATAATAACTAACTAAATATATATAAATATAAATCTATTTAATTATAATAATGCCACCAAAAAAAGATAAACCCAAATCTGCTCCAAAAAAGAAGGAAAGTAAAAAGGAAGATAAGAAGGAAGATAAGAAGGAAAGTAAAAAAGAAGACAAGAAGGTAATATCACAAAATACACCTCCAGCGGTTCAACCACTAGTTCCAACAGCCATCACGAAGGGAGAAAAACATCGTGTACCAGAGGATTATGTTCCAATATCGGTACAAATGCCATCTTTAAAATCAAAAGATAAATCGGATAATATATTTGCTCATGATGCAACACCAAAATTTTCAAATAATATAGATTATCCACGCTTTTCATTAGGATTCCATCATTTCATCCATGCAAATAAAGATAAAATGGAAATATTAAAAGAATTTGAGGGGAAAAAGAAAGTATATCAGGTAATGAATAGATTTGAAAGATATGTAGACAATTATGATGCGGATATTAATAATGTATCAAAAGTTTATTTTGATTTAGATCCCAAACCGGATATTTTAAGTAGAGGTTTTTTCAAATTATGGGAAATATTATTTATGTTTAATTTAATTCCATTAGATCAGTCAAATTTTGTTTCAGCACATCTTGCAGAAGGTCCTGGATCATTTATTCAAGCAACAATGTTTTATCGTGATAAATTTACAAAAGACAAGGCTACTAGTAAAAATGATAAATACTATGCCATCACATTGCATCCAGAAGATAGTGATAAACATGTTCCAGAGTTAGAAGGTTCATTTGTTGAATATTATAATAATGAAAAACCAAAACGGTTTATGTTACATAAAACATATAACAAACAAACTGCTGGTGGGTCAATAGATAAGGACAATGGAGATTTAACAAATCCAAAAACATTTAAATTATTCGGTGGACAAATAATGCAAGAGAAACCTATATTCATTACAGCCGATGGGGGTTTTGATTGGGTAAATGAAAATACTCAGGAGCAAGAAGCATTTAGACTGATATTTGCACAAATATTAACTGCAGTTAAAATTCAAGGAGAAGGAGGTAGTTTTGTATGTAAATTTTTTGAATCATTTACAATGACAACAGCTAAATTTATGTATATACTTAATTCGTTTTATGATAAAGTATATATGGTAAAACCATTAATGAGTCGGGCATCGAATTCTGAAAAGTATGCAATATGTCTAAATTATAAATTTGGAGAGAAAGACAAAACAAAAAATCAAATGATTGAGAAATTAGAAGAAATATTAAATAAGGCCCATGAAAATAAAGACCTTAAATTAATAGATATATTTCCAGATTTTAATATACCTCCAGATTACTTAACACATCTAATTTATTTAAATACAACAATAGCAAATAAACAGTTGATAGCGATAAATGAAATAGTATCGTTTATACAAGCACAAAATTATTATGGTGACACATATCAACAAAGGAGAAATATGCAAATTGATGCAAGTAAATATTGGGTTTCATCATTTTATCCTGAAAAGACTGATCACAATAAAATAATGACGGTGCAAAAAAATATAACAAATGATTCTATTAGCTATGCAGAAGAAAAAATTCAAAAATTGGAGAAAAAGTTAGATTTCACTATGTAACCACATTAGTTTTTAATTTTTTTTATTTTAGCCGTTGGTGCTTTGCTGGCCATTGCTTTTTCAAATGCTTCCTTTCCGCCATGTTTTTTATAAACTAATTCGTCAGTAATATTCTCTATCATACCTGCGGACACATTATCGAAATCATCTTTATTGTTTTTCACATTATGTAATTGACTTAACATTGTGATTAGATAATCAATATTATCCATATTATCATCATATAATATATTCATAATTTTAAAATGTTTAGTTACAAAATATGGAAACTGACTATCTACTTTTTGTTCGTAAGCATCCCTATCTTTTTTTTTTAATTCCAATAGATCATCTTGACTCATATATTCTAATATTTGAACAATTTGATC
>Ga0206911_1223_pt1 | contig 10616 bp, 5 predicted proteins | sample Alteio_BWOrgHeat_74_FD_152956 | JGI IMG/M metagenome (GOLD analysis project Ga0206911, IMG submission 152956) | Enriched cells from forest soil in Barre Woods Harvard Forest LTER site, Petersham, Massachusetts, United States -... | ecosystem: Environmental > Terrestrial > Soil > Temperate forest > O...
CATCAAAGCAAAAAACCTTTTGGGAGAAGAAATAATACAGCAAAGAACAGAACTGATCGATAAAATCATAAGTGGACTAAACAATACTCTTGCAACACTAAAAGATAAATAAAAATGAGCAACCATAACGACGGCATCACCCCGTCACCCCGTCCTTCCGTCACCTCGCTAGACCCGCGCATAAACAGACTCGACCTTCACCGCACCAAAGAAGGAGAACAAACCAATTCGCACCTGATCACCTGGGAGGTCTTCCATCAGGAGAAACGTGGTAAACAGCCTGTGCATGCCGGTATCGTTCATGCATCCACGCCGGAGATGGCGATGCTATTCGCTAAGGAGCAATATGCACGTCGTGGTAAGACCACCAATCTATGGGTCGTAAAGACATCTGATGTGTTTACTTTCAGCTATGATGACGAAGATATTTTTGAAACTACTCCTGAGAAAACTTTTCGCGACCCGGCATTCTACAGGGTGAGGGAGAGGATAGAAGCATATCAGGCAAAAAATAAAATCCAGTAAGATGAATAACGAAGCAATAAAAGACCTCCTCTATAAAATGGCTGATGATGCCCTGGTCATAGGCCATCGAAACTCCGAATGGACGGGTATCGGCCCTATGCTGGAGGAAGATCTGGCATTTTCCTCTATGGCACAGGACAAAGTCGGTCATGCACAGGCGCTGTATCAGATATTGCATGATGCATTAGGTGAAAAAACGCCTGATGAATTAGCCTTTCAGCGTGAGGAAAAAGATTTCAAATGCTGTCAGTTAGTTGAGTTGCCGATAGGTGAATACGACTTTAGTTTGATACGCCATTTCCTTTTTGACCATGCAGAGTTGATACGCTATGACATGCTTACTGCCTCTACTTTTTTGCCGCTGGCGCAGCTTGCCAGAAAAGTAAAAGGTGAGATCAAATACCACGTCATGCATGCCGATACTTTTTTGAAGCAGCTCGCGCATGGTACTCAGGAGAGTACAGCGCGCATGCAGTCATCACTCGATTATGCTATGCCTTATGCGCTGGGAATCTTTGAAAAATCGGAATATGAAGATGTCCTGATCGGGGATGGTGTTTTCGCCGGCGAAAACAAGCTACAAGAGAAATGGCTGGAAAAGGTCGGCGCTATTGTAACGACTGCCGGATTGAAAATGCCTGATGTGCCAGATTCGAAAATAATATACGGTGGCCGCAAGGGCTATCATTCTAAGTTCCTCGAGCCCCTGCTGGACGAAATGACCGAAGTGACCCAGATAGACCCAAATGCTGAGTGGTAATATGGAAACCGCACAACATACGATCACCGAATCAGAGATCTGGGCAGTCCTGGAGTCAGTCAAAGATCCTGAGATCCCCGTGCTGAGTGTCGTGGATATGGGCATTATAACAGCCGTCAACAGTCAACAGTCAGCCGTCAACAGCAAAGCTTACATCACCATGACTCCGACTTTCGTGGGCTGCCCGGCCATCGGTGTGATGAAAAAGGACATTTACGAAGCGGTCAAAAAAATGGGCTTCGATGAGGTAGAGGTTGTGGTAGATATGGAGACCTCGTGGACCAGCGACAGGATGAAACCTGAAGCAAAGCTCAAACTCGAAAAATTCGGTATTGCGCCTCCTGCTGTGATGGAAGAGGATATGACCGCAGAACTGCTGGATAAGGTCCGCTGTCCTCACTGCGGCAGTACAGATACTACACTACGCTCCAGTTTCGGCTCTACACTATGCCGTGCTATTCGTTTTTGCTTCGCCTGCAAACAAGGCTTCGAGCAGTTTAAGCCAATATAAATATTTCAGGCATTCTTTAGATATCCTCTAAGGTCGCGTCCCTATTTTTTCTGCTACCACCCGCTTTAATGTATCAAAATCACCCATAGGTACGATCGTGACATTTTCTGATGGGCTGAGACCGCATGCGGTAGTAGTGACTATCGGTAAGCCGTAAGTTATTGCCTTTAATAAAAGCCTCGGTTGATGCTCTATATATGTAGGGTATACGACGAGTCCGATGTTTTCAAATGGATCAACACCTGCCATTTCTGTTTGCACACCATTCCAGAAATCAAGATTTTCTTCTGCCCGGCCCGATATGACTATCTGCAGATCTAATTCTTTTGCAAGTTGCCTAACCTCATAGGCTCCTTTGCGTCCCAGCGCTGAGGCGGGAAAGAGTATTTTTTTTCCTATAAGCTTCCTCCCATTTCCCTTTGGTTTAGACCAATCCAATTTGATAGACTTGTTGTTGAAAATATCCGTGATCTCCTGATGCGGTGTGATAATATGCCTGGATCTGGTAAGTGCAGTATTCTCCAGATCTATCAAATGCTGCGAAGCACGAAAATCGTTTAATGTTTTGCTCTCAGGATATTTGGCATATGCCATATCCAGTCTTTCGTGAAGTTTCTCCATCGGCAGGCGGCTCATCAGCACATCAAAGGTCCTTCCGCCCAGCACTCCCGTTTCCCAAATAAAGGCAAGCAAATTCTGCGATACAATAATATGTGTACTCTCCACAGGAATGTGCTTTGATAGTCCAATTGCTACCCTTTTATCCAGGGCCAGTCCTAGAGAGAAAGGATTGGCCCGAAACTTTGAGAAAACCCTTGATGCCACCATCCTTTGCAGTGCCGGCAAAGAACTGGTGGCAACATTCCCTTCATTCTTTATAGTCCAGTAGTAACGTTTACTGCTAAATAATCTATTCTGATGAAAGGGGAGAATAAAAAAATCTTTATCCGTTCCTATGGTCTGTATATAGTTATCATACTCCTCCCATCTCTCATCCAGGATAAATGTCGTAATGGCCCGTTCTGGTTTTGACAATGACCTGTCAGGATGTTTAAAGCAGGCAAAATTCCCGCACGAATAGCAATCATTTAGCTTCGAAAATGCGAGAATGGCCTTTGATTTATTTTCTGTGCCGGTTACTTTTCCCGGGCTTCTAAACTGAACAATGAGTTTATCGGCAGAAATTTCTATTTCAATACGGAAGGGTATACTTGATTTAAATCTAAGGTCCACATAGTTCCATTTTACAGTCGCGTCCCTGTCCTGTTCTGCCAGCGAACCTTTGATCACTTTAGTATGTTTATGCCTTTCTATGATCTCAAATCCTGCTTTTAGCGCAGCATCGTATAGTGCATTCGAGAGTTGGCATAAGCCGCCCGCTATAGTAGGAATGATACATCCCTCCCGGACCTCGCGGCCCACTACGTAGCCCTTACCGAGGTTTGGGTTCCCGATGTGTCGCCAGAAACTGAAAATCTTATTCGGTGAAATCTCAATTCCATTCAGGCATTTGATCGCTATGCGTAGGTTTTCGATTTTACCGGCTGTGAGTATCCAGTTTTCGGGATTGTCATCAGGGTTCCACAGATTACTTTCTGAGGAGGAAATGACAGGTTGATTTTTAAGAAGCCCCCCATCGTGGAATTTTGGAGCATGAAAAAAGGCATTTAGAAGTTGGCGGTGTACTATATGGAGAAACGACTTAAAATGAAATTTTGTTTCACCGATCAGGTTATGCCTTTCAGTCAGAGATGGTAGAGTAACCATATTATTGCCGGTAGCTATTCACGCCAAGCGCAGTCTAAACGCTTTTTTCTGTTCTATATTGTATGATTATGTGGGTATGAGGCTCACATTATTTCTCCAATACGATTCTGTAATATGCAGATCGTCCTTCTACTGTCAGCCGTATGATATAAACTCCCGAACCGGCGCTTTCACTCAGCGTGATCACATTTTTATTGTCCCCCGGATGAAGACTGATCGGTTGGTTTAGAATCGGCTGTCCTATAAGGTCTATGACAGTGATCTGAGCGTCCCGATCCGTCATCGATAGAGAATTAATATCCATATTGAAACTGCCCTGTGTAGGATTAGGATAGATACTTATCCCTTGTATAGATGATATGAGCTCATTGATGCCTGTCGCGTATATATTATTGCTATAGACATGTCCGGGGCTAGCGCAGCCGCCTCTGCAGTCTACCCTGCATGTGAAGCTATCCTTTTGGTCGGCCGGATATACTACGATCGCAACAGGGCCATGCTCACCCAGTGGGACTATATTCTGAAACCACCCGTAATATGGATCACTGCAATTAGTGATGCTGGCCGTGAAAGTGTCTATCTGCATGCCATTCACTATCGGCCCGTGACTGACTGTGATCGAGATCGAAGGCGATGTGTACTGAAGTACGGCCAGGTTCAGGACTTCGATATTATAGCATCCATGTACGATGCCCAGCGTATCAGAGTATATGCCCGGCTGGGTATAGGTATTCTGGTGAAAGACATAAGATCCGCCCACGCAGATAGTATCATAGAATGTGGTCAGTGAGCCAGCTACAAACAGGCGCAAGGTCACAATGCTGTCTCCATTCAGATAATTAGTGAATGTATCTATATAGGTGCCACTGGCAGTATAAACATTAGAGCCTAAACTATAAGAGAATCCCTGGCAGATGGTATCAACCAAAGTGGCATATGTCGTAGGTGGTGTGATATAGAGGTTAAGATCGATCACGCTATCACATCCATGTATACCCAGCCCTGTCAATGTATCAATATATACCCCCGTCTGCGAATAGGTAGTGCCGCCGACCTGAACGCTTCCTCCCCAGGCTACTGTATCATTCAGGGTGATATAAATAGGCGCATATACCGTAAGGGTTAGATCCAGGATACTGTCGCATCCACCCACTCCTGCGCCAATCAGCGTATCGGAATAAGGACCGCCTACGGATAAATTAGTGCCATTGAAATTATATTGGCCACCCGGGCAAATACCCACAGCGATGGCGTGGTGAGAAAGAGTAGCAATCGTTAACACAAGCGTCGTAATGCTGTCACAAGTACTCACAAAAGACGTTACTGTATCATTGTAATTGCCCGCTAATGTGTAGTTCTGCCCGCCAAAAGAATATGAGGCCGCAGGACAGATAGTCTGCCGGATAGTATCATAGATAATAGGAATGATGGAGAGAACCAGCGTCGTGACACTATCGCATGTCGTCACAAAAGACGTCGCTGTATCGTTGTAATTACCTGCCAGACTATAGTTCTGTCCGCCAAATGAATATGAGCCTCCAGGACAGACAGCCTGCCGGACAGTATCATATATGATCGGTGTGATTGATAGCACTAATGTCGTGACGCTATCGCAATTCGTAACAATAGATGTGGCAGTATCATTATAATTGCCTGCCAGACTATAGTTCTGTCCGCCAAATGAATATGAGCCACCAGGACAGACAGCCTGCCGGACAGTATCATAGATGATCGGAATAACTGATATCACTAGCGTAGTCACACTATCACAATTGGTAACAAAAGATGTGGCGGTATCGTTGTAACTGCCTGCCAGACTATAGTTCTGTCCACCAAATGAATATGAGGCCCCAGGGCAGACTGTCTGTCTGAGAGTATCGTAGATGGATGGAATGACGGAGAGAACAAGTGTCGTCACGCTATCGCAATTCGTAATGAAAGATGTAGCAGTATCATTGTAATTACCGGGCGATGAATAGTTCTGCCCGCCAAATGAATATGGGTGCCCTGCACAGATCGTAGGCCTGACAGTATCATAGACGAGCGGCGTAACGGTGAGGATGAGAGTCGTGACGCTGTCACAATTCGTTACTAAAGATGTGGCAGTGTCATTGTAATTGCCCGGTGATGAATAGTTCTGCCCGCCAAATGAATATGGAACGCCTGCACAGGTAGTATGCCGGACAGTATCATAGATGATCGGCGTAACGGACAGGATCAGTGTCGTGACGCTGTCGCAATTTGTGACGAAAGAGGTGGCCGTATCATTATAGTTGCCCGGCGATGAATAATTCTGCCCGCCAAAAGAATATGGAACGCCTGCACAGGTAGTATGGTGTACAGTATCATAGATGGTCGGCGTAACGGAGAGAATTAGTGTCGTTATACTGTCACAATTCGTGACAAAAGATGTCACTGTATCGTTGTAATTACCAGGTAGGCTATAATTCTGCCCCCCAAAAGAATATGGGTGACCGGCACAAATGGTATGGCGGACAGTATCATAAATAATTGGCGAAATGGAGAGTATTAATGTTGTTATACTATCACAGTTTGTGACAAAAGATGTCACCGTGTCATTATAATTACCAGCTACCGTATAGTTCTGCCCGCCAAATGAATAAGAGGCTCCCGGACAGATAGAATGCCTGAGAGTGTCGTAGATATTAGGGGTGACCGATAGCACCAGTGTAGTGACGCTGTCACAATTTGTAATAAAAGACGTCGCTGTATCATGGTAATTACCCGGCGACGTGTAGTTCTGCCCACCAAAGGAGTATGGGACTCCTATACAGGTAGTATGCCTGATAGTATCATAGATAAGTGCTGTAATGGAGAGCACCAATGTTGTGATGCTGTCACAGCTTGAAACGACAGATGTGGCAGTATCATTATAATTACCCGCTAATGTGTAGTTCTGTCCACCAAAGGAATAAGAGCCCCCCGGACAGATAGAATGCCTGAGAGTATCATAGATGGTTGGAGTGACAGATAGCACTAGGGTCGTGACGCTGTCGCAATTTGTAACATAAGACGCTGTCGTATCATTGTAATTGCCCGGCAATGTGTAGTTCTGGCCTCCAAAAGAATATGGGTGACCGGCACAGCTGGTATGCCGGACTGTATCGTATATGATCGGGGTGACGGACAGCACTAATGTCGTGATACTGTCGCAATTTGTGACAAAAGAGTTTACCGTATCGTTGTAGTTACCCGGTAAAGTGTAGTTCCGCCCACCAAATGAATATGGGACACTTGTACAGGTAGTATGCCTGACAGTATCATATATGATCGGGGTGACGGATAGCACAAGTGTAGTGACACTATCGCAATTTGTAACGAACGATGTGGCTGTATCATTATAATTGCCCGGCGTCGTATAGTTCTGTCCGCCAAATGAATATGGGACACCTGTACAGGTAGTATGCCTGACAGTATCGTATATGATCGGGGTGACGGATAGCACAAGTGTAGTGACACTATCGCAATTTGTAACAAATGATATTGCAGTATCATTATAAGAATTAGCGAGAGTATAATTGTGGCCTCCAAATGGATACGGAACACCCGTGCAGGTAGAGCGCCTCAGTGTATCATAGATAGTCGGTGTGATAGAGAGAACCAGTGTTGTGATACTGTCACAACTTGTAACGAATGATGTCACAGTATCATTGTAACTACCCTGTACCGTATAGTTCTGCCCACCAAAAGAATAAGGGACCCCTACACAGGTAGAGCGCCGCATAGTATCATAGATGGTCTGTGTGACAGAGAGAATCAGTGTAGTGATGCTATCACAATTTGTAACAAATGATGTGGCAGTATCATTATAATGTCCGGTTATGTTGTAGTTCTGTCCACCGAAAGAATACGGATGACTGGCACAGGTAGAACCATGAATGGTGTCAAAGATGGTCGGGGTAATAGTAAGGTAAAAAACTGCAGTAGCAGGTGTACATAGTCCACCGTCATCCACCGTCATCGTAAGTGTGAGAAGGCCTCCACTCGATTTGTCTGCAGTGCCGAAGGTATAAGTAGGCGTCGTTGTAGCTGCTCCGCGGGTGAAAGTACCATTTCCACTGCTGCTCCAGGAGATAGTACCATTGGCAGCTAAATATCCTGATGGAATATTAAAGGTGTCCGCTGTGGCACATTGTGTCGTCGATGTAGTAGTGCCCTGAGTGGCTGTCGGGACAGCAGAATAATTTACAGTTTCTATAGCTGTGCTGGTGCAGCTACCGCTGGAGATGGTCCAATAATATATATAAGTGCCTGTCTGGGATGCAGTGGCAGTAGATGAGCCCGAAGAGCCTGAACTGCTGAAGTTGGTCGTGCCCGGCCCGGAAAACTGTGACCATTGACCCGTACCCACAGTAGGTGTATTGCCCAGCAGCGATCCCGTAGTTAAGGAGCCACATACATTAATAGTATTGGTACTGCTGCCATTTACGGTCGCTGTAGTAGGGGTAGTACCGACCGTGACCGACGATGATGCCGCACTCACACAGTTGCCCGGTTCTGTGGAGGTCGCTGTCAGCACATCTCCTGCAGATAGAGTAGATACTGTGGCCGTCCACACACCGCCTATGACAGTGGTGGTGCCTATTGAGCCGCCACTTCTTATCACGCTTATCGTGGCCCCTGATACTCCCGTCCCCGAGACGCTTGTCATACCATCGCAATATATACCAGTGATAGCTGGAGTAGCTGATATAGCAGGTGCGGCAGGTATCACCACATTTCCCGATGATCCGGAGACACATCCGACAGAATTGGTCACGGTGAAAGTATAGGTGGTTCCTGCAGTAAGTCCGGAGACAGTAGTGGAAGTACCTGTTCCGGTTGTAATGGCTCCTCCCGGTGATGCTGTCAATGTCCAGGTGCCCGATGATGGTAGCCCCGTCAGTAGTACGCTGCCGGTAGCTGTCGCACAAGTGGGTGCAGTGATAGTACTAACCGTAGGCGCCGCTATGGCTGTCACTGTTACGGTTCCGACACTTCTACGAGTTGAGCTCTGGCAGCCATTACCGTTTTGCGAGGCTGCCCAGTATGATGTGGTGACGAGAGGAACAAAACCTGACACTACAGCATTGCTGGCAGATGTCCCTTGCAGTGTTCCTCCCGTGGATGCATTATACCAGTATATCGTATTGCCGGCAGATGTAGCTTTCATGGAAGTAATGGCCGTTCCACAGGTGATCGGCGAGACCGGGGCGGTAGACGTGTTTGGTACATTTGGTATAGTATTGACCGTGACTGTGGTGGTAGCAGCGCATCCGTTGACTGTATAGGATATGATTGATGAGCCACCAGCAACACCCGTCACAAGGCCACTGGAATTGACCGTAGCATTTGCGGGAGTGCCACTCGTCCATGTACCTCCAGTGGTGACATCCGATAGCTGGACAGTATTAAGTGTAGAGCTACCTGTGGCGCATATAGCTGAGGTCCCCGTAATAGCGCTGGGATTTGGTGTGATCGTGAAAGTCACACCACTGACAGAAGAGCCGCCACATGTGGTGATGGTGGCTGTACCATTAGTAGCATTAGATGGCAGTGTGACAGTAGCTGAAGTGGGGCTCACATAAGTAGCTGTCACCGCACTGCTGCCCGAGAAAGTGACAGTAGTGCCTCCGGATACAAAATTTGTCCCAGTAATAGTAATAGTAGGCGTAGTGCCCACACAGGCGCTGGTAGGGCTGAACCCTGTGATCGTAGGTATAGGTTCTGAGACTGTGAAGGTAGTACCGGCAGAAGCACAGCCTCCCGCATTGGTGACTACTACACTGCTGCTACATGGAGCACCTGAAGGTACTACTACGGTCATAGTAGTAGTGGTCTGAGATGTAGGCGTGGCCGCGGCTATGCCACTAAAGGTCACAGTATTGCCGGTAGAGTTAGTGAAATTAGTGCCTGTTATATCAACAGAAGTTCCGGGAGCGCCGGTGTTTGGATTCAAAAGGCTGATAGTGGGTGTAGAACATGCAGCTGTAGTCGTGCCCAAACATTTCACATTAGCCACATAGAACACATCTCCGCCAGATCCGGTAGTATTATTAGCATAACTATACAGCCTTATGGTCAAAGTACTGCCATTCGGTACAGATACACCAGTTGCCCCATTAAACAGGTAAACATCCTGGTTCAGGTTCGCACAAGTGGCATCATCGCCATTGCCGGGGAAAAGAGCACCGGTAAAAAGAGTACCTGTTGTAGCAAATCCATTAAGAGAATAATAGGCTGCTACCGCACAGCCTGATTCACAATTAGTGGCATTAGTCCCACAGCCAGGGACGGCGGAGTAGGAGTGTACTAAAAAAGAATCTGCTGTCAGATTATAACCTGTAGCGGGAGAAAAAGTAAACTGATAATACATGTTAGCGCCGACTGTATTAGAGCTTGTAGACCAGTCAGCAGCAAAAACTCCGCAACTGCCGTATCCTGTAACGCTAATGCTTGACCCAGGAACCATAGCACCCCCTGTCACATTGCCAACGGTAGTAGAGTTTGCATTACTTGTCAATACCCAGGTAGCGCTGCCTCCATTTTGCCCGAAAGATCTCGTGAAGATCCCGCAAAAAATAAATACTGCTATAAATAAAAAACTCAAACCGACCCTTGGGGCCATAGACGTAGAATTATTCTTCATCACTTTTTGTTGTGTTAGAAACAAATAACTTATTTACCCATGTCCCTTATAGTCTCAAGAGTAACTAAGGGGGGAACAAATTATGAAAAAAATATCTAATTCCCCGTTTCTTATTTGTCCAGGACTATGCGTCCGAAGACCGACTGCCCGTCCACTGTGAGTTGTACTATATATACCCCTGCTGCGTCTCCGCTCAGCGAGAGAATCTCTTTATTAGATCCCGAATGAAGCATGATCGTCCGGCTTAGTATCGGCTGGCCCATCAGATCGGTGATGGTGACCAGCGCTTCCTTGTCAGCGATGTCGAGGGTAGTTACATCCATAGTAAAAGCACCCTGTGTAGGATTAGGATAGAGGCTCATTCCTTGTATGAAAGGAACTTGTTCATGGATGCCGTTCGCGAT
>Ga0206911_1139_pt2 | contig 10562 bp, 4 predicted proteins | sample Alteio_BWOrgHeat_74_FD_152956 | JGI IMG/M metagenome (GOLD analysis project Ga0206911, IMG submission 152956) | Enriched cells from forest soil in Barre Woods Harvard Forest LTER site, Petersham, Massachusetts, United States -... | ecosystem: Environmental > Terrestrial > Soil > Temperate forest > O...
ACTCGAAGCGACACGAGCATCTGGAGCATCGCATCGCAGCGCTCGAAGGCTGGACGGTGGACCGGCGCATTGAGGTGGCGATGTCGCATCTGAACTGCCCGGCCGGCGAGCGGCGCATTGAATCGCTGTCCGGCGGCGAGAAACGCCGCGTCGCCATGTGCCGCGCGGTTGTTTCGCGCCCGGATTTCCTGATGCTCGACGAACCGACGAACCATCTTGACCCGGAATCCATCGAGTGGGTCGCCGAGTTTCTGGAGACGTTCGGCGGCACATTTCTCGTCGTCACGCACGACCGCTATTTTCTGGATCGCGTCGCCTCCACCATCCTGGAACTTTACGATGGGAAGTTTTTTTCGCACGCCGGAAATTACACCGATTACCTTTTGGATAAGGCCGAACGCCAGGCCGCCGACGTCACCATCGAGCACAAGCGCCAGATGTTTTTGAAGAAGGAGCTGGCCTGGGTGCGGCAAGGTCCCCGCGCGCAACGCAGCAAACAAAAAGACCGCTTCGAGCGTTATTACAACGAGGCGGCTAAGGACGGGCCGGTGATTGAGGAGGACGTAGAGCTGGTCATTCCACCGCCGCCGCAACTCGGCAATCGCACCGTGGAAGTCAGCAATCTCGGCATGGAAATCGCCGGAAGGAAATTATTTTCCGGTTTCAATTTCACGTTTGAAAATGGCAAGCGCGTCGGCGTGTGCGGGCGGAACGGCCTCGGCAAAACCACGCTGCTGAAAATCGTCATCGGCCAGCTCGCACCTATGGAGGGCACGGTGAAGACCGGCCAGCTCACGAAGTTCAATTATGTGGATCAGGGCCGGTTACAATTGAACGAGGAGAACACCGTGATGGACGAAGTCGCCGAGGGCAGGGAGTTTGTGCAGTGGGGCGAAGCGAAATTGTCGGTGCGTTCATATTTGAAGAGGTTTCTGTTTACAGACGAACGCATCCTGACGCAGGTGAAAAAACTTTCCGGCGGCGAACGCAGCCGGCTGTTGCTCGCACGCATTTTGAAGAGCGGTGGCAACTTCCTCATCCTCGACGAGCCGACGAACGATCTGGACCTGCCGACATTGCGCGTGCTGGAAGAGGCGCTGATTGCATTTCCCGGCGTGACGTGCGTTGTCAGTCACGACCGTTATTTTCTTAATCGCGTCTGCACGGACATCCTCGCGTTTGAGGGGGACGGGAAAATCCATCACAGCGTCGGCGACTACGATTATTATTTGGAGAAGAAGCAAAAAGCCGAGGCAGCAGCGGCCCGGCAGAGCGCTGCCATCATTTCAACAAACAAATCTACGGCGCGAGCCGTCGCCACACCAAAATCGGCGAAGCCCCGAAAACTCTCGTTCAAGGAAGCACACGAATTGGAAGGCATGGAGTCGCAGATTCAAGCGACTGAGGCGGAAGTGGCGCGCATTGAAGGCTTGTTCATCCAGCCGGATTTTCACCGCAAGCACGCCACACAAGTCAACCGGCTCACGGATGAACTTGAAGCGGCAAAGGAAAATGCCGCAAAACTCTACGCGCGCTGGGAAGAGCTGGAGGCCATCAAGGCCGCAGCGGAAGGTTCATGATCGCCGGGGCGTTTCACTTCTGTTCCAGCAGAAAGACCTTGGATGATTTCCGATCCAGCGCGGACTCCACCTTCAGCAGCGTCTGATAATCGCCGGGGCTGATGATGGCCGGCGTGGTTTCAAATTCGCCGGTGAAGACGTATCCGCCAGGCGTATCCTGCGTGGTCGTGTGCGCCTCGCCGGCGCCGGCCACGTTGAAGTCTTGATTCCTCGGAGCAATGAGCTTATGCGGGAAATCCGGCGGTAAATCAATTGTGACGCGGACGGCGTCCTTGTTCGCCTGTGAAATGAACAAAGGCAGGGCGCGTCGATCGGCTCCGACTGGCATCAGCGGTGGGGTTGACGGCAGGTTGAAGTAGAAATATTTGCCGGCGGCGATTCCGAAGTTGTCGATAATCACCGTGAATTGTTCCAGTCCTGGATAGGTGTCGAACCTGGTCGTCAAATCGCCCACTGGTTGCGCGCCCTGGGCCACGCCGGAAACGGTTTCTTGAAAATACCGTTTCCGCTCCTCGGGCGGCAGTTCAGAGAAGAACCGGTTCTTTTCGTTGAAATTTTCGCCGTAATACCAGTGCGAAACTTCGAGCAGCGTCCGGCCGCTGTCATCCAGCAGTAGCGAATAATCCGTCCTGGTCCCGTCTTCGCAATTTTTCGCGGCGCGAACAACCTCCCAAGCCTGGTCGGAAAGCATGACCCCCAGCGCGCCATCGGAGCTGGTGGAACCCAGTTGCGCATATTGGTCCGTGTCGTTCAGGTAATAGTTCACGCCGTCGAGGGTGATCCTGACCAGCGGTGTCTGGAAAGAGTCGGGCAGGGGAAATGCCATCGCCACGTTCGTGATGCCGGGGATGGCTGGCAAACTTGAGACCAGCAAAAATTGGGGTTGGAAACCCGCCGCCTCCAGCATCGCGTGAAGCAGGATGGCGCGGTCCGCCGCGTGGCCGTATCCGTCCGCCAGCGTCGTGTCGGCATCAGAAAGCTCGCTTAACGGCAGTTCGGTGAAGGCCGGGCCCGCATCGCGGATGTTTTCAGCGACAAAATCGCGGATGGCCTTCACCGCATCAACTCTGGTTCCGGTTTTCGCGGTCAGTTGCCGCGCCAGCTCGGAGGCTTTCGCGGATTTGCCCGCGCGGTCGAGCATCGTCTCGTCCAATGCCTTGAAATAATCCGCAGCATCGCCGACAAAATAGCCCACGCCGGCGGAGTAAACCCAATCTGGCGGAAGCTGGGTTTCAGCCGGCAGGGCTCCAACGGTTTTTGCCTGCCATTGAAATTCCTGTTTGCCGCCGGCACTCTTCACCTGACCGTGAATGATGCTCGAAGCGCCGCTGACCAGCCGCTGAATCTTAACGCCCGACGGCGCGGTCAACGTAAATGATTTCCGCTCCAGTTCGTCAGGCAATTGGAACGACTCGAACCCGGCAACGAACGGCTTGTTTGTGGAGGTGATTTCATATTCGACCTCGATGGTGGACCCGATGTCCACGCCGGGCAGGCTCGCCACCAGGATTTTCCCGCCGGTGTAACGCTTGGCCGACGCGTTCCAGCTCGCGTCCATCACATTGATTTCGTCCTTGGAAATTTCCTGGCGTTCGCCGGTTGGAGAAGTCACAACCGCACGGATGAGCTTCGCGTCTTCACAAGCGGGATTGTAAGGAATTTTCACCTCGCCCTCCCGGATCTTTCCGTTGTAAGTCAGGATACGCTTGGAGAATTTCACGTGATAAACCGCCGCGCTCGGGCTGATTACATTGAGTTCTTTTTGGCTGTCTAAAATCCGCGCGCTGGATTCGACCGGCGGCGGGACGGGATTACCTGCCACAGCGGAACCACCGGTGATGGACTTTTTGGCCAGGGCCAGAATCGGCGACTTCCGCCCGTCGTCGGCCAGCAGCTTCAAGGTCTGTTTGAGATTCTGATACTGCGCGGGAGAGAACTCGACCGCCTTCAATTTGAACGTGCGGGAACTTTCGAGCGAATCTGCTGTCGCATCAAACTGCTGCCGGTAACTCACGCAATCGTCATCGACCGACGACGTCGCCGGCAGCGAAGCCACGCCATTGAACCCGTTCTCCAGTTTGAGCGAGATTTCCTCCTGCACACCGCAGGCCACCTCGGTCTCAAGCGGATATTTCCTCTTTTCCAGGCCGGTGCCGTCGAGGATGAAGTTCAAAACCCCCAGCCGTTTGCCGATCCAAGGCACGCTCGCCACCGATTTGCCACCGCCGTTGGCCGTCATGCCGTCCACGGAAAATTCCAGCTCGGCCCGCAGGCCCGTGGACACGTCGCGCATGTCCTCCGGGGTAAGTTTCAGCGATTCGAGACGCAGGCCCGGCACCGCCTGCTTGAGACGCTGCTCGAAAAACCGGCGCTCGTCATCCGGTTTCATGTGTGAAAAGGCATTTCGATAGGCATCGTCGTTGACGCCCTCGAACGACAGTTCCGATTTCGCCTCAATCACACCGTCCGGATTTAAAGTTCCGGTGGTTTTGATCCGCATCAAGTTTTTGTCCGGCGATTCAATCGGGCTGAGCCGGATGTTGTCACCCTCGGGACGGCAGACGAGGTAGCTTTGGTTCCGGTCATAAGACGGCAGCAGTTCCCGCGTATTCTCATCGGTCGGGTCCATCAACTCGATGCGGCCATTTTCGAGTTCGACCCCGACGATGGCGTGATTGAAAAACGGGTCGGGGACAATCGCATCCTTCCGGGTCCCGATACTGATGATGACCGGATATGCATTCAAGCCGGCGGTTCGCAGCAATGAGACCAGCAGGGCCGCTTTGTCCCGGCAGACGCCGTATTTTTTGTCGAACGTGATGCACACGTCGTGCGGCTCGAAGCCGGGCCGGTCCTTTTCCGGCGTGATGCCCATGTAACGGATCTGGTTCGAGACGAAATAAAACAGCGCCTTGATCTTGTCCATGTCCGTCGCGGCGCCCTTGGTCAACTCTTCCACCTTCTGCTTCATTTCCGGCGTGATCGCGTCGAGGTGCGGTTTGCTCAAATTCCAATACCACTTCGAAACGGCCGCCCAATCCGGCGTGGTGCTGACAAAAAGCCGTTGCAAGACCATTTCGTATGGCGGCATGGACGGTTCGCCGAACATCCGCGGAACATTGTTCACCTCCCAGCGATAAGTGATCGTGTCATCGGCACTCGGTTGCGTTGATGAGGTGACGGTACCCGGAACCTCGTCGCGCAGGGCAATGCGCAGCAACGGCCGCCCTGCAGGAGCGTGAACTTCGTAAGTGATATGCCGGATGAAACCTTCGCCTTCAAAAAGATTTTCCTCCGCATATTGCCCGTCAATAAACGGGCGCTCGATGGTCTGCCGCGCCACCGAATGAATCACGTCGCCGATGTCCAGGCTCGGGATGTTCACCTGCAAAATCCGCATGTTCGGGTCGTAGATGTTCATGGACATCTGGCTGTCATCTATGGACTCCTTGGAATTCGCCGCGACGTCCACCGGGACGACCGTGCCATCGGGCTTGATGACCTCCAAGGTGGTCACTTCCGCTGTCGTGTAGGGCAGCATGAAATATTCGGGCAGGGTCCGGTTGTCGCGCCGGCCTTTTTCGGTGAGCACTTTCGTAAACGTTTCATCCTGGCACTCGCCTGTGCCGTCCGCGCGATAGACCCGGACCGATTTTTGGTCAACCGTCACCGCATCGGAATCCGGGTAATTGGCCGGTGTGATTTCCGTCGCCGCCGCCATCACCGGCTTCATGTCCACCAAGGACCACTCACTGCCGGCATAACGGTTCGTGTCCCCGCGCGCGGAGAACATCCCCAACACGATGGCAGTCAAAACAAGTCCACGACCTGCAAACCAGAATTCTATCTTCATAAATTTGAGCAACGCCGATTATTATAGTGCTGTAATCCGGCCAATGCACCAGACGAGTTTCAAAAAAATCAATCAGCCCCACTATTTTCTCGAGTGGCAGTTTAGACCTCGACCCGTCCTGTTTGTTCAGCGTGATTTCGGCATCGCACGCAAGACGAAATAAGGCAGGTTTGACAAATTCGCATCAAATCCCGGATACAAAGCCAGTCCGTCCGTGCCGGTTATTTCAAAGTAATATTGAAGTGGGAAGCGCGACCGGGTGTAATCCGCCGGAATAGTGGCCCTGTAGTTTCCATCCTTCGACTCCATTGGTTGCACTTGCCATCGTTCCGCCTGATTCACGTGCCGGTATTGCAAGCGCACCTGCAATGCATCTGCCTTCTCCACCAATAAAGTAATTTCAAGCGGCGTTCCGGGTTGAAAATGCGCGGCTGGCGTGTGATGAACCACGATGGCAGGCCGCATCGGACGCACCGACACTGCGCGAATCATTTGCTGAACGCGGTCAGGATCGGCTGATTGAGATGTAACAGGCTTCGGTTGCTTCAACTGCTGTTCCATTTTGGCGATGTCCTCATCAATTGCCGGCAGGCGGTCGAGCCAATGCCCGCCCAGATTTTTGGAATTGCCGTAGGTGATGTCGGACACATAAGCGGCCTTGGCGCAAGCGGCTAATCCGGCCCAAGCTGCGCGGGCCTTGCGATATGCATTCAGGGCCTCGACCAGGGCCGTCGAATCGCCCGTGTGATCAAAGAGTGACCAGAGCAAGGCGCTGCGCATTTTCCACGCGAAAAATAATCCCAAGCCGCTTTGGATGGAAACATCAATGGACAGTCGGCGAAATGCGGGGCTCGAACTTTCTGTGGTTTTTTCCACCTGCGAAAGATTCGTGGCGGCGGCATTTGCCAGGTCCTCGAGCCATTGGGCGACTTCCAGCGGCGAATGTTTTCCAGATGCCTGGCCTGCGAGAAGAATTCCGGCGAATTCGTCCACGGTCGAAAACAACTGCGGATCAAACGGGCTCACCGTGCCGAACCGTTTCGGGCTGGGAGTGTCGTTATACGGATGCTCGACGTTGGGATCCGGAATGGACATGTTCGTGTAAATCTCCGGCCAGTAAAAACTGTTGTTGGCGGAAGCACCGTGCGCGGTTGTAATCAGGGGCAGAATCCGGCTGGAATTGGCCAGGGCGGTTTCCATCGGCAAGTAAGCGCCGGGCAATTCTTTTCGCAAAAGCCGCCGCCACACTTCAGGATCGGTGTCGGGATTGTAAGTCAGCCGACCCCAGACGCGGTAAGTGTAAAGATACTTTTGCCAATCGTATTCCAGCTCCAAGGATTTATCCGCGTAGGCACACCTTCCACCGGCGATGCCGGAGCCTTTGCGCCCCTTGAACGAGAGCGGTTCAAAAAGTTCAACGCCGAGGCTGCCGCAAAAACTCGCGTTCCGGCCAAAACCCGCCGCCGTCGCCGGATCGCCCGACAACAAAAACCGCCGCGTGCCGGGCCAGATGCGATGCAGAACGCCATAAGGCCGGTCTTCAGTCAGCAAATCACCGTAGCCATATCGCATGAAATTTCTCGAGCCGGTCCCGATACCGGCAGCCGCCTCCTGATATGGCTCGTGCGCCATCTCAAGTTCGCGAATAGCTGCCTGATGGTAGGGCAACCCCATGTGTTCCGCCCAGTATTTCGGGGAAAGATTCACCGGCATCCCGGTCGCCAGCGCGATCTCGTTCATTTTCTGGGGAACACCCTTGGCGTGCATGTCAATCTCGACGCGACGGCCACAATTCTTTACGGCTTCAAAAAGCGTCTGCCAGAAATCGAAACTGCCGTCCGGCACCCCGCTCTCGCCATGCACCCGCAGGGTCAGGCCATTGATGGCGGGACAGGCTTTGAGCAATGCCGCCAGCGCATCCCGGCAATAGGGCGCGTGCATTTCCGGCGTCAACCCCTGAATGGGATGATTTGCGCGAGGGCTGTTCGGCCAATCGTAGCTGTGGGTCCACAAGCCCAATTGAAAATCCAGGCCGCGCGCGGCGGCTTCGTCGCTGATGAACTTCAGCATCGCCAGGTTGTTGTCGCGCTCGGAGTCAGTAATTCCCGCGGCACGCACATCGTAGCCCGGAACCGGAAGCAGGAACGGATACGCAAAAAGGAAATACGAATCTGAAACTCCGCTCGCATTGTTGTAGGCGATGCCAAACGTGAGGCTGAACCGGTTGAAACGCTGCGCCGCCAGCATCGAGAGATATTCTGTCCACATGACGCGGTTGTTGAACCACGAGTTGTCCTCCGTTTCGCTGACAAAACACCTTGCGATGCTGCGAATGACATTGGCGGGTTTTTCAATGATGGGCTGGGCGATTTCCAGAGCCGCCAACGGCTCGTCAGCGTGACGCACCCGATCCGCCAGTTCCAAAACAGCGTACACCAAACCACGAACATCGCTTCCACACGCGAGCAAAACATTCCGCCCAGCAAGATTGCTCTTCACCAATACCAAGGATTCTGCGGAGTCAGGAATAAGAAGGCTATGGCTCTCCAATATCTGTTTTGCGATACGGTTCCCGCCACTAGCCGCAACGATGCAAAGTTCGCTGGCAGGAACTGATTCCAAATTGGGGAAGATGCGGGCCGTCATTCCCCGGGCTTGAAGAGCCGCTTGCAATTCATTCACCGCCCAACGTGACGGCGGTGACGAGGCAACCTTGTCATCGGGATCCAGAAGAATGGATACAACTGAATCTTCCGGCGACGCCGGCGCGGCCAGCATGCCGGAAGCAACGGTCAGCCCCAGCACGGACAGACCAGTTTGCTTCAAGAAGCGGCGCCGGTTAACGCCGCCTTCATTTGTTGAAGGCATCATCCCGGCATTACAAACCATCGCAACGGCAGGGGCGATTCTTTTTTGCGAGCACAACCTCCGTTCAAGCATCATGTTTTCGGCCTAAAAGTAAACACCCCGACTCGAAATTCATTTTATTTTATCGGCATGTTGAAAGCTAGATTGCCCTTCGCAATCATTCCAGTTCTTGCAAGCGAATTACAGACCGGATTCACCATGTGCGACTTGTGAATAACAGCCAGTTGACCCGCGCAATTTTGTGTCTACTATTTTGAGCAGATATGAGTGATAACCCCATTTTGCCGGCGGAAGAACCGTCCGTCATGCCGACTAAAGGCCATAGGAATCGACCCCCCCGCATTCTTCTGGTTGATGATGACCGTTACGTTCGCAGCCTCAACGCCGATGTGCTGAAGAGTTCCGGTTATGAGGTGGACACTGCCGAAGATGGAGCCGCCGGGTGGAAGGCGCTCCAGACCACCAGCTACGACCTGCTGATCACCGACAACACCATGCCGGGAGTGACGGGTTTGGAACTGATCAAACAATTACGTTCCGAAGACATGACGCTGTCGGTCATCCTGGCGTCAGGAACAGTACCGGCGGAAGAGTTGAACCGGTGCCCGTGGCTGCAAGTTGACGCCTTGCTGCCAAAGCCATACGGCATCGCCGAGTTGGTGAGAACAGTGAATGACGTTCTGCGCATGGCCGACATTGACCGCTGACCGGCCTTATCATTCTCACCTGCCTTGTTCCAAGCTATCGCTTGGCGAACCAATTTTACTCCCCGAATTCTTCAACGCGCAACACTGCTTCGGAATTGCTTCGGCGAAAGGCCGGTGGCCTGCTTGAACGCCACGCAAAAGCTGTTGGCGCTCTGATAACCACACATGCTGGCGAGAACTTCCATCTTGTGATCGGACTCGGAAAGCAGCCGTTTGGCATGTTCGATACGAACGCGCTGCAATTCCTGTCCGGGCGTCCGCCCGACGTTTTCAAGGAACGCCTTGTGCAATCCGCGCCGTGACATGGCGGCAACTTCGACCAAGTCCTTGACGCTGATTGGCTGGTGCGCGTGCCCCCAAATAAAACGCAAACTGTTGGCGACACCTTTGTGATTGATGGCCAGCAAATCGCTGCTTTTGCGGGTAACAATGCTGTTGGCGGGAACACGAATCGGCTCAGGCGGCGCTTTTTTTCCACCCATCAATTCGTCCAGCAACGCCGCGCCACGATAACCAAGCGTCTCCAGGTTGGTGTCCACACTGGAAATGGGTGTGTGCATGGTTTCGGCGGCCAGTAGGTAATTTTCCGCCCCGACAATTGCAACCTGTTCAGGCACGGCGATGCCCGCGCTCTGGCAGGATTCCAGCACGTCCTGCGCCTGCTCGTCATTGGCGGCAAAGACGGCGACGGGTTTGGCCATGGGCTTCAATTGCGACACCAGCCACCGGCGTTTGTGCTTCCATTGCTCCCGGTCGTTCCGATGATCTGGCGACTTATGCCAGCGCAGCCAGACGCAACTGTGGCCGGAACGCCGCAACGCCCGGACAAACCCTTCACCACGCTCCTCGTAAGACCAGTTCTCCGAGTCACTATAAAAAACAAAGTGATCGAATCCACGCGAAAGGAAATGCTCGGCCACCAGCGATGCAGCATGCGCGTGGTCTTCCAGCACCCGGGCAAATTTCAACTGCGGCCGGCGAAAACTGAAGTCCACAGTGGGCTTTTTCGCCAGCCTGACAAATTCAGCGAGATCGTCGCCAGCGCCAAGCCACGCGAGGATCCCGTTGCCTTCCCAGCCCCAAGGGATGACCTTCTCTCGCGCCAAGTTGGCCGACAGATGCCAGTGTTGCTCCAGCGCGTATTTTTCAATGCCGCGATGAAGCCGGTAATCATACCAGCCAAGCGCGATGAGAACACGTTTCTGCCTTCTAGCCATTCTGTGCACAAACTTAACTCCGAGTGCAATTTTTTCAAGCCTAAGTTGGAAACCAAATTGTTTGCTGCGGCGTCTGAAAAAACTGTTATCGTTGCAATGCAATCCAGATTTTTTATGCAAACACGACATTTGAATCTTTTCGCAACCATTCTTGTTCTTGGCGTGCTCGCCGCTGGTCCTGCTGGTAATGCGGCGGAACCCACCAACGCGCCGGCGGTTTCCCTTCCCAAAAGCCTCAAAGATTCGCTGCTACCCGCGGTCAAGAACGGCGGCTTCGCGATGGACGGCTACGTGCTCTGGTGCTCATCCGTCATCAAAGTCGGCGACACTTACAATA
>Ga0206911_1224_pt1 | contig 10446 bp, 7 predicted proteins | sample Alteio_BWOrgHeat_74_FD_152956 | JGI IMG/M metagenome (GOLD analysis project Ga0206911, IMG submission 152956) | Enriched cells from forest soil in Barre Woods Harvard Forest LTER site, Petersham, Massachusetts, United States -... | ecosystem: Environmental > Terrestrial > Soil > Temperate forest > O...
GCCACCGAAGCATGTTGCGGATTCCTCCCCGTAGCAAACGCATTCGGCGACTCCGTCGGCAGCACATAAATCTTCGGCATCGGCAGCCCCTGCTTCGCCGTCAGCCGTTCCACCGCCGCATAAGCCCGCGGCAACTCCTCCCGAGTCACCGGCTGCGCGTTGTACATCCTCAGCGCAATCTTGTCGGAGAAGAAGTAAGTCCCGAAGTTAAACACCACCGACAGAAGAAACGCGATCACCATCCCGTTCTGTCCGCCAAAATAATCCCCAATCAAAATCAGAAACAGCGTCAGCACCACAAGCAGCAGTGTCGATTTGAACGTATTCATCGGGGTTCCTCCCTCACACAACCGGGCCCGCAACGTTAGACGTCTCCGCCGCACGTTCGCCGCGCAGCAACGCCCGCCGCAACACCACCTCGAGCGCAGCCTTCTGCTCTCGGTACTCGCTCTCCGTCAACCTTCCCTGCAACTTGTCCGTCTCCAGCGCAAACAACTCTTCCTTCATCGCCGCCAGCAGGGAATCGGTCCCCGCCGCCACACCACTCCCCATAACCGCAGGAGTCGCAACCACCGGCGCCGGCCCATTCTTCAACATGATCCCCGCGCCAACCGCCATCACCAGCCCCAGCCCACCCAGAATCCACCACTTATACTTCGCCCACGGATCATTCGTCCCTTCAGGATCAAGCGGCACACCCAATCCGCCACCCGGCCGCGTATCGTTGGCCGCGGAACTCGCCCCACCCTGTGCAGAAGCATCCGTCGTAGCAGCTCCACCCTCTCCCGCAGTAGCCGCCGCAGTATCCCGAGGCATCTGCCCCGTCCCCGATACCGTAAAGTCCAGCGCCTGCGAAGGCTGCACGTTCCGAGCCACATACGTCTGTGCCGTCGTCTCCTCCGTCACCGGCGTATAAGGAGCGGAAGCTCCCGGCTTGAACTTCATGCTCCTCGGCATCATGATCGCAACCGTATCGGTCGGCATCATCACCCGCGGAGCAAACTTCATATCGCCGCTATACGGCAGCCGATACGTAATCTGAAACCGCGTCTCCCCCGGCCGAATCGGAAAGATAAATGCAAAATGATTCGGCTCCCCTAGCGGCACCGGCGAAGCCTGCACCGGCATTCCACCTGGAGCCAGCGCCGCCGACCCTTCCACCACCGCACCCTCCGGCAGATAAAACTCAAACGGCCTGTCGCTGAACTGCGTCAACGGAGGATCCGACTCATTCTTTACAAAAAAATTCTCGACGATGTGAAGCGCCTTCCCGCTCTCATCCGTCTGCAGTCGCATCACCTCGGCTTCGCTGCTCACACCCTTCACCTTCGCCGCAGCATTAAAAACCTCAACCTCAACCGACTGCGTCCCCGGAGGCGCCGGCCGAAAATAGTTCGCCTTATCATGCGTCACCCGCACCAGGTGAATTCCGTTATCACCCGCTGGAACCTGGAGCGTAAAGCGGCCCTTCGCATCCGTCTTCGTGCGACTCGCCTCCTGCATCCCCTGCGCCAGACGAATCAGCACAACATCATCACCACCCGCAGGTTTGTTCGTCGTTTTATTCGTCACAACACCGGTGATCGAATCAGCAAGAGCAAAGCTGGAAAACACCGCCGCCATCGCAGCAGCCATAACAACACGTCGAAGAAAAGAAGGGAAAAGGTTCACTACTCAAGTTTACGTCAAACCATCACAATGAAACCCGGCTCGATCTTTCGAATCGACGCAGATGATGAGAGGACATCTTCGCAGCATCAACTCTTATCCGCAGTTATCCCTCTTATCACTGTTACGCCTTTGAATCCGCGTCGATCCGCGCCAATCCGCGGTCAACTTGTCACGCTCTGACTCTCCGCCCAAAATCCCCCCGCGCCTGCAACCCTTCCATCTCTGCGATCACCCTCGCAGCCTCATCCTCCAGCCCCCTCCGCTGCTCCAGATAATCCTGCTCCGGATACTTCCCGGACTGAAACTCAAAGTTCAAATCCCGCAGATTCTCATAGATCGCGTCCTTCCGCTCCCGCAGATAATCCACCCGAGTCTTATCCGCCTGCACGAACGGATTCTTCTCCGGCCAGAACATGTACACAAACACCGCCAACGTCAGCACCACACCCGCGATCATGCCCATGTCAGTACTCCGTCTCCCGCCGAATCCGTTCCCGCAACGCGTCCCCGCCAACATCAGGTCCCGCAGCGCTCAACGGTACCCGTCGCCGCGTCCACATCCGAATTAAAAATCCCAAACCTACCGTCGCCAGCAGAAAGGCCGCCATCGGCGCAATCCACGCCACGTTATCGAACCCACCACGAATTGGCGACGCCAGCACCGTGGCTCCATACTTCGCCGCAAACCAATTCAAAATCGAAGTATCCGACCCGCCACCATCCATCAGCGTGTGCAATTCGTTAATCATGACCGGCGATACCGGACACCCAACATGGTTGCACTCCAGTAGAACCTGCCCGCACCCACACGTGCAGATCATCTCGTGCCCAACCTTATTGAACCGCGACGAAGGGTCCGCCCCAAGCATCACCACCGCCAGCAGACAAACCAACCCAGCCTGAATCCACCGCCTAAACATTCTGAGCCCCCGCCGCCACCAGCACAGGCTCCGTCACCGCAACTCGCGCAGGCGTCCGCGCCAGATTCGGCACCAACGCCAGAAACGTTCCCGCCACCACAATCAAAACCCCAATCCAGATCCAGTTCATCAGCGGATTCAGAAACACCTTGATGATCGGCCTGTCCGTCTCCGGATTCCGCCCCTCATAGATCACATAAAGATCACTCGCCAGTGTCGAGTGCAGTGCCACCATCGTCGACGGCGTCTGGCTCGCCTGGTAAAACCGCCTCTCCGGCGCAAGCTGCGTAATCTTCTTACCGCCCTTGAACACATCCAGCAGCGCATACTCCGTATCGAAGTTCTTATTGCTGTCCTGCGTATACGTCTTGCACACCACTGTGTACGGCCCCAGCTTCATCGAGTCGCCGGCACCCATCTCCTGCTCATGCGACTGATTGAACGCCCCACCAGCAATCCCGATAAACATCACCACAATGCCAAAGTGAACGATATACCCGCCATACCGCCGCGTGTTCCGCCGCACCAGCAACACCGTCGAAGCCAGCAGGTTCTTCCCGGTCTGCGTCGCCACCACCGAAGCCCCACGTAGAAACTCCGCGCCAATCGCGGTAATAACGCCAGCCGCCAGCGTAAACGTCACCAGCGAAAACAGCGTGCTCTGCCAATCATCTCCGGCCGCCCATGGCCGCACGCCAACCAGCAGCAGCACCAACAGCGCCACCCCCATCGCAATCGACGGCAAAATAAAGTTCCGCCGAATCGATCGCAGCGAAGTCGAACGCCACGCCAGCAACGGCCCAATTCCCGTCAGAAACAGCAGAAACAATCCAATAGGCAGATTCACGCGGTTATAAAACGGCGCTCCCATCGTGACCTTCGTGCCCTGCACATACTCGCTTAGCACCGGAAACAGCGTTCCCCACAATACCGTAAAACAAGCCGCCAGCAAAATCAGGTTGTTGAACAGAAAGCTCGACTCGCGGCTCACCAGCGACTCCAGCCTGTTCTCCGACTTCAAATGATCCTTCTGCATGATGAACGTGATCACACAGACAATCAGCACAATCATGATGAACCCGTAAAACCAGCTACCAATCGAACTCTGCGCGAACGCATGCACCGAACTCACAATCCCGGATCGCGTCAGCAGCGTCCCCAGAATCGTCAGCATAAACGTCGAGAAGATCAGCCACACGTTCCAGCTCTTCATCATCCCGCGCTTCTCCTGCATCATCACCGAGTGCAGAAACGCCGTTCCCGTCAGCCACGGCATCAGGCTCGCATTCTCCACCGGATCCCATCCCCAGTACCCACCCCACCCAAGCACGCTATAAGCCCAATGCGCGCCAAGAAAAATCCCGCAGGTCAGGAACAGCCACGTCACCATCGTCCATCGCCGCGTGATGTGGATCCATTTCTCCCCCGGATACCGCATCATCAGCGCACCCAGCGCAAACGCAAACGGCACCGAAAATCCAACATACCCGAGGTACAACATCGGCGGGTGAATCACCATCTCCGGATACTGCAGCAGCGGATTCAACCCAAACCCATCCGTCGCCACAGGCCCCGGCTGAATCGCAAACGGCGGCGCCGCAAAGTTCAGCAGCATCAGGAAGAACACCTGAATCCCGGCCAGGATCGTCGAGGCAAATGCCGTCAGCCGCATATCCACCTTATGGCGCATCCTCAGCACAAACCCGTAAGCACTCAGCAACCAGGCCCAAAGCAACAGCGAGCCCTCCTGCCCCGACCACAGAGCGGAGAACTTATATGCCGTGCTCAAATCTTTATTTGTGTGATGAAGAATGTAAGAGACCGAGTAGTCATTCGTGAACGAAGCCCACACCAGCGCAAACGCCGCGCAACTCAGCGCAATAAAGCTTGAAATTCCGGCCCGCCGAGCCGTCTCTCCCAGTTTGTCAGCCTGCCGATCCGCACCCGCCGCCACCCCGCGCGTCCGCCACAACGCCACCGCACCCATCACCAGCGTATAGACACTCAGCGCCAGGGCCAGCAACAACGTAAAACTACCAAACTCCGGCATCGGGTGCAGTCGCATGAATTCCTCTACCCATTCTCTCAAGGGCAGACGGGATCAGCAACAAAGCACAGCAACAAATCCCCAGCAAAAAAGTCGGTTACCGGACAGGAAAAAGCAGAAGAGTCAGGAAGCCGTTCGCGAAGCAATCTCACTGCCCCGAACCAGGTATCGCACCGTCTCCAGCAGATGGTCCGGAAGCAGCGGCTTCATCCGGAACGTCACATCCAGGCCTTCGTACTCCTCCTCCGCCTCCTGCAGCCCACTGATCACCAGCACCGGCAGAGCCTTATGCGTTTTGCGCAAAGCCCGAACAAAATCTACGCCATTCATCCCTGGCATCATGTGGTCGGTAATCACTAACCGGATCTCAGCAGGGAATTCGCCTCTCTGGAACTGCTCCAAAGCCCGGGCGGGATTCAGCGCAGCAATCACAAAGTATCCGGCGCGCTTCAGAATCGTCTGCCGTGTCGCCGCCTGGACAGCGTTATCGTCGATGAGAAGAAGATTCGATGTCATACGCGACTTCGGTTGCTCCAGGGGAGAAGAAACAGCAAGGCTCATCGCAGACCCTCTCTCGAGCCTTCTCCATCGCGTGGCTGGAGAGGCGATCTGTCCGTTAATACCAGGTTCGATGCACAATTTTCGGTTCGCGTTGGCATAATCAGGAAATTCTTTCGGAACACGGATCTTTTTTACCCTTTACTAAAACCCTCAAGCCGGCAATTCCGATGCCACAAACCTCCGATGCGTAGTTCTCCACCACGCCCGTTACCTCTCTCACTCCTTTAAGTCACCATCCCTCCCTTTTAACGTCGTTATCCTGAGCGCAGCGAAGGTCCCCTGTATTTGCTGCCGTTGCTTTGTTCTTTCTTCACCCACTCGAAAAATAAATCTCAAAAAAGAGGAAAATTCCCCGCCACCCGTAACGTGGTCTCTAAGAACCAGCGACGGTACACCATCCACCACAAAATCACCACGAAAACATCACACTCAAGCACCCTCATTTTCTCCGACCCCCCTCAAAAACCCAGCAAAAACACAAAAAATCCCATCGCCGCCGCCCGGAAAATTTTTCTGCAAGTCAAGACCGTCTCCGAACACCCTCGACCGGGGAAATCTGGACGACAACAACGAAAGAAGGTACAGTTTCCCCCAGTACCATAACGATTTAGCGCAGTTTCAAAACCAAGCAAACTAAGGGTTACCGTGAATCTTTCCACCATCGACTGGCTCATCATGCTGGTCTACTTCGCCTTCGTTTTGGGCATCGGTTTCGCCCTCAAGCGCTACATGCGCACCAGCAACGACTTCTTCCTCGCCGGCCGCTCCATCCCCGCCTGGGTCTGCGGACTCGCCTTTATATCCGCCAACTTAGGGGCCCAGGAGGTCATCGGCATGGGGGCCTCCGGCGCGAAGTACGGGATTATTACCAGCCACTTCTATTGGATCGGCGCCATCCCCGCCATGATCTTCGTCGGCATCTTCATGATGCCCTTCTATTACGGCTCCAAAGCCCGCTCCGTGCCCGAATACCTTCGCCTCCGCTTTGACGAAAAGACCCGCGCCGTCAACGCCTTCTCCTTCGCCATCATGACCGTGCTCAGCTCCGGCATCTCCATGTACGCTATGGCGCTCCTTATCCAAACCATTGGGCTCCTCCACGGCATTGTTCCCGATGCCTATATCTTCCACGTCTCGGTGTTCGTCTCGGCGATCATCGTCCTTGGCTATATCTTTCTGGGCGGGCTCACCAGCGCGATCTATAACGAGGTTCTACAATTTTTCCTCATCGTTGCTGGCTTCGCCCCATTGGTCTGGATTGGCCTCCGCAACGTAGGCGGCTGGCAGGGAATCAAGCAGACTCTCCCCGCCAACATGACTCACTCCTGGCAGGGTATGGCCCACGCCAGCACCAACACCCTCGGCGTCGAGTGGTTCGGCCTCGCCATGGGCCTCGGCTTCGTCCTCTCGTTCGGGTACTGGTGCACCGACTTCCTCGTCATCCAACGCGCCATGGCCGCCGACTCTGAGGTCTCCGCCCGCCGCGTGCCCCTCATCGCCGCCATCCCAAAGATGTTCTTCCCGTTCCTCGTCATCCTGCCCGGACTAATCGCCGTCAGCGTGACCTCACACATGGCTGGCGCCGGACAGGAAACCGCAAATCATACCCAGATCGTCACTCTTCCTGGTCAACCGCTCTCTGAAGCAGACTACGCCGCGCTAGCGGCCGCGCATCCAGCTGTGAAAATCCCCCTCGACGAGACCCACCCCCACGGCATCATCCCCGTCAAAACCGACCCGGTCAGCGGCAAAGCCGTCCTCAACGCAGACGGCACCCCCGTCTATAACTACGACCTCGCGATCCCGGTCATGCTCCTCCACTTCTTCCCAACCGGAATCCTCGGCCTCGGTCTCACCGCACTCCTAGCCAGCTTCATGTCCGGAATGGCCGGCAACGTCACAGCCTTCAACACCGTATGGACCTACGACATCTATCAGGCGTACATCAACAAGAAGGGAACTGACGCGCACTACCTCTGGATGGGCCGCATGGCAACCATAGGAGGAGTCGCCCTCTCCATCGGCGCCGCCTATCTCGTCACCAACTTCAACAACATCATGGACGCGCTTCAGCTCGTCTTCTCCATCGTCAACGCGCCGCTCTTCGCCACCTTCCTGCTCGGCATGTTCTGGAAGCGCACCACCGGCCACGCCGCTTTCACCGGCCTTCTCTCCGGCACGGCCGCCGCACTCCTCCACCACGGCCTCACCCTCCCCGCCGACGCAGCTCCTGGCATCCACGGAGGCTGGATCACCGTCCTCCATCACTACCCCAGCGACATGGCCCAGAACTTCTGGACCGCGATCTTCGCCTTCTCCGTCAACCTCCTCGTCACCATCGCCGTCAGCCTCGTCACCAAACCTCGTCCCGAACCCGAACTAGTCGGTCTCGTCTACTCCCTCACCCCCAAACCCGTCGAAACGCACCTGAGCTGGTATCAAAAACCCGCGACCCTCGCCGTCGCCGTCCTCGCCATCCTCATAGTCCTCAACCTCGTCTTCGCCTAACAACAGTTGTCAGTCATCAGTTCTCCGTTCTCAGTCAACAGAAGCAACAAACTAAACAAGCCCAGAACCGACAACCCACAAACTGAGAACTGACAACTGAGAACTGACAACTAAGAACGGACAACTACCATGGGACTCGACATCCGCATCCCCCTCGGCCTCATCTTCCTCCTCATCGGCGGCCTCATGAGCCTCTATGGCTTCATCACCCGCAACGCCGCAGACGTCTACGAAAAATCCATGGGCATCAACCTCAATCTCACCTGGGGAGCCCTCATGTTCGTCTTCGGCCTCATCATGTTCCTCGTAGGCCGCCGCCAGAAATGGCAGGACGATCCGGTCAACCCCCGCCCTTGGGAGAAAGACTCCCGCCCCCATTAGTTCCTGGTTCTTAGCGACGGGGGAAACCGTTACCCAACTGTGCAAAGATTTTCCTACTGATCCAGAAGGGCCCCACGCCAAGGACCGACGCCACTATACTCATCACCCCCACAAACCCCAGAAAATCGCGGTATTCCTCTCTCTGATGCAAATGGCAACATGCTTGCAATTACTTGCAATGAACTAAGCCACGAACCCACTTGCAGCACTTAGGAGAGGACCCTATGCTTTCTTCGAAACTAAGCCTGGTTGCACTTGCAACAGCGCTCGCCTTTACCGGAGCGTCAGCCTACGCTGACACCCTCAACCTCGGAACCTCCGTCGGATCGTTCACTTTCAAAATTAACGGCCAGACGGAGACCGCCGGCGGCGGCAACTTCGTCGGTTCGTCGGCTGTCATCGGAGGCAAAACTGTCGACTTCAGCGCGGTCTACTGCGTAGATCTCTTTGACTCGATCAGCAACGGTCATAGCTACAACGCAACCTTCAACCCCAACGGCGTGGTGAACGGTAGCGCAGTCAACAACGCAGCCGAGATCGCATGGTTGATCCTCAACACTACTGTGACGACCACCGAACAGAGTGAGGGACTCCAGGCCGCCATCTGGGAAGTAGAGTACGGCACCCATTTCTCTCTCGTCACCGGCGGACTCGTCGCATCAGCCGAGACAGCCGATCTTGCAGCTCTCGGCAATAACACCGGATCGATCGGCGCACTTGAATGGATCTCGTCTACACAAGGTTCCGGTCGCGATCAGGATCAGCTTCAGGGCCTCGTCGGTCTTCCCAACGATCCGCCACCCCCAGTCCCAGAGCCAGCAACCTTGTCCCTCTTCGGCACCGGAATCCTTGGCCTTGCCGGCTTGGTCCGTCGCCGTCTCACTGCCTAACGAACCAACAGTCGCTTTGACAACCGTGGTTTCTCCTATCTAACGCGTCACGGCCCTCGTACTTACTGCGAGGGCCGTGACAATTTAACACCTGTCGTTATCGCGGTCCGTCCTGCTTTCATCATCCACACCCTTGCACTTGCAATAATGGTGCTATGAAGCGCCGCGAGATCAAGCAATACGAGTTCGTCCGCAAGATCGGCACGGGCGGCAGCGGTGTCGTGTACCTCGCCAACGACACCCTCCTCCAGCGCCCGGTCGTCCTCAAGCTCCTCAAGCGCGGCAACCTCACCATCGAGCAGATGCGCGCTACCCAGCTCCGCGAAGCGCGCCTGGCTTCTGCCATCGACCACCCTAACGTCTGCGCCATCTACGACGTTGGCGAAGCCCCCGCGGAAAATGGCGACGGCGAAGAAGCCTACATCGTCATGCAGTACATCCCCGGTAAGTCCCTTGACAAGCTCATCGCCGAAGGCCCCGCCAGCCTCCAACTCGTCCTCTCCGCCGGTATCCAAATCTCGGATGGTATGTCGGCGGCCCACTCGCTCGGCATATTCCATCGCGACCTCAAGCCTGCCAACGTCATGCTCACCGACGGCGGCCTCATCAAGATCCTCGACTTCGGCCTCGCCCGCCGCCTCCGTCCCGACCAGGCTGAGTTCGATCCCGGCGGCCCCGTCAGCAAGCGCAAAGTCGGTTCCCCACAGGCCGTTCCCGGCCCCACCTACACCGCCCGCGGAGGCACCATCGCCTATATGGCGCCCGAGCAATTCGTCACCGGCCAATCGAGCGTCCAGTCCGACATCTTCGCCCTCGGCCTCATCCTCTACGAACTCGCCACCGGCCGCCATCCCTTTCACCGCCCCGACGCACCCGAATTTCAATCCATACGCGCCATCCAGTTCGCCGATCCGCCCTCTATCCGTGAAATAGCCCCGGCTCTCCCCGTCGAACTCGAGTCCGTCATCCTCCATTGTCTCGAAAAGCAGCCCTCCGCCCGCTTCGCCTCCGCCGCCGAAGTTCGCGAAGCCCTCAAGACCATCATGATGGCAATGCAGCTCGACTCCGTCCTCCTCCCCGGCGACAACATCTCCCTCCGCCCAACGCAAGGCCGCCTCCCGCTCGACACTCCCGAAGAAGAAAAACGCACCACCGGCATCCTCTCCATGCTGGCCGAGCGATTCCGCGAGTCTGGCACCACCGCCTCCAGCAACCAAAACAGCATCGTCGTCCTTCCCTTCGTCAACTTCGGCCCCGCCGACGTCGCGCCCCTCTACGGCTACGCCCTCGCCGACGCCATCGCCACGCGCCTCACCCGCATGACCACGCTCGTCGTCCGCCCATCAAGCTCGCTCATGACCATCCCCGCCGCGCAGCTCGATCCCTTGAGCGTCGGCAAGAAACTCCTCGTCAACTTCGTCCTCGCCGGCAACTTTCTCCGCTCCGATCAGGGCTTCGATCTCAACTG
>Ga0206911_1225_pt1 | contig 10436 bp, 9 predicted proteins | sample Alteio_BWOrgHeat_74_FD_152956 | JGI IMG/M metagenome (GOLD analysis project Ga0206911, IMG submission 152956) | Enriched cells from forest soil in Barre Woods Harvard Forest LTER site, Petersham, Massachusetts, United States -... | ecosystem: Environmental > Terrestrial > Soil > Temperate forest > O...
ATTACTTTACCACCGAATGCTCAGTGGGTGAAACTTTGGAATTTTAATGCAACCAACATCACGTCTTCTCAGTATGTGACGGGTTCTTCATCGATTCAACAAGGCGGGATCGCGTGCAATACTCAAACAGGAATATTTCCATCTTGTGATAATGACAGTAGCCATTCAAATCCAAGTGGATTTACCTCCAATTCACTAGGGGAAACGAATACCCTCGGGGTTCACAATCCATTTACGGCAATCGATCCCACCATTTTTCCATTCCCGGCCCTTCCTCCATTCACCACTGAGATTAGTGACTGGAATATCACCACTGATTAAACTGGTTTGTGGATCCATGAGTTGCCCATCTCCGAGGCAAAAGGTATCCGTACACGGATTCACTGAGTAAACATTTGGATTAGCCCACCACTGAAGCGCGTGGTTTTGGGATGGAATCAACGTGCAATCGAAATCCACCGACCCACCACTGGCGGCCGACATATTTTGGATCGACCACAAACTCGAAGCCACATTCGTGGAATAATAATTGAAAGGATAAATAATGTCCGGATCCTGGGATTGAATCGGGTCAATGATTTTATCATCGGCCGCCGCACTCCCGTTACTCATCGGATCCAAGATGAACTCGCGATGACGACACTGGAATCTTTTTACCTGCTGGTAAGATACCTTCTGAGTGAGATCGATGAAGTTATTTGAATTCGCAAAAGCATTGCTCGCAAGATTCACCGTGATTGCATTCGAAGAGTAAGTTCCATTCGCCGATAGCACTTGCACGCTAAACGAAGTCACTCCCGTTGTTACCGGGTTAGTGCATTGAAGCAGATTTGATTCTTGCGCGGTGGCGGCAGCGGTAGAAACCGTGCCTTGCAACACCTGAGTACCGATCACTCCAGGTTGCGAGAAGGTGTAAGAACAAACGCAAGGGGCGTTCGCTCCGGTACAGTAAGTATTGAACTCACCATTCTGCCCGACCATATCGTACAAAACACCTGGCGATTGTTCACTGGGTAAAACGGTGACCAAAGTGAAATTACTACCGCTTCCGACATTTGGATTTGAAAGTGAGATGGTACTGGTTGGATTGAAACCTCCCGAGCCAATATTGGTGCAGGAATTGAGAAGCAATGCGGGAAGGAAAAATAAGACAAAGAGAATCCGTTGCAAATAATTTTGCAATGATTCCCATTGATAATATTGCGATGAGAGCGATCTTTCTCTCTTCACATTTCCCTCCATAAAAAAGTCCCCACTCTAGAAAATGCAAGATTCATTCTTGCATTGGGGCCTGAATACTATTCGGTTTTTTTGACTTGGAACTGTAGAGAAGATAGGCACTGTCAAAAAGTTGACCAGCTGAAATGATTTTGATTCAAAATCAGTTTCCGCGATTGCCTAAACGATAGAGATCGATTTGAAACAGATGATAAGAACCGCGAATCCGCTCGATCCGAATCCGGTCTACCAGTGCATTTTGAGAAAGTGGAATATAAACCTGATCCGTGCGGAGCGATCCATACGGATCTTCAAGAGTCGCAATTTGTTTAAAATAGATCGGAAAAGCGGGATTATTGTAATAGGTCCACGCACGAGGTTGGGGCACCTGTAGGAGTGTCGCCAAATTTTGCGCGGTACCAATGAGATCCACTTCCAAAATAGTAGTGTCGTTCACGCCTTGGGCAGCGTTCACTCCGAATGCCGGAACCAAACTCCCCGGCCAACTGTGTTGGCCAGAGTTCGTATTTAATGCATGGTAGGTAACCATCATGAGTAAATCTTCGTTCGCTCCTAGTTGAGTGCGATCAATGTCGATATTCACTCCCCCAACGTAACTTTTGGTGAGTTCTGGATCAGGATCCGCAATCGCTCCTTGATCGGAACACCAATCATCCCGTACTTGGTAAAAACCAGTTCCATAATATTGCGGGGTGACTGGCGGAGTAACTGGAACTGGAGTTGGGTTCGGCGTCGCGGTTGGCGCAACCGTAGGTGCTGGCACGGCAGCCGGCTCCACATCAAAATCAGCACAAGAACTCGGCAGAGGTGCACTCGCAATCGAACGATAAGAACATTGATCGGTTGAAACCACACCCGTTTGAGTATCGTTGTAATAAGTATTCGTGATATCGACTGAAACATTTTTAATATAAATCGGAAGTGTGGTCGGTGAAAGTGCATCGTTTAATGAACCCGGCGGAAACGGAAGTGGCGAACCCATATAATCCGGGCCGTTCACGTAATAGGATTTGAGTACATCTCCCAAACATTGATGGGAAGTGGTGATGGGAACTACAAAATCATTGAGTGTCGTAAAATTTTCACTATCGAAAATTAATCGTGCCGCAGGTTCGGATTGCCCGGGCGCCAGAGTTGAATTGGAACTACTCGCAGCTGCCGTAGGATTTTGATTCCCCTTTCCACAAGCCGTGGTGATCAACGCTGCAATCATGAGAGCAATGAAAGTTGTATTTGATTGAGTGATTTTCATCACATCCTCATTAGGGTGATCGAACGGATCACCACACCCAAACATTGGGGCGTATCAGACGCGCAAAAACCGGGTGTTGCCAATGGAACGTAATTTCCCGCCTGATTGATTCGTCCGCTCACGCGAGAGAGCTGAATGGTTTGCAAAGTTTGGTAAGCGGAAAGAGGAATGATAAATTGTCGAGTCGTGATTGAAGCACCCGTATAAGTTCCGGTACAACTTCCAGGAGCGCCAACGGCCCCCGTACCACTTGGAATACAAGCTCCATAATTAGGCGGAACAAAAATCGCAAACGGAGTTCCCGTCGCATTCCCAACCGAAGTATTCCAAAAAACTTTCCATAACTGATCGAGATTATTTTCAGCGTTCGGTAAAATTCCATCCGAATTCAGATGAAGTGCGGAGGCCTGATACTCCACTTGCATGATGAGATTTTCGGCAGTGCCAATCTGAGAAGGATCGCGATTGAGCACGATCCGCACAAACGCTGGGTCGCCCGTTCCGCCTTGGCCCGTTCCAACCGTTCCGCAATTAGCTTCACTCACTCGATAAAAGCCCAAGGAATCCATTGCTCCAGACCCACCAAAAGTGGCGCAGGCATTGGTGGCTGCTACATTGGTAATCCCCACCTGAAAATCAGTAAGCCAAGAAGGCTGAGAAATTTGAGTGGTTCCATCTGGAGCGAAATATTGGGATGCAGAAACACCGGGTGTGTAAATAGCGGATCCGGTATAACCCGGAAAATTTGGTGGGATCACCGTCGGCGTTGGAACCGCCGAAGGAATTAGGAAACTTGCAGTGGGGCTGAGTGATGGTGTGGTGCCAATCATATTCACTCGCACCGCGGTTACACCCGATGAGGCAAAAAGGGCACCCGATGTTGATGCAATAGTAGAACTCGGCGTGGCCAATCCATTCACCGGATCACACGCGGAAAGACAAACTGCGCCAGCAATGGCAGTCAATCCAAACATCCATGAAATACGGGCAAATTTTGTAAAAAGCATCTTCACCCCCTCTTATCGGTCCCCCACTCTATAATATTAAATTTAGCACTCACCGTCAATTTATTGCCGCGTCAATGGTTTCTGTTGAAAAAATGACAGATCTTGATTGCATTTCATTGCTCAGTTGTTAGGCTTTTACTCAGTCGTAATTCAATAATTTAGGGGGAAAACAAGATGTTTCAAAAAATTCTGTTCGTATTAGTTGTGATGGCACCAAACGCGTTTGCGTTTGAAAGTAAACCAAACTGGGTATCGGATCTTCCACGTGAAGATGTGATCCGCATGCTCGGCGCTCCGGCACCGACCGACTCTTTGGAATATTCCGCTGATTCGGAGTTGGGAAGTAACCTTCCTGCTTCGATTGATTGGCGCAATAAAGATGGCGTGAACTATCTGGGTAAAGTGATGAATCAAGGAAACTGCGGAAGCTGCGTTGCCTTCGCATCGATTGCAACTCTTGAAGGCCAATTTTCGATTGCAACCGGTATTCCAAGCTTGAAACCAACTTTTTCTCCACAAGCATTGTTTGCTTGCGGTGGCGGTGGTTGTGATCGCGGTTGGCAGCCAAGTTCAGCAGCATCCTTCTTGAAATCCACAGGTGCTGTGGACGAAGCCTGTATGCCTTACACTTCTGGATCAACTGGAGACGACGCGAGTTGTTCAGATCGTTGTTCAAATGCATCTGAACGTACTTTCAAAATCTCTGATTCCACTCACCCAAGTGGCGGAATCTTTGGTGGCGGAAAAGGTTCAATGGAGTCGGTTAAAGCGGCCCTCTTAAAAGGTCCTCTCCTCACTACACTCACCGTTTACCAAGATTTTCTCACTTACTCGAGCGGAGTTTACCTTCACAGCAAAGGCTCAGCTCTCGGCGGTCACGCAGTGAGCTTGGTTGGATACGATGATTCCAAAAAAGCTTGGCTCGTTCGTAACAGCTGGGGTGAAGAATTCGGCGAAAAAGGATACATCTGGGTTTCTTACGCAGATAAATCTGGAATCGGCTCCCAAACTTGGGGTTTCAATGTTCAGCCTAAAGGAACACTTGCGATCACCACTCCTTCTGATCGCCAGTTTGTTTCCGGAAAACAATCCTTCATGGCACAAGGTGATAGTGATGCATCATTTTACTTAAGCGGAAATGGCAAAGGCGATGTTTCAATCGACTGTGCTCCGATGGCTTCAGTAACCGATGAGAAAATGTGTTCTGCAGAAGTAGACACCACTACTCTTCCAGAAGGTCGCTATGAAATCTATGCAATGTCGAAAACAACTCACTTGCGCTCTCAAGTTCGCGAGTTTTTCGTACTGAACAACGAACCAAAAATGGAAATCTCTTTCGCACCGGTTGCAGGACTCGACCTTAGTAAACCAGTGAAAGATCGCCCGGTGTTCGCAGTAAAAACGAAAACAAACTCAACCGTGCCAATGCAATACGTTGAATTCCGCGTGCTCGATGCACACGGAAATATTGTTTCTCGCAAAGGAAACGAATATGTTCTTCCTGCAATGAAAATGGGATGGAGGAGTAATACGCTTCCAAACGGAACCTATTCAATCCTTTTCCACGGTGAAATCAATTACAACGGAAAACTCTACAGTGTAGATTCTCCGGCAGTGAAGATCACTACGAAGAATTAATCTTTGATATATTTTACTCTAAAGCCCGTCTGCAAATTTTGCAGACGGGCTTTTTTATTTTAATCCTCATTAACCCGATAATAAATTTCCCGACCTGACTTAGAAACACTGAAATAAGATGAGGAGTTTCTTATTAAAACTTGTAATTGCCGCATGCCAATTTGCAAGGCAATGGATGCCTCTCGATTTTGAACGGAACGACCTTTAAAGTGAATTCTCCATAGATTAACAATTGTGGGTAATTCTTCGGATCTAGATTTCATTTTAATTTGAAACGGGCCTAAAGACCGAAGCGAATATCGTTTATGAACGGACAAGACTTCAATTGGAATTTCATTCTCTTTCAAAAGAGTATTTAACCTTTTCACCGCCTGGTGAATTAAATTCGGAGATTGATTGGGATGGTAGTAGTTTTTTTCAGGGAATACTTTTTCGAACATCTCTTCAACAGAAAAAGCGTGATTACAATTTTTTAAAAAAGCAGTAAACAATCGATGTGGGAGTTGCCCAACCTTGAGGCGCCCCATTCCTTCCTCAAGTTTGAAACGAATGGGTTTTTGAGAAGAACCCTTCTTGGTATTTTGAAAATACCTCTCGCTAATGACGAACGTTTCCGGAATTTCTAATATTTCACCTAATATAAATTCTACACGTTTACCAAAAAATGTTTTTTCGGTGCACATTACTTGTTTGAGTAATTCAGATCGCGATTTAGGTGCGGACAAGGAGAAAGCATTCATAATTCGAAACTCAGTGAGCGCGTTGTACTCCTGAAGATTTATTGCGATTTCTGAAATTTTCTGAAACGAGACTTCATGTTTTATTTTGAGAGCCGCTTCGCTTACAAAGCGTGCACGAAAGAATTCAAACGTATTCGATGAAATATCATTTTGGTCCAAGTCGCCCATTTGAAATACCTTGGTACTACAAATTTTAAAGTTTAAGGGATCGTCCATAAAGGCGTAAGCTTGAGATAAAATATTATAAAGATATTGTATGAGTAGTTTCGAACCTGTGTTTTCAAGATCATTGAGAAAAACTAAACTCTCTTTGATGGTTTCATCGTATTGAAATAATCCAAGTTTTGCGTTGAGGCGATTAATGATCGCAATCTGTTTTTGATAGGTATCATTAGCCAAGTTTTGAGCTTCATAAAAATATTGAACCGCATTTTCATAATCCAGTTCCCTGAGAGCGATGAAACCAAGAGTTTGGTAATCCTGAAAAGTTTTCATCTCCCGTTTCTTAAGTAAGTGCTTTGCTTCCCGGTAAAGACCGATTTGAACCAGATTAATTGCATATTCCACAATGGCTTTAGAATCAGCTTTGGGGTTTAGTTCCCCCTTAATGAAAACGGCAGGTCTCAGCGCTAAGAGCCCTTTAGAATAAAGCCCAATTCTCCGGAAGAACTGGGCTCGCTCTAAAACCGGAATGAGCTCGGATTCAGGCCCGTTTAAAATCTTTGAAGCAAAACGGATTTCTCCATTTCGAATTTTTTGATCGAGTTCCTCGATTTTAGCCTTCGTTTCGTTTGTATTTACGGTACCCATCTTGTCCGATTATAGGCGCATTTTTTTTCAGTTCAACAAGGAACTGTTTTAAACTAAAACAATATAAAGCCGGACATAACGTACCGGTAATTGACAATTAACACAGTGTATTATAAAAAGGAGTCCCTATGAAATTAGTAAATGGTTTAAGTATCTTAGTCGGAATTTTGGCGTGTGGAAGTGTATTTGCCCAAGGGGGAGGAATTTCAGGCCCAAACAATTCTGGATCTAAGGTTTCAACAGATGAAAAGGTGCTGACCCGTGCCGATCTCAAAGGTATTTTGGGCGGCTGTATGAATATCGAGCTGCTTGAAATGGCAAGAATTTTAAGTAAAAGCGGAACCTTAGTTTATGCGCAATCGGGAGTGGGGGGCGGCACCTTTGTGAAAACTTCGGATGGAATTCCAACCACTAGCACTAACCTCGAAGTGTCAGACGAATTTCATTCACCCTCTCTTCCCGATGGTTCAATGGGGAGACAAGTTTGGGGCTCAATCTCGAGCTTAATCTACAATAATAATTATTCTGGCTGGTTTGAGATAAAATTCATGATGCTTGCTGATAACGATCTGCAACCCCGTTTAGATATATCATTAGTCGCTCGCCAGGCTCCACAACTTCAATATACGGAAGCAGCATTGCCGGGAGCTTACGATGAATATGGAAATGTAATACAAGAAAAAATCGTTATCGCAAAAACGGCTTGGATGGACCATGAGCCATATTCAAGTCGCCCTATCGATCTTGTCACCCCAATTAAGCTTGTGAACAGCCAAACCAACCAAGAAGTAATTGGAGTGGAATTTAAGCAAGCAAGATACATTCAATGTGTCGATTTGGGATTAGGGAAATATGATCCATCAACTCGCTAAGATTTTAATTCTCGTTCTGATCACTGCTCGGGTGGGTTTGCTACCTACCCGAGCAGTGGCTTGCGCCCAGGATTCGTTGAGCGACATGAATCATTGGACTGAGTTACGAGATCACGCCCCGGGTGCCCATTCCACACTGATTCAGTTCAATAACTGGCAAAATGATAAGCAGGCGACTCTCGACTGTCTTGCAAAGAAGATTTTTTCAGACTTTCTAATCCAAAGAAAAAAAATCACCTACCGGTCATTCATTCCCGATTCTCTTGACCAAGAAATGATTATCAAATCACTCTCTAAAGAGGCAATTATTCAAACTCTTCAATTTTTTGAGCAATCTCACTCGTCACTGGTTTCTGAATTCGCAAAAAGCATCAAAAGCCAGGCCCATAACACAGGTTTAGGATTTACTCTGACCGAATCAAGTCAAGCAATCGAAGACCGGCCCGCAGGATATGTCCGAGCACAGGGTCACGTGATCATGAATTATGATCTCATGACCCGTGACGATTGGTTATTTTTGTTTACCCATGAATTTTCCCATTTCATCGACCCATTTTTAAGACAAAACGTAAATGAAGCGATTAAATTTTATCAAGATCATCCGAATTTTGTAGTCGAAATGTTGGGATGGACTCAAGGGATCAGTTCTCTCTCTGAACTGAGCGCAGACAAACAAACATTAATTGATCAATTCTTAAGACTCTCATTACAACGAGGATGGATTCCAGAAATCTCGGCTTGGGCAAAAACAATGCAAGTTTACAACGAACTTAAATTAAACGGTAATATTTCCGGCATTAAATGGGCAGATGAAATGGCATCGAAAAAATCAAGCGAAGAGACTTGGAACAATTTTTTCGTAGGCTACTTACGCTCTCGTTTTAATTATCCAAACAATGCCGTTTACAATAACGCCTTACTAAATTCTCGTTCACAACAAATTGAAGATCGTCTCATCAAGCTTCTTCCTCGCTAGAACGACCAAACGGGATGCCTGACTATTGACGTATTTTCGTCCGTAAATCATCTTCAGAATCAATACAGAGTTCCTAAAGCACCGGATTACACAAACCGCAATAACTGTCACCCGCATTTCTCGTCTAAGCCCAATCGATTCGATAGGCTTCGTTTAAGGAGAAATTATGGACAAGAAACTTTTTACTCATCTCTTATCAAAACCAAGCACCGTAGCTGCATTTTTACGCTGTCTTTCGGAAATTGAAACTGCAGGTGCAACCTGGATCGTCGCTGCTCCAGCCGAATTTTGGACCACAGATCTCCATCAACATGCTTTAGATGAATTACGTCATGCCAAAAGGCTTGGGGATCTCGTTAGAAAATTCAGGGTTGATGGCCCGGCAAAAGTGCAAGCCGATCTTGAAGACCGCTGGTGCAGGGCCACTGCATCTTATTTAAAACAGCTCCTTTCGAGCGCCTACCGACGGGTTCCAAAAGACGCCACCCCTGCTGAGCACATGCTTTATCTCTATGCCGGTCTTGCCTTGGCGGTCGAGCGAAGATTGATGAAAATCTACCCCACTCTGGCCAAACAGGCTCACCAACCAGAAGTGCGTGAACTGGCAACGCAATTAATTGCCGAAGAAAAAACACATCTCAGTTTGGTTACCCGTACGATCAAAACAAATGGATTTGAAAAACACGCCGAAGTGATTGTAGAAATTGAAGAAAGACTTGCCCAAAAATGGTTCGAAATCCTCACCCGTTCACCAGAAACGGAGGCTAAAAATGAAATCAAATTCAGTACTTCTTTTTCCGGGACTCGACTCCCTGTTCTTAGCTTCTAAACTCAAACGTTGGATCGAAATACCAAAAGTCAGAAATAGTCTGATTGAAGCTTCGGGATACCTTTCTTCGATGACGGGGATTCATGAAAATCTTGAAAGTTTTCTAATGACCACCACTCGCCCCCATCTCGCCGATTTTGACCGTTCCATGATCGCACTCATGGCAGTCCAGATCGGGATCGCACGCGCGCTGGGCGAAGTAAAACAATGGGACCTTATCTTAGGATGTAGCCACGGTGATTTGGCGCGTTCGGTGACGGCACAAGCAGTACAATATGCGGATGCGGTTGAATTGGTATGGTCATTTTCGGAATTGAAGAAACAATTACCCCAAGGGTATACCGCCAATGTTCGAACCGTTGATGGATCAAAACTATCCATAGAACAAATCAAATGGCTGGAAGTAGACCAGCAACTTCCCGTGAGTCGATGGTGTGAAAATAATGCATCAGTTGCAGGATTCCGGGAAGACCTCGATCGTGCGGCGGCCCACTCAAGGGAACTTGGAATTAAAATTAAACCAGTACTTCCTCTACCGGTGCATTCTCCAGTGATGCGTTCTATCGCCGAAAATCTCCGCTATGTTCTTCCGATGACCAAACTCTCCGAGCCCAAATGGCCCCTCTTTTCCAGTGTGTGGGTACGTTTTTTAACCGGCCGGGAGGAGATTCAAGAAGAAGCGGTATGGGGAGCTTTTTCGCCGGTTCGCTGGCTTGAAAGTGTTCAAAGTTTAATTCGCGATCACGGGATCACCGAGTTTATTAATGTCGGGCCCAGTAATGCACTCACAGGTTGGGCGCTCACTACACCCGGCATGAAGTTTGTAGATGCATGGGAAATTTTGGGAGATGGAAATGCCTAATTTATCGACCTGCCCTACTTGGGTATACGGCTTGATTCTGTTAACTTACTATCCGATTCGCTCCACTCTCGTTGCTTTTTTTGCAACCCGCTTTACCCAACACTCTGAGTTCGGAAAAAGTAGAACCGTCTATCGCGTGAAGCGGGCGCGAGATCAATTCAAAAAAGAACTTTTAGGTGCGCCACAAACGATCCTTTCTGATGTGTTTATT